>Ga0181394_1000686_pt1 | contig 14758 bp, 14 predicted proteins | sample 17SPOviralmetaG_FD_130123 | JGI IMG/M metagenome (GOLD analysis project Ga0181394, IMG submission 130123) | Marine viral communities from the oligotrophic San Pedro Time Series (SPOT) site, San Pedro Channel, CA, USA - 17 SPOT_SRF_2010-11-23 | ecosystem: Environmental > Aquatic > Marine > Strait...
AATGGTAATGGCAACGGAAATGGTAACGGAAGTTCTAACGGAAATGGGAACGGTGGGAATGGTGGTGGAAATAGTAACGGTGGCTCTGGTGGTAATGGTGGTGGTAATGGCTCAGGCGGGGGCGGGGTCGGGGAATCGGTAGTTTACGAAACATCAAATCCTCGCATACCTCGTAAGAAAGGTCAACCAGCAGGATCAAAAAAACACTCTGACTTATATACTGATGAAAATCCTAAAGGAACTATTCATGGACTTGGGTTCAAGGACGTTGCTAAAGCAAAAGCGTCTGTATCGAAGATTAGGAACTCAAGTAGATCACATGCTCATAAGATTCAAGCGGCTGTTGCTATGGAACAAAGGGCGAGAGAGATGGGTAAAACCTCTGAAGCGGCAATCTATCGAAAGTATATCAACTCAATGAAGAAGAAAACTAAGAAGATGAATGAATCTCTTCTTCATCTTGAAGTGCCAAAAAATAATACAGAATTTAAATTAGGTCTAATGTTTCGTGAAACTTTAGATCAAGATACGGGTATGATATTCGAGTTTGAACAACCTGACAGACATTCTTTTCATATGAAAAATACATCCATTCCACTTGACATTGCATTTGTTAGAGAGGATGGAACGATTGATAGTATCAAAAAATTAGATCCACATGACCCCGATCCTGTTTATCCTGATGGGAAGGTAATGTATGCTATTGAAACAAATAGAGATTGGTTTGTAAATAATGATATAGAAGTAGGTGATATAGTTGAAAGGAAGATGACTTCATCAGAGAAAAGAAAAGATACTATGTTAAAGAAAAAATATGATGACTCTGATATGAAGAAGAGTATGCAGAAACAGTATGGTAAAGAAGAGGGTAAGAATGTTTACTTTGCAACCATTCGCAAACAGGCAATGGAAGAAATTGATAAATATAATGTAAGCGAAGAAGGCCTTCGTTCTTGGTTTGGTAAATCAAGTGGAACTACTAAGTCTGGACGCAAAGTAAAAGGTTGGGTTCAAGTTGGTGGTAAGTATGATGGGAAACCATGTGCAAGACAGCCTGGCCAGAAATCAACTCCTAAATGCGTATCATCTTCTAAGAGAAGATCGATGAGTGATAAGGAAAGAGACAGTGCTGCAAGAAGAAAGAGAGCTGCTGATCCAAATCAACCACAGAAGTCAGGTGCAGCAAAACCAACAAATGTTTCTACAGATCCAAAAAAGAAAATGTCAGAAAATTATTTTAATGAAAAGAAGAAGGTTAAGGTGAAACTTAACCCTAAGAAAAAAATTGGAGTTAAGGTCACTGACATAGGGCCTGGCGGTAAAGAAGTTGTCAGAAAGAATACGATGAATGAAGCCAAAGACAAAAAAGGTAAGGGTAGTGGTACAAAAGATGCCTGTTATCATAAGGTTAAGTCAAGATACTCTGTATGGCCAAGTGCATATGCATCTGGTGCTTTAGTGAAGTGTCGTAAGGTTGGTGCTGCAAACTGGGGTAATAGTACAAAGAAAGAAGGATTCTCACCAATGCAAGTTGCAGCACTTGAAGCTGCTGGTATGATTGATATCAGAGAAGGTAAGAAGTGTTGGAAAGGATATGAGAAGAAAGGAACCAAGATGATGTTTGGTAAGAGATATAATAACTGTGTAAAAAAAGAAGAGGTAGAATTTGATGAGGGTATAGTTGATACAATTAAAGATGTTGGTAAAAAAGTCATAAAGAAAACAAAAGAGGTTATAAATCGACCAATCATGGCTCCTACTATCACTGGAGATCAATATAGACAACAAGTAAAAAGTGGTACAACTCATAAAAATGTAATGGATTCAGTTGAACCTTATGCAAAGGTTACAGAAGGAGTTGCTTTTTTAAGAAGAGAGAAGGAAAAAAAAAAGTCTAAGTCGGAGTATCTAACTAAAAGAGATGCTGGCAAATTAGCAAAAAGAAAAATGGCTAAGAAAGACCAAGAGAAGGTCAACTTCTTAGAACCAGAAGAGACTAATGAATCAAAAACTCGTCTTGTAAAAAACGGTCACACATATAAAGTTGTGTTGACTTGGAGAGGTAAAACATACATGGTACAAATGTTTGTTCCATCTGTAACTAGACCAACTCGTTTAGAAGTTGAGAAACAAGTTCAAAAGATTTATCCAGATGCAAAGGTAATGTCTTTCTTACCTAGAGATCTTGAACCAGGCGAACCTACTGTAATGGTTGGTGAAGATGTTGAAAGAGATGAGTATGGTGATCCAATTGGTGGCCCAAAGATATCAAAAAAACAAAAAAAGAAAAATCTAGAAAAGAATGAACCAGACGAAGATCATACAACTACAACTTCAGAAGAATATGTAACTGAAGATGACATGAAGGGTATGAGTGTCAAGTCTGGACACAAGAGGCCCACAAAGAGTGGTGCTGGTATGACTGCAAAAGGTGTTGCTGCATATCGTCGTAGAAATCCTGGCTCAAAACTTAAAACTGCGGTGACTGGTAAAGTTAAAAAAGGATCTAAGGATGCAAAGAGAAGAAAGAGTTACTGTGCTAGAAGTGCAGGGCAAATGAAGAAGTTTCCAAAAGCTGCAAAAGATCCCAATAGCAGACTAAGACAAGCAAGAAGGAGGTGGAAGTGCTGATGAAAACTTTTCAACAATTTATTACTGAGGTGGATATAAATCCAAAAGATTTAAAAAATTTGAATAAAGCAGTTAATGATAATCTCATGGGAGATAAACTTGATGCTGAAATATTAAGACAAAGAAAAATGAAAGATAAATTTAAAGGTAAATCTACTGATCAAGGTGTGTAAAATTAAAATTTGTTATGTCTGATACTGTATATCTTGGTAATCCCAATCTAAAGAAAGCAAATGTAAAAGTTGAATTTACTCAAGAAAATATTGAGGAATTCATCAAGTGCAAGAGTGATCCTGTATATTTTGCAAAAAACTACATCAAGATTGTTTCTCTTGATGAGGGATTAGTTCCTTTTAGTCTTTATCCATTTCAAGAAAAGTTAATCAATAACTTTCATAATGACAGATTTAATATCTGTAAGATGCCTCGACAGACTGGTAAGTCTACAACTGTGGTATCTTATTTGTTGCATTATGCAGTTTTTAATGATAACGTAAATATAGCAATACTTGCAAACAAGGCATCAACCGCAAGAGATCTACTTGGTAGATTGCAACTTGCATATGAAAATTTACCGAAGTGGATGCAACAAGGTGTACTTGTTTGGAACAAAGGTTCTCTGGAGTTAGAAAATGGATCAAAAATTCTTGCTGCATCTACATCTGCATCTGCTGTCCGAGGCGGCTCCTATAATGTCATCTTTCTTGACGAGTTCGCTTTTATCCCGAATCACATTGCTGATCAATTCTTTGCCTCTGTTTATCCTACTATATCTTCTGGACAAAAAACAAAAGTCATCATAGTTTCTACACCACATGGTATGAATCATTTCTACCGTATGTGGCACGATGCTGAAAGAAATAAGAATGAGTATATACCCACGGAAGTTCACTGGTCAGAAGTGCCAGGCAGAGATGCGGTATGGAAAGAACAAACAATTGCAAACACATCTGAACAACAGTTTCGTGTTGAGTTTGAATGTGAGTTCTTAGGATCTGTTGATACTTTAATTAGTTCTTCAAAATTAAGAACATTAGTTTATGATGACCCACGACAAAGTAATCGTGGATTAGATATCTATTTTGATCCAATCAAAGATCATGATTATGTAATTACAGTTGACGTTGCTCGTGGTGTTGGTATTGACTATTCTGCATTTATAATCGCAGACATTACTACATTCCCACATAAGGTAGTTGGAAAATATAAAAACAATGAAATAAAACCAATGTTATTTCCAAGCATTATTGTAGATCTTGGAAAGGCTTATAACAATGCTTTTATTTTATGTGAGGTAAATGACATAGGAGATCAGGTTGCAAGTATTATACACTATGATCTTGAGTATCAAAATCTTTTGATGTGTTCAATGAGAGGTCGTGCTGGTCAAATTGTAGGACAAGGATTCTCAGGTAAGAAAACACAACTTGGAGTTAAGATGTCCAAGACTGTAAAAAAGGTAGGATGTTCAAATTTAAAAACTTTAATTGAAGATGAGAAAATAATATTTAATGATTATGATATCATATCTGAGTTGACTACTTTTATTCAGAAACACAATTCATTTGAAGCAGAAGAAGGATGTAATGATGACCTTGCTATGTGCCTTGTCATATATGCATGGTTAGTTCAACAAGATTATTTCAAAGAACTTACAGATCAAGATATCAGAAAAAGAATATATGAGGATCAAAGAGATCAGATTGAACAGGACATGTCCCCATTTGGTTTTATTGTTGACGGCACAGAGGAGGATAGTTTTGTTGACGGAGATGGAGATAGATGGTATAGTGATGAATATGGTGACAGATCTTACATGTGGGAGTACAAATGATTTCATTCTTATTAGCCTCAGCAGGTTTTCTAAACTTGATGTTTTATGTTTTTGCAATAGGATGTGCAATTTCATTTGTTCTTGAACAATTTGTTAAAGACAACGAGAGAAGTCTTTATATTGTCCAGACAAATAGAAAATACTGTTGGAGACAAGCATGGATAACCAATGCTTTTTGGTTTCTATGTAACGTAGGATTGTATATTATATCAAGAAATATACAAACTACTCAAGTAGATACCTTTTGGAACGGCATATGAAATATCATTTATACGATGAACAAGAAAGACATAAAGGAAGATTCGATTCTGTCTATGATCTTAGAAAGTTTTTATGTGACAGAAAGTATGATGTCAACTGTGATAAAGATATAGGTTGTACATTTGATTACATTAAGTCTATTAAATGGTTCTTTGAAATAGAAGAGTGAATATAGAAGATCAGTTTGAATTAGAGCATTTACTTTTTAAACAAAGGAAATGTAAAGTTTGTGGTGAGACAAAAGAATTGATAAATGATTTTTATAAAACGAGAAAAGATAGGGGAAATGTACCATCTGCTTATGCTTATGAGTGCAAAAGATGTTCAATTAAAAGAGTTTCTCAGAATAAAAAAAAGAAAGATATATTAGACATTTATCCTGATTGGTAGAGTTCACGTCATGTTTCCCCATATGAAGGGGTAGCAATTTATAAATAAATTTAGAAAAACATTGTGGAACTTCGGAGAAAAACATGGCTGGCATAGGTTTAGTATCTCCAGGCGTTAAGGTTAGGGAAGTTGACCTTACGGTTGGTAGAATTGACTCCATTAGTGATCAGACAGGTGCAATAGTAGGGCCTTTTGAAAGAGGCCCCGTACTGGAACCTTTGCTTATTGAGAATGAGCAAGATATGATCGATCTATTTGGAAAACCAATAACAAATGATAGACAATACGAATATTGGTACACTGCTGCAAACTATCTACAGTATGGTGGCGTATTAAGAGTCGTTAGAGCAGATGGTGCAAATTTAAATAACGCAAACGTTGGAGGTATGCCTTCAACAAATCCAACAGGTATTGGATCAACTTCAAATCTTAAGATTAAATCTTTCGATGATTATCAAAATAATTACGAAGACAACGTTTCATACAGATTAGCTGCAAGACATCCAGGCAGTTATGCAAATGGATTAAAGGTTGCATATATTGACGGTGCTGCAGATCAACAACTTCACGTTACTCCTCATGTAGTAACAAATGTTAGTGTTGGTATGGGTGTTACACAACCTATCAGTGGAACAATTGTTGGCCCTGGCACAACATCAACAGCAGATGGATACATTCAAGGTATTGTTACTGGTGTTGGTGCAAGTACAGTTGATGTTAAGGTCGTAAACCGTGTATCTGCTGCTGGAACAATTTTCCCAGTTGACTACACAGAGAATGGAATATTCGCATTTACAACAGGAACAAAGACAAGTAACACATTACCTGGCCCTGGCGTTCTATTTTCAAGTAGTTCTTCAACTATCGCAAACCCTGACGCTGGTATTTCAACTTGTGCAACAATCTTCCAAGTTGATGACTGGTATGATAATCAGTATATTCAACTATCAACTGGTGCTTTACAGTGGAAAGAGATTGCTGAAAAACCAGGCACAAGTGGATACGCAGCTGCAAGAAATAGTACAAACGATGAACTTCACATTGTAGTTATCGACGATTCTGGAAAAATTACTGGAACAACAGGTGCTATTCTTGAGAAAAATGCATTCTTATCTAAGGCAGAAGATGCTAAAAACTCTTTTGGTAGTGCAATTTACTACAAGAACTTCATTGCAGAAAATTCTGATAACTTCTATGTTGGAGTTTCAACTGGAAACGGAACAATCGCATCTGGTATTCTAACTGCATTTACACCTACATCTACTGCTAATGTTTGGGGACAAGATGCTGAAGGAGTTGATTTTAACTTTGTAGGTAACAAACTTTATGAATTACAAGGTGGTAAAGACTATTCTGGTGTAAGTACAGAGGGTGGTTACTCTTGTTCATTAGGAAATATAATCGGTGGTTATGAAGTATTTGAAAATGAAGCAGAGTATGCAGTCAATTTCTTACTTCAAGGCCCTGGCATTACAGGTAATCAAGCAGAGTCACAAGCAAAAGCAAATAAATTAATTGCGATTGCAGAACAAAGAAAAGATTGTTTAGCAGTTATTTCTCCAAATAGAGAGACAGTTGTTAATGTAACGAGTGCGAAGACACAAACAACTAACGTTGTTCAGTTCTATGATCCAATTACATCATCATCTTTTGCAGTATTTGATTCTGGTTACAAGTATCAGTTTGATAGATTTAATAATGCATTCAGATTTATGCCACTTAACGGTGACATTGCTGGATTGATGGCAAGAACTTCTGAGGAACAGTTCCCTTGGTTCTCACCTGCTGGGCCTCAAAGAGGAAACATACTCAATACAGTCAAACTTGCATACAATCCTAATAAAGTACAGAGAGATACTTTATATGTGAAGAGAATTAACCCTGTTATATTCTCACCTGGCGGTGGATTCCTCTTATTTGGTGATAAGACAGGATTAGCAATTGCTTCCGCTTTTGATAGAATTAACGTTCGTCGTTTATTCTTGAACTTAGAAGCGAGAATTGAAATCGCTGCAAGAACTCAACTCTTTGAGTTTAACGATGAAATTACGAGAGCAAACTTCCGTAATATTGTTGAACCATTCCTTCGTGGGGTTCAATCCAAGAGAGGTGTTTCAGACTTCCTTGTTATTTGTGATGAAACAAACAACACACCTGATGTAATTGATGCAAATGAGTTTAAGGCTGATATCTTTATCAAACCAGCTCGTTCTATTAACTTCATCGGTCTTACATTCGTTGCGACAAGAACAGGGGTTAGTTTCTCTGAAGTCGCTGGTCGAGTTTAATTAATTTCCATCTAAATAACAAAAGGAGTTAAAAAAGAAAATGGCAGACAAAATAGGAAGTTTTTCTGATAGAAGTATTATTGCTTTTAGAGATAGAATGACTGGGGGCGGGGCCCGATCTAACTTATTTGAGGTTAACATTGAACTTCCATCAGGGGTAATAGATTCTTCTGGTGAATATAAACGTGATATTCGATTCATGACTAAGGCTGCTGAGATACCAGCATCTAACATTGGTAACATTCCAGTTCCATTTAGAGGTCGTGTTCTTCCAGTCGCAGGGGATCGTACATTTGATCCTTGGACAGTAACTATTATTAATGATCAAACTTTCAATCTCAGAGATGTGTTTGAACAGTGGTCAAATAAAATTAATGATTTACAATTTGCTGGTGGAGATATTAACCCAGCTGACTATCAAACAAAAGCTGAAGTCTTCCAGTTAGGTAGAAATGCCAAGAATTCTGGTAAAGACATGAGTGGTGGTATTGATGTTCCAGTTCTAAGACAGTATGACTTTGAAGGAATTTATCCAAATGCAGTTAGTTCCATTCCTTTGGATTACGGTGCAACTGATCAGATAGAAGAATTCCAAGTAACATTTAATTACATCTTCTGGACAGTTAAAGGTGGTGTTGGTTCATTACCATTCTCACCAGATCCATCTGAATCAGGAACATTCGGTTGATTTTTATCACCGTTTAAGTTATAATATAAATACCAGTAAAGGTATAATTATACAATGGCACAACTATTTGGTTTCTCGATTGATGATTCATATAAGAAACCGTCTAAATCAGTAGTCTCCCCTGTTCCTCAAAATAATGAGGACGGGGCAGATTATTATTTGGCGTCTGGATTCTATGGTCAATATTTAGATGTAGAGGGAGTATTTAAAACAGAATATGATTTAATTCGTAGATATCGTGAGATGGCACTTCATCCCGAAGTTGATTCTGCGATAGAAGATATTTTATGCGAAGCAATAGTTGCAGATCAAAATGATTCACCAATTCAAATTGATCTTGAGAATTTAAAAACTGGAGATAGAGTTAAAACAATTATTCGTGAAGAGTTTCAGTACATCAAAGAAATGTTGGACTTTGATAAGAAAGCTCATGAGATATTTCGTAATTGGTATGTAGATGGAAGAATATACTATCATAAAGTCATAGATTTAGAAAAACCAGAGGAAGGAATTAAAGAACTTAGATATATTGATGCACTTAAAATTAAATATGTAAGAGAACAAAAGAAAAAAGGTGGTGCGAATGCAATACAATATACAAATAATGCTAGGCCAGGATTAGACGGAAATCCACTTGATGCTGAATTTCCAGGCCTTTCAGAATATTTTATATACACACCCAATTCATATCAGAAAAATCAATATGGATCTGTAGCTGTTTCTGGTCAACAAAAAGACGCAGTTAAATTTGCAAAAGACGCCATTGCATATTGCACATCAGGTTTAGTAGATCGTAACAAACACACAGTTCTTTCTTATCTACAAAAAGCAATTAAAGCACTTAATCAATTAAGAATGATTGAGGATTCACTAGTCATCTATCGTATGTCTCGTGCTCCAGAAAGAAGAATATTTTATATTGATGTTGGTAATTTACCAAAAGCAAAGGCCGAACAATATCTTCGTGAGGTAATGTCTAGGTATCGTAATAAATTAACTTATGATGCATCTACTGGTGAGGTTCGTGATGATAAGAAATATATGTCAATGATGGAAGATTTTTGGCTTCCTAGAAGAGAAGGTGGTCGTGGAACTGAAATATCTACATTGCCTGGCGGACAAAATTTAGGAGAACTTACTGATGTTGAGTATTTCCAAAAGAAACTTTTCCGTTCTTTGAACGTTCCTGAGTCTCGTATGGCAGATAATAGTGGTTTTAGTTTAGGTAGATCATCAGAAATATTAAGAGATGAACTTAAGTTCACGAAGTTTGTTGGAAGAATGAGAAAGAGATTTAGTAATCTTTTCCATGACATACTTAAAACTCAACTAATTCTTAAGAATGTGGTAACTCCCGAAGAATGGGAAAGAATGAGTGATCATATTCAATACGATTTCTTATATGATAATCATTTTGCAGAACTTAAGGATTCTGAATTGATGCAAGAAAGACTTGGACTTTTAGCAACCGCTGATCCTTATATTGGAAAATACTATTCTGTGGATTATATTCGTCGTAAGATTTTACGTCAAACTGATTCTGAGATTGTAGAACAGGATAAGATAATGGATGCTGAAAAGAAAGCTGGTATCATTTTACCTACTGAACAGGAGATGATGTTGGCGTCTGCAGCTGAACAAGCAACTAAAGGAAATCTTGGAAAACCTTCAAGTGAACCAGATATTGATGAATCAAGCACTGAAGCTCCAGAATCGCCAGGAGTTCCCAAAGGTGGCGAGATATAAATAAAACATAGGTATAGGATTTTTATCTCATGGATGAATTAATGAATTTAATTATTGCGGATGAATCTCCATCTGATATCAGTGATTCAATAAAAAATCAACTATTTGCAAAAGCTGGCACTAGAGTTGATGGACTTAAACCTGCTGTTGCAAATACAATGTTAGGTTATGAAATTGAAACTGAAGAAGATGTAGAAACAGTTGGTGAACTTGATAATGATGAAGAAACCGAAGAGGAAGAGTAAATGGCACATCAACCAGTAGGCGATTCACAAACACTTACTACAGGAACATCATCAACTAGAGTTCAATTTACAGTTCAATCTGATACTGTTAGAGTTGTTCCTTTAAGTCAAAATGTTCATGTAGCAATAGGCACAACCGCAACTGCAACCACATCTGATTATTTTGTTCCAGCTGGAACCCCTGCAACTTTGAACTTAGGTAGAGCAAGTTCAATCGGAGTTGTTGGAGTAGCAACAGGAACAGCAACTGTCATTTCCCTTCCAGAGGGAATGGGTAATCCTTTTAAAATTGATGATGTACTAACTATTTCTGGTATAACTGGTGTAACTGGATTTAATACAACTGCAAAAGTTGTTTCAATTGAAAACCCAAGATTCCAAGGCGGTTCTGCAATTGGAGACTTTAAAACTAAATTAACAATTGATCACGATAGTCGAGCTCTTTATGCTGGTGATGCAGTTACAACCGCAGGTCAAGCAAGAAGAACTATAACAGTTGCAGCAAGAACCGATTCTGGAACAGGAAAAATGTATGTACAACAAGTTCAAATATCAGGAGCTCAATAATGAAACTTATTAGAGAAGAAATAGAACAGGTTGAAGTTATTGTTGAGAGCCGCAACGGTAAGAAAAATCTGTTTATTGAAGGAGTATTCCTTCAAGGTGAAATAAAAAATCGTAATGGCAGAATGTATCCAATGGAGACTCTTTCTCGTGAAGTTGGAAGATATACTGAAAACTTTGTTCAGAAAGGTAGAGCTCTTGGTGAACTGGGTCATCCAGATGGCCCGACTGTCAATCTTGACAGAGTTTCTCATAAAATTGTCTCCCTCAAAGAGAGTGGAAATAATTTTATAGGAAAAGCAAAGATTCTTAGCACTCCAATGGGTAAGATCGCATCTGATTTATTGGGTGAAGGTGTTAAACTTGGTGTTTCATCAAGAGGTATAGGATCTTTAAATAAAACTAACGAAGGATACAGTGTGGTAGGAGAAGATTTTACTCTTGCTACTGCTGCTGATATCGTTGCAGATCCTTCTGCTCCAGATGCATTTGTAGATGGAATTATGGAAGGAAAAGAGTGGGTTTGGGATGGAGGCATCATTCGTGAACGCCTTGCATCAAAGACTTACAAACAGATTAACACTTTAGTTGATCAAAAAAAGTTAGACGAACAAAAATTGAACGTCTTTCAAGATTTCTTAGCAAATCTTTAATTATATAAATAAAAACAGCTTATACAAAAGGTAATTCGGAGAGTTCAAATGTCCCGTGGGAAAAATTTACAAGAAATGGAGAACGCCGTAACCAAAGGTGCAGCCCCCGCTGAGCCCATGCAAACCATGGCAGGCGTGAGCTATGAAGACCTCGGTGGCCCAACTCCAGAAAAAAATTCACCAACAGACGATTCTAATAAATTAAAGGATCCAGCTGGTGAAGGTTCATATGCAAAGAATCTTGCTTCAGTCAAAGGTTTCATGTCCAAAGTTAAAAAAGAGGAAGTGGAAACTAAGGAAGAAGAAGAGGTAGTTGCAGAAGATCAAACTTCTGAAGAGGAAGTGGTCACTGAGGAAGAAGTTACTGAAGAAGAAGTAACTGAACTTCCCGAAATCACTGATGAAGTTGACATCGATGACGATGTTAATGCACTTCTCGGTGGACAGGAACTTTCTGAAGAGTTTAGAGAGAAAGCTAAGACAATCTTCGAGGCTGCTCTAAAATCTAAAGTTGCCGAACTTAGAGAAGCCATGGATGCTCACTACGAAGCAAAGCTCGTAGAAGAGGTCGAAGGTATGAAAGACGAACTTATCGAACGTGTTGACTCTTACTTAGAGTACGTTGCAGATGAGTGGTTACAAGAAAACGCACTACAAGTAGAGCGTGGTCTTAGAACAGAGATGACTGAAACATTCCTCGAAGGAATGCGAAGTCTTTTTGAAGAACATTATGTATCAATCCCTGAAGATAAATATGATGTCGTTGAGAATATGGTAGACAAACTTGACGAAATGGAATCAAAACTCAATGAGCAGATCGAGAAGAATATTACTATCACCAAGAGTCTCTCCGAGGCAACAGCTGATGGTATCGTTTCTGATGTTTCTGAAGGTTTAACAACCGTTCAGAAAGAGAAGCTCGCTTCACTTGCCGAAGGTGTTGAGTTTGAAAGTGAAGAATCTTATAAGGAAAAGCTTGAGACTTTAAAAGAGTCATATTTCAAGACTTCTCCAAAAAGAAGTGACACGGAAGTGTTAACCGAAGAAAATGCTGTTGCACCAGTAACAACTAATGCAATGTCAGCATATATACAGGCACTATCTCATGCCACTAAAAATTGAATCTCAACTTGTTAATTAATCAAACGTAAACTTATTAGGTAAAACGCAAATGTTCAATGCAGAACAATTGCAAGAGAAGTGGAAGCCACTCTTAGAACATGATGGAATTGATAGCATCAAGGACAATCATAGAAAAGCGGTTACTGCTGTCTTGCTCGAGAACCAAGAAAGATTTTTAACTGAGGAAAGATCATTCCTCCAAGAACAACCAACAATGCAAGTAGGCAACGGAGGATATACCTCTGGTGCTACAGCTACTGGCCCTGTTGCTGGTTTTGACCCAGTTCTAATCTCATTGATTAGAAGATCTATGCCTAACTTGGTGGCATACGATTTAGCTGGTGTTCAACCAATGAATGCTCCAACTGGACTCATCTTTGCGATGAGATCACGTTATGTGGATAATCCAGATGGAAACAAAATGCTCGGATCAGAGGCATTCTTCAATGAGCCTGATTCAGCATTCTCTGGACAGAACCAAGAAAATACCTATACAAATGGTATGGTTTCTGTTACAACTGGTTTAGGTACAACTGCTCAGTCAGGTACCAACCCAGGCGCTCTTAACCCTTCAACAAACGCAACTCAAGTTGCTTATGATGTTGGTCAAGGTATGCGTACAGATGACGCAGAATCACTCGGAGAAAGCAGTAAGACTTTCAACGAAATGGCTTTCTCAATCGAGAAGGTTACTGTGACTGCGAAGTCAAGAGCTCTAAAAGCAGAGTACAGTTTAGAACTTGCTCAAGACCTTAAAGCAATCCACGGATTGAACGCTGAGGCTGAGTTAGCAAATATTCTATCAACTGAGATTCTTGCAGAGATTAACAGAGAAGTTATTAGAACTATCTACAAGACTGCTGAGACAGGTGCTCAGGTCAACACAGCAACTGCTGGTACATTTGACTTAGACACTGACTCAAACGGAAGATGGTCTGTTGAGAAATTCAAAGGACTTCTATTCCAGATAGAAAGAGATGCAAACGCTATTGCACAAAGAACTCGTCGTGGAAAGGGTAACATTATCCTATGTTCCGCAGACGTTGCTTCTGCACTAACAATGGCTGGTGTTCTAGATTACACCCCTGCACTTAACGCTAACTTAAACGTAGACGACACAGGTAATACATTTGCTGGTGTTATCAACGGTAAGTATAGAGTTTACATCGATCCATTCGCTGCAAACAGTGCTGCAACTCAGTACTATGTTATCGGATACAAAGGTACATCACCTTACGATGCTGGATTATTCTATTGTCCTTACGTTCCATTACAGATGGTTAGAGCTGTTGGTCAGGATACATTCCAACCAAAAATTGGCTTTAAGACTCGTTACGGAATGGTTGAGAACCCATTCTCACAAGGTACAACTCAAGGATCAGGAACACTTACTGTTAACGCTAACCGTTACTACAGAAGAGTTTCAGTTTCAAACCTTATGTAATTCATATTACAAATTTTTCAAGGAGATCCGAAAGGGTCTCTTTTTTTTGTGTCTAAATACTAATATGGATGATCAGAAAGCCGCAAAAATTTTAATCAAAAGATCAAAGAAAAATCCAATTTTATATTCAACTGCTGATATTCTTTACGCTAAAAGAATTAAAAAATTGCAAAAAGTAAATGACTGATTCAGTATCACCCTTTGACAAACAAATAGCCAATCGGAACTATATGTCTCCTCTTGGTTTTAAGTTGATTTTAACTAAAACACCAAAGGTTGATTTTCTTTGCCAATCTGCGAACATACCTCAAATAAGTATGGGAACTGCAATACAACCATCTTATTTGAAGGATATTCCTGTGCCTGGAGATAAAGTTTTATATGACGATTTGAACGTTCGTTTTTTAGTGGATGAAAAGATGGAAAACTATCTTGCAATTCACAAGTGGATGCAAGGCCTTGGATATCCAGAATCTTTAGGACAGTATGATCAACTTAGAAAAGATGACAACAGAACTAATCGTGGAGTTGTTGATAAAGGAGATCCACGTTATTTTGAATTTTCAGATGCTACTTTACAAGTTTTAAACAGTAATTATAAACCAAGTGTCTTAATTAATTTCAAAGATGCATTTCCTACATCACTTTCAACATTAGATTTTGATGTCACAACTCGTGACTATAATTACTTCACAGCAGAAGTTAATTTTAAATATACCATTTATAATATAACTGATCCAAATGGTGTTAGACTAGATAATAACCCAACAAAATAATTTTACATGATAAATCTTGATAAGATTCAGTCCATGTGGCAAGAGGACTGCAAAATTGATATTGACAGTATGCATGAAGAATCAATAAAGATTCCACAACTTCATTCTAAATATCA
>Ga0181394_1000687_pt1 | contig 14749 bp, 17 predicted proteins | sample 17SPOviralmetaG_FD_130123 | JGI IMG/M metagenome (GOLD analysis project Ga0181394, IMG submission 130123) | Marine viral communities from the oligotrophic San Pedro Time Series (SPOT) site, San Pedro Channel, CA, USA - 17 SPOT_SRF_2010-11-23 | ecosystem: Environmental > Aquatic > Marine > Strait...
GGGGTATCGCCAGTAGACCCAGACCATTTAGAACATTTAGCGATGGGTGGTGCTAATAAAAATGGATTAAAAGACTTTAGTTGTGTTCCTATTTGCAGAAAACATCATACTGAACGTCATAATATGGGTCTAAGGCGATTTGAAGAAAAGTATAATCTTAACCTATGGAAAGAAGCATTTTATTTATTGAGAGGATATTTTGCAGAATGAAATTCGCAGGTAAAATAAAACAAGGCAAACTTACCTTAGATGATAATCTTGGATTTAGGGATTATTTAAGGCTAATTGAGGGTGATGTTCACTTAGAAATTAAACCTGCCGAAAAGGTGCGTTCTCCACAACAAAACGCATACTATAGGGTTATTATAAGGTTATTAGCTAAAGAATTAGGCTATACTGAAGCCGAAATGCACAATGTTATAAAAGAAAAGTATGAGATCCAATCCACTAAACAATTATCTAAGCCAGAGTTTACTGAACTTTTCGAAGAAATAAAAAGATGGGCAGTTATAGAAATGGGTATTGTACTACCTAATGCTAAGCCAACTCGTCAATCGTCATACTAACCTTATAAACATTATGTGCTTGTTGTTGCACACTAAAAGTATTCTCTCTAAATGTACATATAGCATATCTATCAGGTTCATTAGATTCTTTATCGTCTGTGAATATAAACGGCAGAGTACCACCTAATGTACAATTCCATACAAAGTTAAAGCTATTGTCTGATAACATAGAGTTATGCTTATCTCCTGCACCAGTATCTGAAGTTATTTGGTTTGATACTTCGTTTTCCATCCACATATTGTTTTCTGTTATATAAGAAAATGATAGTTTCCAACTTCTTAATCCTTTTCTACCTAAACCACTTTTAGATTTTAAATACCCTAATTGTTCATCTGTTGTAGTAGAAGGGTAATCTAATTCAAATGGTGGATATTTGTAAGTTCCATTAGGACCATTCATAGTCCACTCTGTTGGTCCATCATAATAAATGTTTGATAACGTCTTACCACCTATAGTCTTTTGTGACTTTATTCCATCAAATCGTCTTGACATTGTAAGATTAAGGTCAGGCGAATTAGGAGCATCAAAATATTTACCTATAACAAAAGAACCTAATTGATGTGGGTAGTCGTCAAATTCACCTACATCGTAAGATAAATTAAAGCTATTGAAATAATCATTTTCTTCACTAAATGTAAATATGCTTGTGCCATTGTATGATGGTCCATAACTTCCAAAATGATTCATAACATTAGTAGTAGATTCTGTTAATTCTGTTTCAAAGCCATCACCATACCCACCTTTGCCTACTACTTTAAAATCCTTAGAATCAGTACCAAGATTATGGTTTAATAAAGCACAAAAGTTTATAGGGAAAGAAGATTTAATAGGATTGTTTTCTGTACTGCCTAAAATAAACTTAACTTGTGGGTCATCAGATGTTTCTAACTCTAAAAATGGATTAGCACAATTCATATACAAAAGTTCTGCACCACCTTTAGAGGTTGAATCCCAACCTAGTTGTCCTGTAGCGTGTAAAAATGTTACCATATCTACATAAAATCTTGGCGTTTTAACTTGCTTTCCCATTAATATCCTCCTGAGCCTCCTGAACTAACACCACTTGTAGATGTTGTTGTTCTACGTTTTGTTTTAATTTTTGTTTTATCTACTTTAGGTAAATCATAATCAGGTAGATTGTATTTAGTTTTATTGATAATACCTTTTTTAGATTTATCCTTAAAGTTTTCCCAAGTAACACCTTCTACATTCATTGACCAATCTTGATTTTCCCACTTTGGTTTTACTTTTATGATATTTGTTGGAACTTTTTTAGTTTCTATGTCTGCAACAATAACACTTTTAATTTCAACTAATCCTTCATAAGTAAATAATTCTGTTTTTTCTATAGGTATTTGTTGTAATGTAAATATGATTATTTTACTGTTACTGCCTTGTAAAAACCAACCTTCAGGTAATTGTGGCGTTATTTCTGCTTTACCAGTATAATTAATTTCTATACCCATAATACCTATATTAGAATCTATAGAACAAGAACCATCATTACATATTATGTTAGCATTACCTTCTGATATTTTAACTTTATTTTTTTCGTTTATTTCTGATAGTTTCATTATTAAGTTCCTAAAATTGATTCTATTGTTGCTACAACATCTTGTACGTTTATTATACCATCATTATTAACATCTCCTGCTGCAAATTGTGTATCTGTTAAATCTGCTGTACCTAATATAAAATGTACCATATTTACTACGTCTAAAATATTAACTATTTGGTCGCCTGTAATATCACCTTGTGTTAAAGCTGGTATAAAACTAAAATCTAAATACTTTGTATCTGCTAAATCGTTGAATATATCTATTTGCATAGTAAAGTGCATCTCAAATGTAAAGCCACCATATTGTTCTATTAAGTCTAAAGTGTTTTCTATAGCGTTAGTTAATGTTATTGTGCCACCATAATTATCATCATTTTGTATTATTGTTTCATCAAATATATAATTTTGTATCTGAGGCATTTCGCCTATTTCCCAACTTCCATTTTCATAAGTTGTTCCTTGGTCTGGGTAAAATCCTGTTTGCAAAAAAACACTTCCAGCAGGAAATTCTGCGTGTCTTAACCAATATTTTGTTTCTATTTCACCTTGTATGTCAGTATCTATGATAGCAGTTAATGGTTCTGTAGAAAAGTTAGTTCCTGTTGCCCAATTAACATTCAATATAGTTTCAGTTTCAACTTCAGGTTCATATATATCTTGTTCATAAGGATTTGCAATAATATAATTAGAAGCCATTTCATCATCAAAACCAACTTCACCTCTATGTATTTGTACTGCTTCAATACTTACCTTATCTAAAGACTTTGTTATTTTATTTACAAAAAATATAGGATATATTGGTTGTCCGTTTTTAATAATCTCTTGTGTATAGTCTTGTCCAAATGCAAGTTTACCACCCATAAGTTCGTCAAATCTTATTGTATCACCTATTTCAAGATTCATATAACTTGGAGGTAAATCTATTTTAGCAATTAGATGTTGGTTACAATACCACATTAATAGTTTTCTTTGTAGTTTTCTTGCAGTTAATTCATCTCTAATGTATTCACTTTCAAATTCTAATTTAGCATCTTCTGATTTTAAACCGTAGTAATTAATATCATAATTATTTTCAGAACCATCAAATGTGTATGTAACAAAATCTAAAGTATCTCTAACAATTCCATTATTATCTTTAATGCCATATCCTGTTTCTTCTGCGTAATCTCCTGAACCATAATCTTTTTTATACTTAACATTTACTTGATTTTTAACATCATCTAGTTTTGTTAAGCTAAATGAATATTTTATAATGTCTTGATTGTTTATGACAGGATATTGTGTAAAGTCTGTTTCTTTATCAACCATATACAAAAACTTAAATTCGCCTTGACTATTAAAAGCAGGTATATATACTGACGATTTAAACAATCCCTCTACAAAAGATTTAGCTTCCTTTTGTTCTTTAAGAGTAAAACTATGTATCCAATTATCTTCTATATCTACATCAGGCAATTCTACATTACCTTCATAATTAAGTTCGTTTTTAAGTATATCTCTTAATATAAATTGTGGTTTAGCTATAGGTTCACCTGAACCATCTATTCTACCTACAATACTTGCATAATAATCTTGATTATATATATCTGTAATTAAACAATCTTGTAATGTATAAAAGTTGTTAAGGTTAGCTATAACTGAAGAAACTTGTTGCTGACTACCTCCTTGGCTTTTAATTAAAGGCATACCCCATTGAATACTGTCGTAAGCATTAGTTGTGCCAAAACCTATAATAATATTATCATAATCAGTACCAGCTATACCATTTAAATTAGTATCAGAAGTTTCATATCTTCTTTCTGATTCATTTATATGAAAAGAATGTTTTCTATTTGGAACTTGACATTCAGTAAACCAATCTTCTAAATCATAATTGCTTTGCCATCTATTATTGTTATTATCCATATCATCAAATTCATAGTTGTTTTCTTTATCTGCATTTAATAATTGTCTTTCAACCCAAAAACTTACTGGTTGATACCTTAGTCTTGAAGATAAAAATATATCATCATCTTGGTAATCTGGTGTATAATGTTCATTTTGTGGAGTTGTATATTGTATATGATAAAGTATTTTAGTTACACAAGGATAATCGCCTATGTCTTTGTTTAATTCTAATCTTGCATAAGCTCCACCACTTTCAGGGTGGCTTGTTCTTATTTGGGAGTTTATATGTAAACCTGTATCATTACGATTATTTTGTATTAAGTCTACATTAAAATTACCATCATAACCTACATCAACGTGATTTTGGTCAATAGTTTCTGTAAATTCACCTTCTTGTGATACATTATCATTAATGTTTGTAGCTTTCCACCAAGTTTTATCGCCTGTATCCCAATTTTCATCATATTTACTATCTAAATCAGAATTATCATTATCATCACCTAAAACATTAACCACTTTAGTAATATTGTCTAATCTATCATTTGTATAACCATAAAACTTATTAGATGACCTTACAAAAGTATAATCATCTTCACCTGAAATAGTTGATTTTCCGTGATTTTTTGCATAAAAAGATACTTTTTCTACAGGTCTATATATTCTTGTAGGTAAACCTATTTCTCCTGTTCCTACTAATACATCTTCTTCTTCTGTATATGATTCATATAAAAATGAATTTTCATTAAGGTTAAATTTAGCACTACCATTTGCATTAGCATTTTCAAAACTATATATATTTGTTTCTAAATTAGGATATTCTCTTGAACCAAATTTCTTTGCTAATTCTTCCATAATAGGCATATAACCATCATTATACACAGATAGACTTGCATTTTCATTTAACCAATTATTAACTATTAAAACGTGTTGGCTATCTATGTACGGATTTTTAAATGATACTTTGTTTGCAGCGTTCCATACATTAAATAATTCTTTATTAGGTTTATCTAATTCTATGTCGTTTAATTTGTTTATAACTGTTGGACTTTTATCTACATAACCATATACCATAGGGTAAGGTTGTCCAATTTGTTCATCAGTATATAAGTTTTCATCTTGTAATGTAGTAGATGGTATTTGTGTTGCTAATTTTTGTTGTGTCAAATCTTCTAAAGTAAGGTTTAGAGTTTCAGCCGATTGACTATAACGCCTAATTGTGCCAGTATAGACAAGTAAACAATCATCTAAGGTATCTATACCATTAGAAGCATAATATACCTGTACAACAGCATTTAACAAAGATTGTACATCATCACTAAATATCTTGCCTTTGTATTGATTGTTAGATATAGATAACGATACACTTGATATAGTGTATTTTGAATTTATAATGTCGGCAGACGACTTGATAGAAGGACTATTAAGTAGTAAAGGGTTATACGCCTCACCACCTATGTTTGTTTCCTTAATTGATAAATTAATTACTTCTGTCGCCGAATCTAACGGTTCATCTATCTGCACACCTTTATATATCCTAACCAAGGGATATAAAGACGTTCTAGTACCATTACCTAGTGCTTGTTTAAATTTAGGAGGTAACGTCAGCATTAACCAATTCCAAAATCACTACCCCTACGGACAGCTTCTTTAATTGATTCTGCAAGTTCGCCTTCAACAAAATCTTGTGTTAAAACATTACCTGTAACGCTTACATTGATACTTCCACCACCACCTGATTGATTCATTTGGTTAAGTGTTTCTAAGCCGATAGATTCTACTGCATTTCTACTCATTACAAATTCGCCACGTTCAGCTTCTATAATAGTACCACCTTGTGAGTGTCTGTTTCCACCTACATAACCACCTTGTTCAAATGAGCCATAGACACCTCCACCACTACTACTAGAATCAGATACATTTGTAGATGAACCTCCAAGAACAGAACCTAAAGCAGCAGCCATAGCTGCTCCAAGTGCAGGAACACCTAAACTTGCAGGAAATGGAATTTTAGTCATAGCTTCTGCCATATAAGTTATTACGGCTTCTTGAATTTTAGCTACTACAGCAGCTTTTGCAGCTTCTTCAGCAGCTCTACCTGCATTTTTGTACCCTTGACCTAATCTAAAAGAAGATTTTAAAAGTTGTTCATTTGCACGAATTTCTGCATCTATCTTTTTTTGATTGTCATCTTTTTTATTTAATAATTTTTCATAAGCTGCTATTAAAGCATCCAAACCATCAAGTTGGTCTTTGTTTAATAAACCTTCAAGTTCTAATCCTCTTGCAAATTCTATTTGGGATTCCATAATAGCAAGTCTACCATCTAAACTTTTAGCGTAAGATTGTGTTAACAAATCTTGTGTTTCTACCATTTCTGTAGTTAAACCTATAGATTCGCCAATTTGCTCATTTAAAACTTCTACACTTTCACCTTCAAAATTAATTTCTTCACTTACTAATTTTTGAGAATCAAATAATAACCTATTTGCATTATCTCTATCTTTTGTTAGCTGTAATAATTTAAATAATATATTTGTATTTGTTAAATTTAAATCAATTTCATTAGCAATTCTAGCTTGTTCTGCTTTATTTGCATCTTGTGAAGCAGCTGTCATATCAGTTTTTAATTGTTTACGTTCATCTCTTTCTTTCCTTATAGCTTTTAAAACATTTTCTGTTGTAATATTTTGAAATCCAGAAATTTCTGTAAATTGTCTTTTAACGCCATCAATTACTGTTTCAGTTACACCTAATGTTTCTAATTCAATATCGTGCATATTTACAACTGTACTTGCTAACAAATCTTCAGCATTGATTGCAAAATTATTTATACTATTAAGAGCTTTTTCAAAAGATATTAAATCTTGTAATTCTGCCATTTCTTCAAGTGTTGCACCCATATCTTTTAATTGTCTAACAGCAGTTTCTAAATTAGTTTCCATTATTTTTCTTAATGATTCAGCCATATTATTTAAAAAATTAAGTACTATTGGAGTTGACTTTTCACCTATAAAATTAGTAAAATCTTCCATAGTTGCATTAAATTTATTAAATTGGTCACGAGCAGTAATTTGTTGGTCGCCAAGTTCAGATGCTTTTGTTCTAGCTGCTTCCATAGCAGCAGTAAAAAATGCTTGTTTTTTTTGTGCGTTAGTTAATTTATCAGCAGTAATTCCTAATTTTTCTGCATAATTTACGTATGCTTGGTCTGATTTGACAATAATACCAATATTATCAAGCATAAGACGAGATTGACGACCAATACCAGTAATAAGTGATTCTACAGCGTGTGCAGTATCAACACCAAGTGCAGCACCAAGAGTTTGTGCCATTTTAAACATTTCAGCCATTTCATCTGTATTTCTTGTAACACCAAGAATCATAGCATTGTTTGCTTGTTTAAATAAATCCATTTGGCTCATAGTACCTTTTACTGCACTACTAATTTTTGCAACTGCTATAGCCGAATTTTCGCCAGTACCACTTAATGTAGTAAATGCTCTTGACATATCTTGTACACGAGATGCTTGTTGAGAAAATTGCATTAATTGTTTAATACCCATTCCCATAGCAAAGTTAAATACTAACAACCTTGAACGTATAGTAGATAAACTATTTTCAAAAATAGACATAGGTGCACGATTTCTACCTATTTGGTCACTAAATTTTCTACTACCTTTTGTAGCTTTATCTGTTGTTTTTGTATAACCAGCTTTAGCTTTTTCTAATTCTTTTATAGCGTTAATTAAGGCTTTATGACCTTGTGGTTTAAACTTTACGATAATATCAGACATCTTTTTTCGCTTTCTCTTTTACATTGTTCATCTTCTTTGCCATCGCATTTTTAATTATAAAAAAATATTGTACCCATCTTGCAGGTTGTTCACCATAACTACCTGAGTGTGCTGGTGTACCTGTTTCTGTACAATATAAATACTTATTAAGAAGTTTCATATACTTCTCATCTCTAACGTGATTTACACACGCAAAGAAAGGTAATTGTGCAGTAATACTTTTAGCCACATCAAACTCCTTCCCTTTTTCTTCGTTAAATTCTTTAGTTTCTTGGGCAATTAAATCAATAACTGCCCAAATATCATCTTGTGATTCAAACTCTCGTGTTTCGTATCCGTTTTCCGTTTTTACAGGTAACTGTGCTTCATAAGGAAAATCACAATAAGGACAGCCTCCACAGCCGTCAGACAATATAGTCAGTTCTACTTGGAGGCTTTCTCTTCCCCCACAAGAAGATACTCCTGCATTTTAACAAAAATATCAGTTCTATCTTTCAATGTGAGTGTTTTTAGAAACTCATCAGATGTATCGCCATCAATACATAAACGTAACCACTTAGTAATCGTACTATTCATCATCTTCATACCTTTAGGATTACCTTTAGCATCATACTGATACTCTACAGAATCAAGCATTTCATCTCTTTCATCTATAGATACATCTTTTAACTTAATCTTACTTCCAGATTCAAGTTTAAATTCCATTGTTTATTCCTTTATTTTAATTAACAACTAACTTCTACTAAAGAGTTGGAATCATCGCCAACAGCTTTTACTGATACATCTAACATCATAATATCGCCTTCATTAAAAGCAACATTAGTCAATACTGTAGTTGGCATACTTATACCAAACTTACCATTAGTCATAGTACCATCATCATTTAATAAGGTAGCCTGTGCTGCTGTAGAACCTTGTTGTGTTTGATTATTAAAACTAGCTATTAATGGTTCAGTATTAACGTCATATTTTGCTGTTACATCCAAAGTTGCTGAAAATTCACCTGCTCTTGACACAACTTCATAACCTGTTGAAACAAGACCAGTAAATGTAGCAGGATTTTCTAATGTTAATGAAAATGAACTCATAACCAAATCATCTACACCATATATTTTTCTATATGCAACATCACTCCAGCCACTCATAAAGTAGTTTTCACTTGCTGCAAACGCTGTGTCTATACCAGCAGCTAAATTTTCATCTGAAAGGTCCTCAGCTAAAGTTCCTGTTTGAAATGTAGCAGAAAACTTAATTCTACCACCTTCAGTTCCTACATCACCATTTAATGTTAAAGACGTTACAACACAATCTTTAAAAGCTAAATCTGAATTACTCAAAGGTGAAAACATAATAAGTGAAAGCAAAGTTCCTACTTGACTAGAATCAGTTTTACCAACTGACTGTACTCCTGCGTTAGATGCAAATGAATATACTCCATCTGTTCCAGCTCCTTCTGCTTTACCTGTAATATTTTCTAATAACATATCAAGTGCATTTGTAGTTGCAGTACCTGATACTGAGATTTCTTTAACAGATGCTTTTACATCTTGAAAAAAATCTTCTTTTTGTAATACCCTGCTCCCAGTCCTAACATCAAGAACTTGGGTTGGGTTTAAAGATGGAAATCCTACAGAATCTACATCTAAAGCGTGATAAGCATTTCCACCATTTGCTTCTATAGTTCCAAAAGCATCTTGCTCTGCTATAGCAACTTGAAATTGTTTAGGCGAAAAAGCTGTTGTATTAATGCCCATTATTTACTCTCCTTTTTCTTTTTTACTTGTTTAACTTCTTCTACATAATCCCAAGCAGGTTTTGGAACTTTATCAACCTTAACTTGCTTTCCAGAATTTATTTTATTTATTAAAGACGAATCATATCCTCTAAACGTAAAACACCAAAGTTGTGTAATAGGATTCTCTTTATCTTTAAGTTTTATTTTCATATTTGCTCCTAAGCTGTATTACTATGATGTTGTCCACGCCATTCAAACTGTACAACATATTCGTTTTCGTCATCTAAGGCGTTTAATTCTGTAGATTCAATTCTACAATTAAAACAGTTTGTGCTATTAGTATCATCTAATGTCATACTAATGTTATCGTGTATTAACGCCTCAATTCTTGATACAAACCTTAAAACGTGGTCTAATGATGTTTTGTTTACGTTAGGGTCTGCAAAGTAATAAAACATATTAATTTGAAATTCCCTAATTTCTCCATTTACATTATACTCACTTAAAGTGCTACCTACAGGGTCAAGCCGTAAATATTGATTACCTTGCTCTTTTTGCTCGTGTCCAATATATACAGGTAAAGTACCCTTAAATTCTGTTCTTAGTGTGTTACGTAATTTATTAAGAATATTAGTAAAGTTGTTAGTAAAATTTACAGCCATCTTAATATCCTCTATAAGTTCTAATTCTTGTCATTTTGATAGCTTTACCAGTAGAAGCATCTACATCTTCATATCTGCCAAAACATTCTATTTCCCATTCATCGTTTTGAATTGCATCTGTATTACCAGCAAACCTTATTTGTAAACTCCCAGCTAAAGGTTGATAATCACCACTAATTACTTCATTAGATAATGCTTCATTGTTTTTAAGTTTTACATCATCTTTAGTAAATACTGAGTATTTTGCCGTACCTAATGCTCCACCTGTAGTAATGATAACTTTAATCAAATCATAGGTTCCTACCCATTCACCTCTAGTATCTACAGGTCTTATAGCACCTGCTGTACCATAAACCACATCTCTAACTACGCCTTGTGAACTATCTCTTGTTACTTGCCAAGATAAAGCTGCTTTACCTTCATTTATGTTATTTATGTTTTGCATAGCTTCTTCTATTAAAGCATTAGCTAATTCACTGTTAGGGTCGTGGCTTTTAATCATAAAGTTAGCAGCTATTAAAGCCGTACTTCTAATGATAATATAGTCATAGTTACCTTCTTTATCTTTCCACGCTTCTTTCGGCATATTAGGGTCTAGCATACTATCTAGGTATCTACTAGCATCAGTTCTAAATTGTGTGACAACACCTGCAAAATCTTCTCCTGCTTCCATTAATGAATCAGCAGGATTTATTGTAGTTGCATAAAATAATAACGAATCACATCCTTCGTTGTATAGCCATTGGTTTTCTTCTGTCCAAGTTACACCAATATATACATCTGTACTTGTACTATGTGTTGCTGTTGTTGTACCTAAAAATCCTCTTTCTACTGTTATGGTATTAGAAGATATATTCGTAATTAACATTTTTTCATCATCTATCTTAATAATATCGCCATAAGCAAATACACTACCATCTACTACATCTATTGCAGTTTCTATCACATCTACTACTTCATCTGTATTTGTCGTAGAATCAGTATAATTCTCAGTTTTTTGGTATGGTGTAAGGTCTTGTCCATCTTTAAATAATATTGTTACTAACCCTGTATTGTCGGCTTCATATAGCTCATTACCAGCGTGTGTAAATAATTGATTCCAACCATATATAGGTTTTTTACCATCAAAACTATCTAATTGTGGAAATACTCTTTTTAATTCTTTGTGTGTACAATATATTGGTGCTGCCATTACTTACCTCTCATTTTTCTTCTTACTTTTTTAGAGTAACTTGCTCTTTGTTTACCTGCTTTAGTAGCACGTCTTTTTTTTCTATTTTCGTATGCTTTTTGTGAAGGACTTAAACTATCTCTTACAGATTTAGGTAAATACCTACCACGTTTAGATTTAGGTTTATTTTTATCTTTTTTAGATACATAATCCCATTTTTGTTTAGTCCATTTCTTTAAAGACTTTTGTGATTTTTTTAAAGCCATTACTTATAGCCTCCACCTTTAGCTTTGTATTGTCTTGCTAACATTTGTGCTTTACGAGCCGACCATTGCCCTGCCCTACCACCTTTACTACCTGCTTTAATTTTATTAAATAATCTTTTTCTCATTGTAGGCTTAGTATAGTTACCTGCTTTATTTACTGTGCTTTTTCTTTTTTTTCTTACCATTTTTTACAACTCCAATATCTTGCTGTTGTTTTATCTTTTGCAGTTGCACATTTATGCCTTGCTCTAAAAGACTTACGTCTAGCTGGACTTGATTTTTTAATTCTCATATTAGGGTCACCAAATGCTACCCTTTTAGTTTTACTTCCTGCCTTTACAAATACTTCAAACTTTTTACGACCATAACCAGGTCTACCCTTAGTTATTCTTCGTGGCTTATTCAATCTAACTGATTTTCCTTTATACTTAGCCATTTCACTTTTTCTTTCTACGCTTAGTCTTTTTCATCTTTTTCTTTTTGTTTTTATATATTCCATATCCCATATTTTCTCCTTATACAAACCCTAATATTTCGACTTCTGCATTAATTTTACTATTCATACTTCTTGCTTCTATATTACTTATAGTATTTTCTTTTATTGTATCTGCTCGTAAACCACCACTATGAGCCGAATCATAATTAAAACTTGTTACGAACTCACCATTAGCAGGTCCTGTAAAATCTAAAGCACCTGTTTCGTAGTTAATAGTACCTGTAGCTGCACCTATAATATTGCCTTTACCATCATCATAAGCAAATACTCCTTGATTTTTAGTTTCAACATAGTTTGTATTATCAAATACTGTGTCATCAGGTAATTTTCCTGATATTGGTGCTTGTACACTCCCAATAGCAGGTACTCTGCCTACACCAAATGGTGTTGTTGCTGAACCTGGTGTAGCTAATAAAATAGCTGAATTTCTAGTTCTGTTAGTAGAAGTAAATCTTATGTCGCCATTTACAATACTTACAGTAACACCTTTTTCAAAAAGATTAGAACTTGTTGTATAAAACTGAGTGTCAAGTGCAGATTGAATCTTGCCTAAAACACCATTATTTCCACCAAATTTAGTGTTTGTAGCATCTGTTGTAAATGTTAAATCAACAAATGTACTTCCACCATCAACTGTTATGTTAATACCATAGGCTGTTGAAGCAGCTAAACCTGATTCTGTATTTGGCGTTACGCCTGACATTCCAAGCTCTTGATAACCTGAGTTGTAAAACTTCATAGCAAAAGAACCTTTAACAATACCTGTTGGGTATGTAGCACTTCTGCCATATCCAAATAAATTTTGTGATGTATATCTACCACTAGAGTTAGTTTGTACTATTCCTACTGCATTAGCATCATCGTGATACTTATCGTATTTTTCTTGTGTATTAAAAAAAGGAAAATAAACTTTAGCATCAACAACAGCACCATTAGTAGAATCAGTTTGTGCATCACCATCTGCTGTTATTGAACCATATAAACCTCTTTCTACAACTAAAGTATCAGCATCAGTTATAGATGTAACTCTCATAATTTCTATATTACTTACAGTAGTTCCTGTTGTAGAACCAACCTGTATTAAATCACCTACTCTAAAAAAGTCTGTATCATCAACATCTAACGTAGTAGCATCATTTTCTAATTTTGCTTTAATATCTGTTACAGCAGCACTGTATAGTTTACCACTATTAACATCGTAACCACCTTTGTTATCTATAGTTTTAGCATTAGCTGCCGAAACAGCACCATTGTAGGCTACCAAATATTGTGTTGGCAAAACTATATATTGGTTAGCTGCCATAACATAATTTATATATCTATATACAGAAGGAACACCAGTACCTAAATCAAGTAAATTATATTGGTCAATATCACTATTATTTTTGTATTCAGTTATTTTTAATTGCACTTCTACACCTACAGGACTATTGTTTTTTATTATTAATAGTTTTGAGCCTTTTAATATACTTGCATTAGTTTTTGCTAAAGATGCTAATTGTATAAATCCATCACTATTATCTACTTTAGCTATTTCAGAATATACTTCTGTATAGTCATTACTCATAGAGCATAGATACTCTTTGTCTTGCCCTGCTTTTACTGTTAAATTTGCTTCTAATTTTGCCATTTCTTCTCCTATGCTATATGATACTTGACTTGTACCTGTAAATTTATATCGTCTGTGTTTGTTTCATTTTCTACAAAACAAGCAATTACTTTACCACTTGTTACACTTGAACTTTGTATTGTCATATCTATTGATTTTATTACATTTCTATCTACCGAAGTTGCCTGTCCATCTGCTAATACTGTACCATTAGATAAATTACCATCATTTGTTGTTCCATCTGCTACCATATCATAACTCATTAAATGAACATTTATAGTACAATCTGTATCTTGGTCTGTTGATACAAGAACTCTACCTGCATCTATAACCATATTGTATGGAACATAAAATAGCATACAAGCAAGTTCATCAGTAAAATCTGCTTTATCTATTGAAGTATTAGGGTTTGTACCACTTCCACCTTGCACCTCTTGTGCTGCACCTGTACCAAATTCAGCCATACCATTAACAGGAACAAAACTATGATAACCTGCACCATAAGGTACTACTCTATAACCTGTAAAACTTAATAACTGTGTAGTAGCACTTACTTGTGATGTTCCTACTTTGACTAATGAGTTAGAAGTATCTACAACTAATAAATCTGTACCACTTGCATTTCTAACTCTTAATGTTCTTATTGTGTCAGAATTAGGATATATCATTATTTGTCCTTGACTAACACTTAAACTAGATGAAGTGCCTTCGCCATCTTCTACAGTAGACAATGTACCTGAAACACCATTTGTTTCATCTGCTACTTTTAATAAACTTTTATATGTATTTGCTGGACTTTTACCTGCTAAACTTCCCATTATTTATCCTTTTTATCTTTCGGCTTTTCTTTCTCATCAATCAATGATTGTACCATTTCTATAGCACCAACAACTTTTAAAAATGCAACTTCTAGTTGGTCTTTTTGTTTAGTTAAGTTATCTAGTTTTTCTTGTAGTTTCATTTATTCTCCTAATTACCTATTTCAAACCAATTATTACCATCAC
>Ga0181394_1000692_pt1 | contig 14693 bp, 18 predicted proteins | sample 17SPOviralmetaG_FD_130123 | JGI IMG/M metagenome (GOLD analysis project Ga0181394, IMG submission 130123) | Marine viral communities from the oligotrophic San Pedro Time Series (SPOT) site, San Pedro Channel, CA, USA - 17 SPOT_SRF_2010-11-23 | ecosystem: Environmental > Aquatic > Marine > Strait...
AATATTCACCGAACTAACCAAATCGGAAGGTCTTCCTTTTGTTACTCGTTCTGAATATTCTCGTGAAGGCGGTGGTTATTTAGTTAATACCAAGTTTGAAAATAAAGTTCAGACAACTACATTACCAGGTCGTTTCTTCATTATGGGAACTCAACTTTCTAATGGTCGTGTAGAATCTGATGGTATTGAATTACATCTTAGTGGTGATTTCCCAGCGGGTACGTATCAAGTAAGGACATATTTAGAATATGGACGGACTGCTCGTATTGTAGATGGTGAGATGGATGTAAGCAATCTTTAATTTATTTATTTTTTAAAACAATTATATCATTTAAATCATATTCATTATACTTATATAATGCAAATGTCACATCACGAAACATTAATAAATCACTATGTCTAATTTTATAACTATTTCTTTTTCTTTTGTATATTTTTTCCAAAAAATTTTTAAAAAATTTTATCTGGTATTTTATATCCATTTTTTTTTTAAATCCATCCATGATTAATTCCTTTGAACAATATTCATATATTTCATTTAAGTCAGTCGTATTTGTTTTAAACAACGCCATTCTTTCATCTTTATAAAATATATATAAAGTATGGGACATTTATTATAACATAGAATTTTATTTTTAAATATAATGTGGATAGTTCAACGAAAAGAAGGAAAATTTGGATATATTAAATATTTAGATGCTCTTAACGATATAAATAGAATTGAAATAAAATTAGATAAAAATAAATTATTTTATATTCAAAAATAAATTTGACTTTTATTTTTAATTATAAATAAATAAGACGATACACGACTTAAAAATAAATTTGAATTTTAATATTCTATATCGGTAAAAAAAAACAGATATATAAATGGCGACAAAAGAAATAAGAATAAAACAAGTAGAAGCAATTAAACGACTCATTGAGCGAAATGATTTTGCGTTTCGCAGTTCTATGATACTACGCGGTGCGTATTCTATAAGTGAAGATGGCACTATGTCCATCTCAACTATAAGCGATAATGATTATAATCTTTATATTCTTCAAGGATGTGGACACTGGATGGACGGGTCTCCTTTATTTAAAGCAATTCTTACATTAAATATGCATGGACATGAAAGAGATATTCACCATCCATCATTAGATAAATGGAAATGTGGTGTATATCCTTCAAAAAAATAAATAAAACGAAATAAATAAAATAATTTTTATCTAAAAATAAATTTTTATCTATCTGGAATTTTAAATGGATAAATATACTTAAAAATAAAATCTATGTATAATATATAAGATGAACGATAAAGTTGCGAATGAAAATAAAAATATGAATAATAATATTATGGAAGTTAAAATAATTGAACGAAATGTTAAAGAATTTCTACAAGATATTGAAAAACAAAATAAATTAAAATGTTGGAGATACATTGATATTAATATTGATAGTTCAGGTAAAAAAATTCCAATCAACGAAAATAATAAACTACCATATGATGAACTACAATCCAAAGGTCGCGGTAATTCTAATCACAATTCATTAAGTGTATTTTTGAAATATGTTCCAAATTTATATGTTATTGATTATGATACTAATGAAATTGATTGTCCTTTATTTAATAAATTAAATGATGATTGTGTTGCAATGACCGAAACTCGCAAAGGGTTTCATTTTTATCTCAACATCATGAATGTTCCAGAATATTCTATGGAAAATAAAGTTTATAAAAATAAAGAAATTGAAGTTGATCTAATTAAATATAAAAAGAATATATGGGAAACTAAAAATAGAATTGTTAATGGAACTATTAAAACTTACGAATGGAATGATATTAAAAAATATTTTGATGAATACGCTATGGGTGTTAAAAATGCTTCACCACCAGTAACTCCACCTTCTTCTGTTGATGAAGAATGGGGTGAAATAAATGAAGATATTATTTTACCAAAATGTAATAAAGAAGATTTTATAAAACATCTAGATTCAATTAAACCGAGATATGATGATTTTGATACATGGTTAAAAGTTGGATTTATATGTTATAATAACTTTGATGGAAATGATATTGGTTTTAAAATTTATAATACTTGGAGTAAAAATAGTGATAAGTATGATGGTATAAATAGTATTAAAAAAAAATGGGATGAATTTTCTAAACAATATGAAAATGCAAATCGTAAATTAAGTTATAAACAATTACTCAAATGGAATATGGAAGATTATCCACCAAAAAATAAATATGAAAAATGGTATTATGATGGAACTTTAATTGAAAATATGAATTTAGAATGTATGTATTATACCGCTACTGGTGATATATTATATTACAGCAATGATAATTATATTCAAAATAAAACCGCCATTGCTAAACAATTTTATATGAAATATATTTTTAAAATAACAACTGATAAAAAAACCGAAAAAATAAATCCATTTGATGTTTGGTTAAGTTCCGAAGATAGAAAAAATGTAGATAAAATTGTTTTCAATCCATTAAATAATCATTCTATAAATGAATTTAATATATGGCGTGGATTTGAAATAAAAAATACAAATGAATATAATTTAGATAATATATCTGATTGGTTAAATCATATTAGACATATATGGGCGGATGATGATGAAAACACATATGAATATATATTGAATTGGTTTGCAAAGATATTACAAACTCCACATAAAAAAAATAATATATGTTTAGTTTTACATTCTGTTGAAGGGGTTGGTAAAAGTATCATATTAGATATGATTGGAAAAATTATTGGTACTAAATATTATTATTCCACAAGCAATCTAAAACATATCATTGGAGATTTTAATGGAGATGCGGAGGGCAAAATACTTGTAAATTTAAATGAAACAAATTGGGGCGGAGATAAAAAAATGGTTGGTTCATTCAAAGAATTTATAACCGACAGCACGATTGTAATAAATAAAAAAAATAAAAATTCATACACCATAAATAACTTTTCTAATACTATCATCACCACAAATGAAGATTGGATAGTTAATATAAATAATAATGATAGAAGATTTAATTTACGAGAATGTAAAAATGTTAAATATGATCCTTCTTACTACAAACAAATTGCAAAAACACCATTACAAGAAATAGCAAACTTTTTATACAATCGTGATATTAGTAATTATGATAGTAGAGTATTTGAAAAGAGTGAATTACATGCGGAACAAATAATTCAAAATTTAAATAGTGTTGAAGTATTTTATGGTAATTTAATTACAGGTGAAATTGATTATTCATTTGAATTAGATGATGAAGATTGTCCAGTATCTAAATCTGATATATATGATTTATATAAATCTAATCTAACTAAAAATGAAAGACAAATGAATAATGTTCATTTTTGGAGAAAGTTTAAAAATTTAAGTGATGAAATCATAATATTAAAATCACAAAAAAAGGGTCAAAAGGGCAAAGTATATATTAGAGATTTAGATGTGGCAATTGATGAATGGGAAAAATATATCGGATTAAAAAATGAGTAAGGTAAGTAAATCAAGTAAGTAAGTGAAAAATATTAGATATATATTAAAATGAAAAATAATTTTATAAAACTTTGTTTTTTACTTACCTTACTTACCTTACTTACCTTTAATAATAATAATAATAATAATAATAAAGAAATAAGACACAAAGCAGTCATATAATCATATAAAATTTTTTAATTTTTTTTTAAAAAGTGCGGTAAGTAAAAATATTTACTTACCTTTTTACTTACCTTCGGATTTTTTACTTACCTTTTTGGATGTAGATTTTTTCTTTTTCTTTTTTGGTTCATTCATTTCAAATATATCTCGGTTTTTATAATCATTTCTTGTTTTGGGTGGTAATTTTATCGGTGCATCACTCTCAAATAATTCGCTCATTTATATAGATAAATATAATTTTTAAGAACCATAATATTTTTAATATTTTTTTGTAGCATTTAAATTAATATAATATATATATTATAAAATGTCATTAATATTATTATCCAATGATCCAAAAGAAGCAAGTGGATTATCCGCACAGAAATCCAATATTTATAAAGCATGGTCATTCAGAAATAGTTTAACCGAAACAATAACAATTCCAAAAAATTCCGAAGTTGCCTTACAATCCACAAAAATTGTTTTAGATGGTCAAATCAATATTGCACCCGAGAATAAAGTATTTTATATGTATCTTGGCGAAATTGTGCTTGGAGAAAATCAAGGTGAATCTTTCCGACAATTTTCAACATCTTTGCCAGTTCGTATTGAATTATTCCCAAATGAACCCGGTGTTGTTAGAACTAATGCGGAAGGTTTAGCACAAGAACTGGGAAGAGTATTAAGACAAAATTCATATCATCCCGCCTATCTGAAAGAATTACAAGCGGCGGAATACGAAACTCGTGTGGAAGTATTAAGAGATGGAGATGGTGATTTTCTTGGATATAAATTCTTGGTAGAACATCTAACCGAAACTCAAGTTGCTGATACAGTAGTAAATCAAAGTATAGACCCACAAGATGGTGTATTAAGAATGACTTTAATTCAAAATAGATGTGCGAAAGATTGGATTTATCCAAGTCGTAGAAACAATCCAGCATTAAGAGAATATAATATTTATACTGCTCTTGGAAATTGTGTTTTACAACCCCAAGTAGAATCCGATATAATGTTGGCATCAGAATTTTTAAGTATTGATAATAATACACCACTCGCAAACACCAGTGTAAATGCAGCTGGTCTTCCATGTCGTCTAACTTATGATATTGCTAATGTGATGACAAATCCAGCGGGAACGCCTGGTGTAGATAATAAAAATATTTCTTGGATTGCGGGTATTACAAGAAATTCAATAACTACACAAGAACAATCAAATGGACGAATCGGACCGCCATACTTTCAATGGAACTATTCTAATATAGATGGTGTTGGTAGTGTATTAAATGATATGTTAAGGGGACACGCTGATTATTTAGTAGTAAATGATGGAGCGAAAATAAGATTATTTAATTGTAATACTTGGGGCGGTGAACCAGTCCGTGCGGGAACTCGTGGTAATTTAAAAAAATATAGATGGCAAGAAGTAGATTACACTGAAGGGGGAACAAATGTCAAATTCCCCACACAATATGATACAGTTGCTAATACGAGTGGTTTTGCGAAACTTCATTTTGAATTAAGTGGTAATAGAGTAAAAATATATTTTGAAGATATGACAAGAACAAATACAGTATTATGGGACTATTCAGTAACTACTACAAGTGGTGGTAGAGTAAGAACTAAGAATGAACAATGCAAACCAATAGATATAAGTTGTTGGGATTTACAACCAGTTATGGGAATTTTCAATAAAGGATGGGCAGGATTAGTCGGAAACGGCGGAGCATTTAATCCAAGTGATTATCTTATTGCTATAAGTTCAAAAAACACATTTGAAATATATGATCCGTATGTAACAGATATAGCAAATTATGATGCGGATACTACAAATATATCTTATTATCAGTTCTTACTACAATCAGATAGAAATCAATTTAATAATGTTATGAGTGAATTAAATTTAAGAGATGGACTCGCACCCGAAAATCCAATACAAAATAAATACGGAGCATTTGATACTGGAACACATACATTTAACACATGTCTTCAACCCGTAATAATAGCAACTCCAAGTGATAGATATTTACATACTAATCAAGCCAATACGGCAAGATTACTCGGACTACAAATATACAATGGTGTAGCATCGGGGAGACCACCATGGATTTTAGATGGATATGATGCTGCAACTGATAGAACAGTATATAGATTAGAATCGGGAGAAAAACCAACATCATTATCAACTAAATCTATATTTGTAAGATTAGAAAACTTTACTCAAACAAGTGTCAATGCGGGGAATGGAAATAAATCAAGTATTATCGCCCACCTTCCAAGATTTGATGGACAAAACCAAACGGGACGCCTTTTCTTTGAACCGAAAAATTTAATGTATTTAGACCTTAAAAACACGAATGAATTAAAAATAAATAGTTTCGATGTATCATTTGTATATGCAGATGAATCATATTGTACATCTTTGGTTGGAACGACAAATGTTGTGCTACATATACGACCAAAAAAGGAATAAATTTATAAATAAATTATAGAAAATAATTTTATAGAAATTTTTAATTTTATAAAAAAAAATAAAATATTTTTGTATATTATAATGGATAATAGTAAATTACCGACCGCTCTACATTTTAAAGTTGAAAAAAAACAAGAAACAATTATAGACGAAAAACCAAATATTGAACCAATTATTTCTGATGACCTTGAAGATGAAATACCATTTGATGAACCCGAACCGGAACCAGAAGCAACTGAACAAATGGGAATTAAAGTCGTAAAAAGACCAAAAATAAAACCAGAAAAGATATTTGAAGAACCACCAAAGAAAAGTAGAAAACAAATTAAATATGTTGAAGTTAGTAGTAGTGAAGAAGAATTAGAACCAGAACCCGAACCACCACAAGAACCCGAAGAACCACAAGAACCACAAGAACCACAAGAACCACAAGAACCACCACCAGAACCAAAAATACAAGTATATGAAGAAGTAGAAGAAACACCAAAAGAAAAACCGAAGAAACCAAAGAAGCAAAGAAAACCAATGACAGAGCAAAGAAAGATGGAATTAAGAAAGACATTAGAAAAAGCAAGACAAAGGAAACAAGAACTTATTGCGGAGAAGAAGAAGGCAACTGGATATAAAACATCTACGGAGATAAGAAATGAGAGAGCAAAGGTTAAAATGGATAAACATAAATTAGAAATGGCGAGATTACAAGAAGAATTAGAAGAAGAAAAAAAGAAAGTAAAAGAGAGAGAAGAAAAGATATTAGCAACTCCCGAACCAGCACCAATACCAAAAAATTATATTACGAAAGAAGATTTAGAAAAATCTCAATTAAATACACTTGCAACATTTGAGATGATGAGAAAGGAAAGGAAGGAAGAGAAAAAGAAAAAGAAACAAGTAGAAGCATATAATGAATCGGTTAAAGAAACAATTAAAAATATAAATAAAAGTCCCCACTATATGCGTAAGGCGGGAAAATATAAAAACTATTTAGATTTTTAAAATATAATATATATATATAATAATGGATAAGAAAAATATGAAAGTTCCAAAAGAACGACCTTTGCCAACAATCTTAAAAGTAAAAGATATAGATCCAGATAGTCGGTTTAATGATATACATCCAAACTTACCACAGATGCCGTGTCTTGCTTTGTTAATCGGTTCTGTCCGCAGTGGCAAATGTCTTTACGAGTATTCATTAGTAGAAAGTGTAAATGGATATAAATATATAAAAGATGTATTACCAAATGAATATGTTAATTCTAAAAATGGATTTGTAAAAGTAAAAGATGTAATAAATAATGGATTAAAAGAATGTTATAAAATTAAAATTAACGATAATGATTTAATTTTAACCGAAGACCATAAATTAGAAACTACGACTGGAATGAAACCATTAAAAGATATTGATGGAGATTTAATCATTACGGCAAATGGAGAATACCATATACAAGATAAAGAATATTATAATGAAGTAAATTGTTATGATTTAGAAATAGACCATGAAGACCATACATTTTATTGTAATGATATATCTGTATCTAATTCAAATCTACTATGTAATTTTTTTATGAATGATTCAATGTATAAAGGATTATTTGATACAGTTACATTCATATCGACCACATTACACACGGATAATAAAGGCGTCCTTTTATCAAAGTATTTTGATTGTTATGACCATTATGACGACCAAATAATTCATGGAATAATGAAAGAACAATCTCAATATGATAGATCTGAAAGACCATCATATGCTCTTGTAGTAGATGATTGCCTTACTCAAGATTTCTCCAAAAGTAATGCCGTATCATTCTTCTCAACAAGATTCAGACATTATATTGATTTCTATTGTATATCAACCCAGTCATTTCGTGCTGTTTCGGGAATGATTCGTAATAATGCAAATGCGGTTTTTATTTGTCGCCAACAAAATAAAGTTGAGTTGGATAAAATTGCGGAAGAATATTCTGGAATGGCGGGTGGATACGATAATTTTATGAAATGGTATAAAACTATTCATAAGGATAAATATCAAATAATGTATTTGGATTTACAAAGTAACCCAGCAAGAATATTACATAACTTTGAAAAAGTCGTATGGGAAGGAGATGATGAAGAACATTTAGATGATGAATAAATATAATTTTTTAAGATATTATTTTTAAAATATCCATATATATATAAAACTATGGATTTATATCAGCAACCAGATATAAGGAGTAAAGCAATCGCACATCAAAGAGACAATGAAGTAGAGCAATACAATGAACAGATTGAATTAGTTAGACAGCAGATTATCACCCAAGCACAACAAAGGAAACAAAGAGCATCTACAGAATCTCAAAGGTCAGAAGCGGAAACAAGTGCTCTCGGGGCTTTTACATTGAAGGGTTCGGTGAAGGATATAAAAGAATTTGTTAAAGAAGGAAAGACGGATTCAGTGGCAAAACAAATTAGTGCAAATCTTAAAAATATAAAAGGTTCAACTATTAATGAAGCAACAAAAAAAGTAGAAGATTTAATGAGTGGAAAAAAAATTGATCCATTCCAAAGAACAGTTGGAGATTTAGAAGAAGGTGGAATATATAAATCACGACCAGTTGGTAAAATTGAAAGTGTATTGGAAAGCACTGGTGTTAAAGATGTTGTACAAAAAGGAGCAGATAAAGTATTAGCAAAAAAAGGTGTAAAATATGCGGCGGAAGTTGGTTCAAAGGCGGCAACTCATCTCGGTCCTTTAATGAATATTGGTATGGGTATATATGATGGAGTTGAAGCAGTTCAAGGAGATAATTGGGAAAAGATGAATAAAGGAGAAAAATGGGAAAGTGGACTCCAAATGGGTGCTGGTGTAGCCGACGCTTTGGGAGTAGTATTTCCACCTTTATTTGTATTGGGTGCTGGACTCGGTGCGGCAAGTTCAATCGCGGGTGTTCTTGGAGAAGAAGAAAAAGAAGAAGCACAAGTAAAAAAAGATGGAACAATTGATAAAGATACAGAAGAAAAACTTGAACCATTAAAAGACATAGATACACCTGATTATAAAGCGACAGAAATAACTTCAAAGGGCGTCGGATAAAATATTTAAAAAAATAAAATCTATACTATATATATAAAGATGGATATGTCGGACGAACAGATTCAAAATCTTATAAAAAGTCATCGTGAAAAATTAAAAAAGAAAAAAGAACATTATCATGCGGTATTAAAACATGATCCCGAATTTATAAAACAAAATCGCGAAAGAGCAAGAAGACATTTTGAAAAGAATCGTGAACAAAAGAAAGAATATTATATGCAAAATTTGGATAAAAAAAGGTTAAATAATTATTATTATAACTATAAGAAACAAAATAGATTAGATGATTTAAAAAAGAAGCATCCAGATATATATCAAAAATTAATTGATACTGGAAAAATTCAAGAAGAATAATGTTCAATTAATAATTGTTTCAAATCTTCAAGAGATGAACATTCAGAAAATTTATGATTTAAATCGTTATTTACTTTTATTAATTTCGGTATTCGACATAATACAAGATCCACAATATCTTCATCATCCATAACTAAATCTGCCATTAATTCATTAGCATCGTATACATCATCGGCAATTGTATCTTTCCAATGGTCATAAAGAAAGTAATGACAATATGTATAGCGTATTTTATCGTGTTTGCTTACTAATTTAACTGGTTCGGGTTCGGGTTCTGGTTCAGACATAGATTCAAGTTGTTGTTCTTCTTCACTCATTTATATAAGTTAATATATTTTTTTTTAATTAAAAATTTAAATAATAAAAATCAAATTTATTTTATGGACTAATTGATTCAGAAGTCGGTGTATCCAATTCATCTTCAACTTTAAGAACTAATTCACTTTCTAATTCTTTATTTTTATCCCGACTATGAATAATACATTTATCTAATCCATTACAAATAGCGGGTTTGGATACTTTATATTTCTTAAATTTTTTTTTAAACATCATAATAACATCATCATCTATCATTGGTGATTGTTCAATTAATCTATCATATTCAGCACGACATATTGCTAAAAAATCAGAACATTTACTTCTATGTTTATTTTTATCAAGTGCTAATTCAATTGATATATTTCTTCCAAGTTTAGACCATGAAACTCCCGCATTTCTATGCGATTCCATCAATTCAGCAACCTTTAAGAAGTTTTGTAAAGTTGATAAAATACCAGCGAATATATTCACACCACCAACAATTGCAGATGCCATAGATTTATTTTTTTCATCTACAAATGAATCCATACCGACATTTGCTGCTCCGGTCAGCGTGGATAAAATTATGACTGGAATAGAAAACATATAATATCGGGTTTTATATTTTTTCTCGCATCTATTATGTAACCATCGGAAACAAGATGCTTTCTCAGACCATTCTGCTAATAAATCTTCGGTTTCATGCGACCAACAATTAAGTTTTTTAATATCATCAGTCATTATATATACAATTAATTATTTTTTTTTAATTTTATTTTTTAAGAATAAATATATATCATATTATATAAAATGAGTTATTGGCAAAGCGATGATGTTGTCCACATTGGAGAAAAAGATCTTGAAATACCCGCCACTCGTGGTCTTTCTTATACTGTTGGTGCTACTAGTCAAAAAGTAACCTTTGATATTCCACAGAGCGTTGGTTTCCTTGATGGTAAATCGTCATATCTTACATGGGAAATGACTATTCAATGCACAGAAGCATTAAAAACTCGTCTTCAATTAGACCCGGCGGGATGTGGTATTTGTGTTCAAAATTTCCGTCTTATGAACAATGGTGTCGTAATTGAAGAAATAAATGATTGTAATCAATTAGTTGCATTAAAACACGATTATGATAAAGACCAATCATTAGTTAAATCCAAAGCACTCATGGAAGGTGGCACTACTCATAATTCACAAAACGCGGGGACACTTGGGAATAGTGAAAGTGATATGGCAAATCTTTGGGAGAATCCTTGGTTTAAGAAACCCGTTGATGCTTCGCCAGGTGCGGATTATGACCAAGCAACAGATGGATTAACTGTTAAATGCTGTGTCCCAATGCCGTATAGTGGTGTATTTAGTGGTGGAGCATTCCCCGTGATGCTTTTAGAAAATGGTTTGACTTGCGAAATAGATCTTGCTCCTGCACCGAGAATTATTCATCAGTTAGATTCTGTTGTTGCTAATCGTCGTAGAACTTTAAATCCAGTTGTTCAAGGGTCTGATGCGGCGGGAACTAACTTCCCAAGTCAAGCGGGTGGCACTGCTGCTCCATATACTCAGATATGGTTAAAGAATTTTAATAACCAGTGGTCAATTGATAAATGTGCGTTTTGCCGCGGCGAAAGAATCGGTTTTATTGAAACCACAGACGCAACAGTCGAAGTAGCACCATTAACTAATCTTGCGGGAGCAGTTATTGACGGCCCAGTAATCACAGATATAGATATGAATGGTGGATATGTTCGATTAACTACAACACAATTTTACAATAACTCGGCAGCACTCGGAACTGGCAGAGATATTGATGGAACATTTTCGGTTGTAAGTTTATCGGTTGCCGATAATGTCAATTACAAAGTAGAATATAAAGTTGATAAAATGATGATGGTTGTTCATCAACTTGAATTAGAACGGGCACAAGTCCAGAGCATGTTAAGTGCTGCTCGTGATGGTTCATCAATTGAATTTGATGTTATGTCTTATACTAATTACAAGAACTCTCAATTAGCAACTGAAAGACAATCTAGTTTCTTAATCAATGCTAAAAATGAAAGGGCAAAATCTTGTATTGTAATCCCAACTGACAGCACGGTATATCAACCTGGTGTGATGATTTCAAGTGGAGCAACATATGAAGTAACCCGAGATGGAGTAGATACTTTATTGAATTCTTCTCGTCCTGGTATTAGTGGATGCTGTGATTTCCTTTCGGAATATCAGTTCCAGATTTCTGGTATTAATGTTCCAAGTCGTCCCCCTTCTACTCGTAAAATTGCCACTCGTAAATCCATTGATGCTTTTGCAATCTCGGAAACTGAGAAAGGATTACACAATGGTGGAATTACTCCACGCTCTTTTGCTAAATTTATGGAGAACTTTGTAATATGTAGAAGTTTTGGAACAATGTCGGGATCTCAAGATTTAAGAAATGAAGATTTAACATTACAACTAAGATATTCGGAAACCACCGCACCAACTAAAAATAAATTATTCTCTACATTTATTGCCCATGTTCGCCGTATCAGAATTAAGAATGGATTCGTAGAAGTTGATTTATAAATAAAAAAGTTTTTTTAATATAATTTTTTTTTAATATAACATATAATATAAAATATGTCTATGAAATCCCGCTATATTTCCGTCCGCCCAAACAATGTAAATAGTGATTCAACCATATCATTTAAATCTGGATTCCCAACTGTGTCGTGGACAATACCCGCACAGAATGGAAGATTAGATCCCCGTAGTGTAAGAATTAATGGTAATCTAGAAGTATTCAAAAATGCACTTGGAGATGCAACATCCCCAGTATTCAACGATGATGGTGGAGCAAATCAAGTTAATATGGATAATCGTCTTGGAATATATGCTATGTTCGATGAATTAATAGTTCGTCATGATAAATCTAAACAGATATGTGAGCAAATTGCAAATTACAACAGATACATGCAGACATACTTGGGTGTAACTAGTTCTCAGAATGACCTTATGGGGCATATGAATGAAGCAGCACTCATCCAACCCAATAGTCGTGCTATGTTTGAAAATGTAGTTGCCAATGGTCAAGCAGCGGCGGGAACGACTATTCCCAAATCTTTCAGTGTATATCTTCCTTGTGGTTTCCTTATGGGTATGGATGGTATGTTAAATTTAATGGAGAATTCTTTCGGTGCTGTAACCGTAGAAATTCGCTTGTCGCCAGATTCCAATTGTCTATTTGGGTCTGTTGGTGATTTAACAAATATCTCTGATGCCTTTTATCAATTATCTAAATTATCCTTGACGGCACAAGTTTATGATATTGAGCCCGAAGAAATGGATGTATTAAGACAACAGACAACGGGAGCATTAAGTTTCAATACTATTTCATCTCTCTACACGACAATTAATACGAATAGTGCAATGCTTCAATTTTCTACTGGTTTAAGAAATCTTCAATCTGTATTTATGAATTTCTGTCCTTCAAGTCATATCAATACATTAACTCAGAATGGTCTTGCCACCACATACCCGTCGCAGAGCAATGCGGACTTAGATTTATGTGTTTTGAAGACAGTTCAATTCCTTAAAGGTGGTTCGAATTATCCCGCAGAATTTACTTTGAATTCCAATTCACAGATTCCTGGTAATTCTACGACCGCAACGGGAGTATTTACGATTGGTGATCCACAATTAGCGAAGATGCTTGTAGATTCCGTCATTCCCGAGAAACAACTTAATAGAACTTCTATTACACCAGTAAATTATGGGAGAAATTATACTATGATTGCTAATGGCGGAAATGTTGATTCCTACAAACAAGTTCAAGACGGGGGTGCTTTATTTGGTCTTGGAATCCGCCTTAGTCAGTTCAATAAAGGTATTTCGTACCAGTCGGAGCAGTTTGGATGTGCCATCGAAAGTGATTTATCCACTGACAATCCCATATCGGTATTCTTATATTTCAAAGCGAAGGCACAATTACTCTGGAATGAAAGTGGGGTAAATTTAGTCCAGTAAAAAAAAATATTTATATAATATATAATGGTACAAACTTATAAACAAAAATGGAATAAAAAGCATGGATTCAAATTAAATGAATCCCATAGTTTAAAAGAAATTGCAAAAATAAGTGGATATAAATTAAGTGGATTAAGAACTATATTTAATAAAGGCGTTGGTGCGTATAAAACCAATCCACAATCAGTTCGTCCATCTGTTAAATCACCAGAGCAATGGGCATACGCTCGTGTATACGCATCTTTAGATAAATCTTCCAAAGCATATAAAATAGATAAATCTCATTTGAAAAAAAAATAATTATAATATATATAATGTATAAGAAAAAATCAAAACCACTAACCGATGCACAAAAGAAAAAACTAAAAGAACATTCAAAACATCATACGGCAAAACATATGGCGATGATGAGACGAGATATGAAATCGGGTATGTCATTTACTCAATCTCATAAAAAGGCACAAAAAAAAGTTGGCAAATAAAAATTTGAAAACATATAAAATTAAAATATAAATATAATATAAAATGTATATGGATTTAGATGAATTCGAAATCTCATCATCATTCGCAAAAACCATTATTGCGATATATGGAATATCGTTTATAATCGTTATGATATTTAAATATTTAGAAAGAGAAGATAATGATAAAGAAATTTAATTTGAAACTTTTTTATAAACATAATATGTTGAGATATTTTCTGGATTAGTTCCGCGTATTGCTCCCATCTTCTTCTTATACTCTTCATAATCTTTCATATCATCTCCTTTAAAGTTTGCTAATACAATTTTAAATATACTTGATGTTGATAATAATTTACCACCATATTTTTCACT
>Ga0181394_1000698_pt1 | contig 14561 bp, 18 predicted proteins | sample 17SPOviralmetaG_FD_130123 | JGI IMG/M metagenome (GOLD analysis project Ga0181394, IMG submission 130123) | Marine viral communities from the oligotrophic San Pedro Time Series (SPOT) site, San Pedro Channel, CA, USA - 17 SPOT_SRF_2010-11-23 | ecosystem: Environmental > Aquatic > Marine > Strait...
GTATTTTGTTGACGCAGGAGAAGTTTGGCAACCCGTATCATATCGCAAAGGGGAATAGTGTAGTTTTGGAATCATATAAATATCTACAAAGGGTTATAACTAATAAACTTAATATTAAGGAGAACTAAATATGGCTTTTCAAGTATCACCAGGTGTTCTCGTAACTGAAAAAGACTTAACGAATATTGTTCCTAATGTCGCTACAAGTGGCGGGGGAATCGTTATTACAGCAGAAAAAGGACCAATTGATGAGATAACACTTATTTCATCTGAAAAAGAGTTGGCCGATAACTTTGGTAAACCAAACAACAATAATTTTGAAGAATGGTTTTGTGCTGCAAACTTTTTAGGATACGGAAACAATCTGAAGGTAGTAAGACCAATCACAGGATTAGTAAATGCTGTGTCAACTGGTACTGCTGTCTTGATTAAAAATACAACTGATTATCTGGATAACTATTATTCAGACTCGGGCGCAGGTCAAAATACAAGTATAGGAACTTGGGCTGCAAGAGAGGCAGGAACATTAGGAAACAGTTTAAAAGTTTCACTATGTTCTAACTCAACTGCTTTTGGACCACACTCACAAAGTGGTACACTAGTAAACGATAGCTCTGCTGCTATTGGAGATACAACTATCACTATGGATGACGGATCTCTATTTCAAGTAGGCGATATACTAGAGTTTGGAGACGCAAGTAATGTGCCTTCAACTTCAGGTGCACCTTCAGGACATTATTATAAAGTAACTGGAATTGCAACTCATGTATTAACAATCGCAAGATTTAATGTATCAACTGGCGTAACAGAAACAGGCGGATTAAGACACGCTATTGTTGATGACGCAAAAGTGCTAAGACATTGGGAATATTATTTTCAATTCTCTAATGCACCAACAACTTCAGATGATGTATCTGCTGCTGGTGGTTCATTAGACGAAATGCATATTGTCGTTGTTGACGAAGATGGATCAATCACAGGAACTGCTGGAACAATCTTAGAAACTTTCGAGGGTGTTTCACAGGCTTTTGACGCTAAAACTTCTGAAGGTGCAAGTAACTATTATCCACAAGTAATCTATCAACAATCAAAATTTATCTATTGGATAGATCATATCGCTACTTTATCAGATGGTTTGACTAAAGTAGGTACAACTTTTGATAATTCAGTTGGTGACGCTTTCGTAGTATCTAATACTTCACTTGCAAGTGGAACAGATGATTATGTTGCTACTAATGGTGAAATTGCAACTGCTTATGAAAAATTTGCTGATGCTGATGCTGTTGATTTAAGTCTATTATTATGTGGACCATCTCAAACAGGTGCTGACACTACTGGCGATACAAAAGCAACTGCTGTTATGGATATTGCAACTGCAAGAAAAGATTGCGTTGCTTTCATATCACCATATAGAACTGCTGTGGTTGGTGTTCAAAATCCAATTACACAAACTGCTAATGTAAAAGCATTTGCTCAAGGTTTACCTTCAAGCTCTTATGCTGTTATTGATAGTGGTTATAAGTATATGTACGATAGATATAATGATGTTTATAGATTCGTTCCTCTGAACGGAGATATTGCTGGTCTTTGTGCTAGAACTGATACAGTTGCTGACGCATGGTTTTCACCAGGCGGATTTAATCGTGGACAAATTAGAGGTGCTGTTAAATTAGCATTCAATCCTAACCAAACTCAAAGAGATGAATTATATAAAAACAGAGTAAATCCTGTTGTTTCATTTCCTGGGCAAGGTACAGTATTGTTTGGTGATAAAACTGCTCAATCTAAACCATCTGCATTTGATCGTATCAATGTTCGTAGATTGTTTATCGTTCTTGAAAAAGCGATTGCTACTGCTGCTAAATTTCAACTATTTGAATTCAATGATGAGTTCACTAGAGCACAATTTAGAAACTTAGTAGAACCGTTTATTAGAGATGTACAAGGTAGAAGAGGTATTACAGACTTTTTAGTAGTTTGTGATAACACTAACAATACAGGTGATGTAATTGATAGAAACGAATTTAGGGCTGATATTTTTATCAAACCAGCTCGTTCTATTAACTTCATTCAACTTAACTTTATTGCTACAAGAACAGGCGTTGCCTTTTCAGAAGTAGCAGGCGCATAGAGAGGAGAATAAAAAATGGCTAATATAAATGATTTTAAAGCTCGTCTTTCAGGCGGTGGTGCAAGAGCCAATCAGTTTAAGGTAACAATGCCTTTTCCTGGTTACTCTGCTGTTGGTGGAGAAACTGCTGACTTGGCGTTCTTATGTTCTGCTGCGGCTCTTCCTGGTTCTAATGTTGCTGTAACACCAGTAAACTTTAGAGGTAGAATACTTAATCTAACAGGCGATAGAACATTTAATCCATGGGCGATAACTGTATTGAACGATACTGACTTCAAGATATACAGAGCATTCGAAAGATGGATGAATGGAATGAATAATATGACTGATAATGAAGGATTAACAAATCCTGCTGATTATCAAGTTGACTTTTTCGTAGATCAATTAGATCGAAATGGTACAACTCTAAAATCTTACACATTTAGAGGGGGATTTCCAACATCTCTTTCTGATATTGCGTTAGACTATGGTACTAATGACACCGTAGAAACTTTTACAGTTGACTTTTCATATCAATACTTCGAAACAGACACTACTACATAATAACTAAATAGTTATAAGGAATAATATAATATGGCAAAAATACTTGGTTTCCAAATAACCAGAGACTCAAATCAGGATAAACCGGCGACTAGTAAACAAGCGTTTACGGTCGCCACTCCTGATGACGGTACAACTACTATATCTGCTGGCGGTTACTTCGGTCAATACCTGGATATGGAAGTTAATGCAAAGAACGACTATGATTTAATTAGACGATATAGAGAGATTGCACAACATCCTGAATGTGATATGGCAGTTGAAGATATCATCAATGAGGTTGTGGTATCAGATGAAAGAGATAGTCCAGTATCAATATCACTAGACAAACTTAACATATCTGAAAACATAAAAGGCAAAATTCGTGATGAGTTTCAAGAGTGTTTATCTCTTTTAAACTTTGACGAAAAAGGTCACGATATATTTAAACGATGGTATATTGATGGGCGAATTTACTTTCACAAAGTAATAGATCCAAAAAGTCCAAGAACAGGACTTACAGAAATACGATACATTGATCCACGAAAGATTAAAAAAGTTCGTGAAGTAACTAAAGGAAGAGACTCAAAAGGTTCTGGAATCGAAGTTATAGAACAAACAAATGAATGGTTTGTATATAACGAAAAAGGTATGTCTAATGCAAACTCAAATGCAGGACTTAAAATTACTACCGATTCAATTACCTATGTAACTTCTGGTGTAGTTGACGCTACTAAGAATATGGTTATGGGTCACTTGCACAAAGCAATTAAACCTGTTAATCAGTTACGAATGATTGAGGATGCTGTTGTTATTTACAGAATAGTAAGAGCACCTGAAAGAAGAATATTTTATGTTGATGTTGGCAATCTACCAAAAGTAAAAGCAGAATCATATCTTAGAGATGTGATGGCAAGATATAGAAATAAACTTGTCTATGACGCTTCTACTGGTGAGATTAGAGATGATAGAAAACATATGTCAATGCTTGAAGATTTTTGGTTACCAAGACGAGATGGCACTAAAGGTACAGAAGTTACTACATTACCTGGTGGACAAAATCTTGGTGAAATTTCAGATGTTCAGTATTTTCAGAAAAAATTATATAAATCTTTGAATGTTCCTATATCAAGAATGGAATCAGAAAACGGATTTAATATTGGTAAGGCAGCTGAAATAACTAGAGATGAATTAAAATTTACTAAATTTGTACAAAGATTAAGAAAACGATTTACTCAAGTTTTTCAAGATATACTTAAAACACAATTAGTTTTAAAAGGTATTATTACAATTGAAGACTGGCAGAAAATTAAAGAACATATACAATATGATTATTTAAAAGATGGATACTTTGCAGAATTAAAAAATGCAGAAATGCTTAGAGAAAGATTAAGTCTTGCAAATGAAGTTAGTCCTTACATTGGTAAGTTTTATTCAGTTGAATATGTAAGAAAATATGTTCTAAGACAAAGCGATGAGGATATCATTGAAATTGATAGTCAAATTGCTGATGAAATTACTAAAGGAATTATTGCACATCCTGAAGGCGAGAGTATGAAGGATGATGATGTGGATTCCGATATAAATATAGATAATATAGGAGATGAATAATTATGTCAAATGATAATGTAAAAGCAATGGTTGACTCACTTGCAGATAACGATAATGTTGCTGCTCAGGATGCGTTTAAAAATGCTCTTTCTGATAAGATTGGTCAAGCATTAGATGATAAGAGAGTTGATGTTGCGAAAGATTGGTTAAATGCTGCTGACGGATTAGAAGGAATAAAAGACGCTTCTGGTTTAGATGATATTGGAGATGAAAGCGAAATAGAACCAGTTGAAATAGATTCAGAAGAGGATGAAAATGAGCAACCTGCTGTTTCAGAAGTTTAAAAGTAAACTACATGAACGCAGATACATAGGTCCTGAAGGAACTAAGGAGTATAGAAAACTATCTCCTAAAATGAGAATGGCAATCAGAGATGTTTATTCTATAATTGATAAGACACCTGATCCTATAATAAGTAAAATTGACGGTATTATTAATACGGTCGCAAAAAAACATAACATCAAAGTTGACGATATAGAAAATTACTTTGATAACGAATTAATAAAGTAAGGAAATAAAAAATGGCTATTGCAACAAGAACACTCAAAGATACGGCATTACAAGCTAGTGGCGGTGCTCAAGGTGGTAAGGTTACTGTTTTAGTAAACATGGACGATAATACTACTGCTAATTCAAACATACTTGACGCAAGTGGTTTGGCAGGACACGCTAACGGTGCAAAATTAGATATCACTAGAATATGGTGGTCTCTAGTACAAGGTACTGCTGACGATAATACAGGTCATGTACAGATACAATTTAAAGGTGCTTCATCTGATACTATCGCAATTCAACTTGCTGGTACAGGTCACTATGACGGTACTGCTGGTAAGATTACAAATAATGCTACTAACACAACTGCAACTTCAGGAGATTTAGAGTTAACTGCATTAGGAACTTCTGGTAGTGTTATTATCGAATTAAGAAAAGACGAATCATTTACTGCATAGTGATTTCTTATGACAATAACAAACACAACAGTTGTTAATACTAGTAGTAAAGCAATAGTTAAATCTGTTGGTGTTGGTAATGAGGGTAATCAACTAGTGGTTGACGCTGAAATTGATTTAGGTGGTACAGATCAATCAACGGTAACTTTGATTGAGTGTTATTATCAAATAGAAGGCACAGGAATATTAACTTTTCATGCTGACGCTTTAGTTGATGGAAATTTAGTTAAGAGTGATTTACCACTAGCAGGTAAAGGTAAATATGGATTAAGACCAGATCAATTAAAGTTTGGTAATAATAAACAAATAAGACTAACAACTGACTCAAATGTTGAGAGTTATTTGTTAATAACAGAATTTAGAAGGAATAAATAATGGCAGATACAGTTACAAGTCAAACGATAGTAGATACATCTGGTACAAAAACTGTGATGAAGTTTACAAATATTAGTGATGGTTCTGGTGAAACACTGGTAACTAAAATGGATGCAAGTGCATTGACTCATATGACTGAGGATGCAACTAAGAAGATAAGTAAGATTTGGTGGAGTTGCAACACAAACTCTCGTAACGGAGGTGTTGAAATACTTTGGGCAGGTAGTGGGACTAGTGGCGCAAATGCAACTGCTTTATTTGTAAGTGGTGAAGGATATTGGGATTTGCATACTGCAGGTAATGGTATTCTCAATAACGCAACTTTAGTAGCAAGTACAAGTCCTGCAGGTGATATTCTGTTTAGTACAAAAAACTTTACATCAAATGATACATATACAATTATAATAGAAGTGAGATAATGAGTAAGAATAAAAAAGATCATTCGAAAGCGATACTAGAAAGAATTGTAGGAACAAAAAGAAAAACTGATCTTGCCGAAAAATTTAAAGAGGCGTTTGCTGAAAAGTATAATGTTAAAAGAGAAGAAATTAAACAAGGCATAGTAGATAAAGTTTACAACAAAGAAAAGGTGGAGAGATGAAACTAATTACAGAAACTATTGAAGATATCGAAGTATTGACAGAGGCAACCACTAATGGTGGTAAATCTTATAAGATACGAGGTGTCTTTATGCAGGCTGATATTAAGAACCGTAACGGTCGAGTTTATCCAGTCGAAACTCTTGCAAAAGAAGTCAAGAGATATACAAGCGAATTCATTAATAAGAAACGAGCATTTGGCGAACTAGGACATCCAGACGGACCAACAGTAAACCTTGAGCGTGTTTCTCATATGATTACGAGTCTTAAACCAGAAGGTAAAAACTTTGTAGGTGAGGCAAAAATTATGGATACACCATATGGTAAAATCGTTAAGAACTTAATTGACGAGGGTGCTCAACTTGGTGTTTCATCAAGAGGTATGGGTTCTATTCAACAATCACAAGGAAGAAATGTTGTTGGTAGGGACTTTTATCTTGCAACTGCTGCTGATATTGTTGCAGACCCTAGTGCACCAGACGCTTTCGTAGAAGGTATCATGGAAGGCAAAGAGTGGGTATGGGACAACGGAATGTTGAAAAGTAAGTCAGTTGAAGAATATAAAGAAGAAATTGAACGAACTAAACGCCAAGAATTGGCAGAAGTAAAGTCAAAAATATTTACTGATTTTATTAACAAATTATAAACCTACGCGGATTTGTTGAGAAAAACAAGGACGAAAATGGTAATTTGTATAAATAATAGTAAATAAAAATTAATTAATTTTTAATATCAAGGAGAGACCGAATGTCTGAAACCGAAATGAAACAAGAAGTAGAATTAGAAGAAAATGTCATAACTAAAGATGCCGTTGCTTCTGAGCCTACTCACCTTAAAAATGATGCTGAAGATTTAGGTGCGCCAGTTGTTAAACCAACTGACACTAATCCAGATGCTTCTAAAAAGGTAAAAAAAGTTAAGGATCAGGTTAATAAAGACGAGAATGATGGTTCTTTACCGAACGATCTAAAACCGTCATCTGTTAAAGAAGAAGAAACTGAAGTTGAAGGCGATGAAGTTATTGCTGAATCTGAAGAATCTGAAGAAACAGAAATTGATCTATCTGCTGATGTTAAGGCATTAGTTTCAGCTGACGCTGACCTATCTGAAGAATTTAAAGACAAGGCTGCGACAATATTTGAAACTGCTGTTAAAACACGCATTAAGGAACAAACAAAGATTTTGGAATCCCAGTATGAAGAAAAACTTTCAAAAGAAACTGAAACAGTAAAAGAAGCTATGGTCGAAAAAGTTGACTCATATCTAAACTATGTTGTTGAAGAATGGATGAAAGAAAATGAATTAGCAGTTGAAAGAGGTATTCGTACTGAAATCGCTGAAGATTTTATTACTGGTCTTAAATCTTTATTCAAAGAACATTATATTGATGTTCCTGAAGAAAAATACAATGTACTAGACGATCTAACTAATCAGACTAAAGATTTAGAATCTAAGTTAAACGAACAGATTGAAAAAAATGTTGAGTTAACAAAAACAAATTCTGAATTTACAAGAGCAAGTCTTGTTTCTGAAGTATCTGCTGATTTAGCAGAAACAGAAAAAGAGAAATTTGTTTCTATGGCTGAGAATGTTGATTTCGATAGTGCTGATAAATTTAAGGAAAAACTAGAAACTGTTAAAGAATCTTTTTTCCCTAAAACAAAATCAGAAATAACAGAAAATTCTGTTGATTCTGTGGCGGCGAATGTTCCTAGTGATTTCACTAGTGGTCAATCGGATGCTATGGCTGCATACACTGCCGCTATTACAAAAGACATTAAATATGGTGAAACTAAGTAATCATATATTAATGGTGACTAAATTTTTAAATAACAAACTTTAAATAGGAGAGATAATAAAATGTATCTTACTGAAAATTTACAAGAAAAGTGGCAGCCAGTCTTAGAACATCCAGATTTGCCAAAAATCGGAGATTCTTACAAACGAGCTGTTACAACTGTTATTCTTGAGAACCAAGAAAAAGCAGTTAGAGAAGATAAAGCATTTATGACAGAGGCTGCTCCTGCTAACGCAACTGGTAGTTCTATTGATAACTGGGATCCAGTATTAATATCACTAGTTCGTAGAGCAATGCCTAACTTAATCGCTTATGATGTCTGTGGCGTTCAACCGATGACTGGTCCAACTGGACTAATCTTCGCTATGAAGTCAAGATTCGCAACACAAGGTGGTACTGAAGCACTATTTAACGAAGCAGATACAGACTTTTCTGCTCGTGATGCTGCTGGCGGTTCTGGTTCTCCAGACGCACAAGCTGGTACAAACCCTGCTACACTAAACGATAGTCCAAGTGCTGGTGATTACACTACTGGTTCTGGATTTACTACTGCACAAGCAGAAACACTAGGTGATGGTACTGATGAGTTTGCTGAAATGGCTTTCTCAATCGATAAAGTAACTGTTACTGCTAAGTCTCGTGCTCTAAAAGCTGAGTACACTATGGAACTTGCTCAAGATTTAAAAGCAATCCATGGATTAGACGCAGAAACAGAACTTGCTAACATCTTATCAAGTGAAATTCTTGCTGAAATCAATCGTGAAGTAGTTAGAACTATTTACGGACACGCTAACAAAGGTGCTGAAGTAAATACTACAACTGCTGGTATTTTTGATCTTGACACAGACTCTAACGGTCGTTGGTCAGTTGAAAAATTCAAAGGTCTTCTTTTCCAATTGGAAAGAGATGCTAATGCGATTGGTCAAAAAACAAGAAGAGGTAAAGGTAATATCATCATAACTTCTGCTGATGTTGCTTCTGCTTTACAAATGGCTGGTGTACTAGATTACGCTCCTGCATTATCTAGTAACTTAAATGTTGACGATACTGGTAATACTTTTGCTGGTGTTCTAAACGGAAAATTCAAAGTATATGTTGATCCATATGCTGCGAATATTGCCGCTAGTCAATATTATGTTGTAGGTTATAAAGGAACTAGTCCTTATGATTCAGGTCTGTTCTATTGCCCATATGTTCCACTACAAATGGTGAGAGCAGTTGGACAAGACAGCTTCCAACCAAAAATTGGCTTCAAAACTCGTTACGGAATGGTTCAAAATCCTTTCGCAACAACTGATGGCGATGGCGCTCTAGATAACTCTGGTGCAGTTGCTGCTGGTAAGTCAAATGTTTATTACAGACGAGTTAAAGTTACAAACATTATGTAATTTTACTTCAAAGTAAAAGACTTTAAAGAGGGGGCTTTATGCCCCCTTTTTTTTATCTAGGGAACTCTTATAAATAGTAATATGACAGAAACAAATGTAAATAATAGACAGCCTGTGATTATGGACTATGCAAGTCCTATACAGTTTAGATTTAAATGTACTAAATTACCACTTGTGGAGTATTTTTGTCAAACGGCAAACATACCTTCTATATCACTAGGGACTGCAACAATCAATACACCACTATATGATTATCCTGTACCCGGTGATACTATTACATACGGCAGTCTAGACATATCATTTTTAGTGGATGAAAATTTAAACAACTATAAAGAACTACACGACTGGATAAGTGGTTTAGGATTTCCAAAAAATCATACTCAATTTTTAAATCTATCACAATCAAGTACTGACACATTTCCAGGAACACTTGAAAGTACTGCGGCAACAGGAACTGCTATAAAACAACCTATCCCAGAAGGTGGAACATATTCTGATGGAACTTTAACCGTACTAAACAGTAAAAATGTTGCTAAAACAGAAATAAGATTTCAGAACTTATATCCCACTGCTCTCGGTAGTTTAAACTATGATATACAAGCATCCGATGTGGATTACTTGCAAGTATCAGCAAGTTTTAACTATTTTAATTACGATATAGTACAAATTTCTACTACCTAGACCTTGACTTTTCACCGATAAGGTGATATAATATATACTATGACATTAGAAGAATTACAAACACAAGTTAATCAGGATTTTAAATTAGATGATACTGAATTAGATTCAGAGTCTATTAAGATACCTTTATTACATAACAAATATCTCCAACATCTCAATAAGTTTTCTTTACTTTTAAAGAAGGCAGAATATGACCATAAACTACTCGTAAGAGAAAAGTGGGAATACTATACTGGTAAAGCAGACGCTTCAGTATATCAAGAAAAACCATTTGATCTTAAAGTATTGAAAGCAGATGTTCATATCTACATTGACTCAGATGAAGAACTACAAAAGGCAGATCAAAAAGTTGCATACTTAAATGTAGTTGTTAAATATCTAGAGCAAGTATTGAGAAGTATCAACAATAGAACTTTCTTAATTAAGAATGCTATCGAATGGAAAAAATTTACTAGCGGAGCAATATAATGGAACATCAAAAAATATTTCCAACAAGTCTTTTTATAGACGATAATTTTATCAATTCACTAGAAGGACCAGAGTATACGGATGGTCTTATTCAGGGTATGAAAAAACACATTGAAAAAGGTTGGGTAAAAAGAGATAAAAGCAGTTCTCACTTTCAAACAGATTCTTTTCTATATAATATAAAAGCATTTAAACCTTTTGCAGATTTAGTTTTAAAAAAGAACTTAGAGAACATAAAAACATTAAAGTATAATGTTGAACTTGAAAATTTAGTTATATCAGGTATGTGGGCAACTGTACTTGGACCTGGTGAAGCTCATAGAGCTCACACTCATTCAAACAATGTATGGAGTGGAGTTTATTATTTACATTCTGACGAAAGTTCTGGTATATTTTTTCAAGACCCTAGACCTGCAGCTGATGTATTACGAATGAGGCAACTAGAATATAATCATAATAATTCTAATTTAATGCATTATGTTTCTAAACCGAATAGAGTAATAATGTTTCCATCATGGTTATTGCATTGGGTAGATCCAAATTTATCAAATAATAATCGTATAAGTATATCTTGGAATATACAGATCAAAGGACAGATGGGAGAACACCATGACTTACAATCCGCCATCTATTGATGATTATATAGATAAGATTACCGACTACATAAAATATTATCCTAATGTAGTTGATCCTAAGTTATGCAATACCATCATTAAACATTTTGATAAAAATGCAAAATGGAAAACATCTACATTTTCAAATCATAATAAAAATTTAGGTACTTCTCAAGTAGATATGCAAGAGTATTGGATAACAAAGAAAGATAATTATTCAGAACATTTAAGAACTGCTTTCGTAAAAACTATATCTAGTTATACACAAATTCACGACAAGATAGTACCAGAAAAATTTACTAACTTTAGAATTAATAGATATTCTACTGGTGGTTTTATGAAAAATCATATTGATAATATACATCATAGTCATGGACAACAATATGGATATCCACACCTAACATCTTTAATCTTTTTAAATGACGAATATGATGGTGGCGACTTTATATTATGTGATGGTAAATTTGTTGCACCTAAACAACAAGGTTCTGCTGTTGTATTTCCTTCAAACTTTATGTATCCTCACGAAGTAAAAGAAGTTACTGGCGGAATACGATACAGCATAATGACATGGTTACTTTGATCTATGGATACGCTGATTATAGAAAAGAAAGACGAGGTATATCTAACCGTTGATTGTGATCCGAACATTCAACAAGAGATATCTGAATTTTTTACTTTCTATGTACCAGGGTATAAGTTTATGCCTGCATTTCGTAATCGTATGTGGGATGGCAAGATAAGACTATACTCTCAAAAAACTAAAGAGATATATTTTGGATTGTTTCCTTATATCAAAGCATTTGCCAAAGAACGAGAATATCAAGTTGTCTGTGGTGAGGGTGTTGATATAGATAACAAAGTAGATAAAGATATTGTTACTAAGTTTTCTAATAGTTTAGGTCAATCATTCGAGGCAAGAGATTATCAAATAGACGCCATATATCATAGTCTAAAATTCAATCGAGCATTACTATTAAGTCCTACAGCTTCAGGTAAGTCATTCATTATCTATGCTCTCATTCGATATTACTCGCACTTAATCAAAGACGAAACTAATAATCGTTGTTTACTTATTGTACCAACAACATCTTTAGTTGAACAGATGTATTCTGACTTTAAATCTTATGGTTGGAATGTAGAGAAGAACTGCCATAGATTGTATAGTGGTTATTCTAATCAAACAGATAAGAAAGTTTTAATATCTACATGGCAGAGTCTATATAAGTTGCCGAAAAAATATTTTGAACAGTTTGGTGTAGTCTTTGGTGATGAAGCACACCTATTTAAATCTAAATCATTAACAGAAATAATGTCAAAACTTACCGACTGTAAATATCGTATCGGTCTTACAGGTACACTTGACGGTGCTCACACACATAAACTTGTATTAGAAGGTCTATTTGGTGCTGTCAATAAAGTTACATCAACACGAAAACTAATGGATAAAAAACAACTATCTAATTTAGTGGTGCGTTGTCTAATACTAAAACATAATGAGGCAAATTCAAAGATGGTAGTGAATGGTAAGTATCAAGATGAGGTTGACTATCTAGTAAGTTCAACTGCCAGAAACAATTTTATAAGAAACTTAGCACTCAAGGCAAAAGGAAATACATTAGTTTTATTTCAACTCGTAGAGAAACACGGTAAAAATCTTTATGATATAATCAAAGATAAAGCGGAAGACAACCGCAAGGTTTTTTATATTCATGGTGGTGTAGAAACAGATGAAAGAGAATCAGCAAGAGCAATCGTAGAGAACGAAAACAATGCTATTATTATCGCAAGTTATGGTACATTCTCTACTGGTATTAATATTAAGAACTTACATAATATAGTTTTCGCCAGTCCTTCTAAAAGTAGAATTAGAAATCTACAATCAATTGGTCGTGGTTTACGATTAGGTGATAACAAGATAAACGCTACATTGTATGATATAGCGGATGACCTATCATATAAATCAAAAGAGAATTATACTTTAAGACATTTTCAGGAAAGAATAAATATCTATACTGAAGAAGAATTTGATTACGAAATGCATAACATAGAGTTAAAGGACTGATAAATAGTAGTATGGATCAAGAAGAAGTTAAGAACTATCAAATGATTAAGTTAATGAATGGCACTTTATTGGTTGGTCAAATTGTTGCAAACCATAAAGAAGAACTTGTTATTGAAATGCCACTACAACTTAAAACTGTAGCACGAACTACATCTTTTGGCGTTAAAGATGATTCTACACTTACACCTTGGATACCATTTACAGATGACAAAAGATTGTCCATTCCCACAGATAAAATAATATCAGTAGTTAATGCCAATGCAGATATTTCAAATTATTATGAGGTTATAATAGATAAGTTAAAAAAACCAAAAGAAGCGATACAGCAGTTGTCGCCTAAAGATATATCTAAAATATTAGAGATTGCTGACGAACTCGATAGACAAGATCGAGGTGAAGAATATGATGAGGAAGATGTGAATCATTTGATTAATAAAACCAAAACTGTACACTAGGTATAGCTGGTTCTCTCAACAGACTACATAGTCTATTATACACATATTCCTACAAGTGTCAAGCGCCTGCAAAAATTAAATTAAATATTGTGTAGGGCCTTGACAAGAACACTTAAATAATGTATAATAAGAGATATCATGGAAACAAAAAAAACATTAAAAGCAAAACAAAAACCTCACTATGTTGATAACAAGAAGTTTCTTGAAGCGATGACCGAATACAAATTAAAGTGTGAAAAGGCAGCCGCAAGAAATAGAAGAAACCCTCCTGTTACTAATTATATAGGCGAGTGTTTTTTAAAGATTGCAAACCATCTATCTTATAGACCTAATTTTATTAACTATACTTACCGAGATGATATGATATCGGATGGTATAGAAAACTGTTTACAGTATATGAGCAACTTTGATCCAAGTAAATCAAAGAATCCATTTGCATACTTTACACAAATTATATACTATGCATTTATACGAAGAATACAGAAAGAAAAGAAACAACAACTAGTAAAATCTAGATTAATTGTGAATTCAGGTGTTGAAAGTATGATGGATCAACTAGCAGGCGATGATGCTAAATATCATAGTCAGATGTTAGATTTCTTACAAAGAAATACAGTAATAGAAGAACCAGTAGTGAAGAAAAAGACTAAGACTAAAAAGTAATTGAATAGGTAGGTATGAAGATTGCATTATTAAACGACACCCATTTTGGTGCCAGAAACGATAGCATTATATTTGATGACTATTTTCACAAATTTTATGATGAGATATTTTTTCCTTATTTAAAGGAACATAATATAAAGACTCTAATACATTTAGGTGATGTAGTTGATCGTAGAAAGTTTATCAATTATAGAGTTGCAGATAACTTTCGTAAGAAATTCTTATCAAAACTTTGGGATGATAA
>Ga0181394_1000699_pt1 | contig 14561 bp, 11 predicted proteins | sample 17SPOviralmetaG_FD_130123 | JGI IMG/M metagenome (GOLD analysis project Ga0181394, IMG submission 130123) | Marine viral communities from the oligotrophic San Pedro Time Series (SPOT) site, San Pedro Channel, CA, USA - 17 SPOT_SRF_2010-11-23 | ecosystem: Environmental > Aquatic > Marine > Strait...
ATATGCTTAATTTACTCATAAATAGCAGTAAATTAAGCTAAAATGGCATATATTGCTTAGTAAAATCGATTTTACTAAGCAAGTACCTTAATAATTAACTATAAATACGTCCTTTTATGGTTAATATATGGTTAATTACAGTGAAACATCGATGAGAGCATGCAGTATTTGTCTTAGTTTGTCATGTTTGTCGTTTAAACCGATACCCCTAGCAGTTACATTCCTTCGTTTTACGGGTGTAAGTTCAGACTCCACTGAGGTTGCTCCGCTCGTAATTGAGCCTGGCCCTACTTTGTCGTAGACTTCGTCAAATGTCCTGGATACCCTGACCTGTTTCTTCATTTCTGAAATTTCGTCCTCTATTTTGTTTAAAGTTCTCATATACCGAGAGTTAGATGGGTCTGTTCTTAGAGCCGAAAGGTACTCACCTCGCGCTTTTTCAAGTCCCTCATATCGGTCTACAAGTTTCTGTTCCTTCCGTTCCTCCTTAGCCTCATCAAACGTTTCCTTAGCCTTTTCTCCCCTTCTTGATTCTATTGTTTCCTGTGTCTTTGTTTTTCTTTTCTCTTTCGCCTCTTTATTTCTTAGTTTCCTCACATCCTCGGCGAATGTGACTGATTTTTCCTTTGCCGGCGTTCTTAAATTCGGGTCACGTTCTTGATTGTCTGCTGATGGTGCTGCAGTTAAAGCTGCTCTGTTTCTTTTCTCTTGCTCTGCAGCAAACTCTCTTTGTTCGTCCGTGCCAACTGCCTGCGTTGCGGACTCTGCAATGGGTGTTCCTCCATATGTTCCGCTTCTCTTTCTCTTTTCTAAGTCTTCGAGAATTTCATCTGTAATGAATTCCTCTCCCATACCTCTACTCAACATTTGTGATATGAAAGATGTGTACTCTGGGAATCTATTGCTGAGAGCCGTAAACAAGTTTCGTGGCGGAGCTCTAGTTTTTCTATCAAACTCTTCTTGCTTTCTTATTATGTTTGACGTAGACGTTCTGTCTCTGTCTGTTTCTAAATCAGATACAATAGATTCGGTCGTATCTGCTGCTTTTTTAATATCCTGTGTAACTGCTTGCCGCTGATCTTGTGGCAATCCTTCGATTTTTGCCACTACTCGTTTTACGCTTACTCTTCCATATATAGCGTCATTTATAAAGTTATTAGTAATTTCATTATTACTTCCTCCTGTTAATTGATTCATCAAATCCCCCACACTAGCATTCCTATTAGGTTTAGGCGAGGCTGCACGTGGAGGAGAGGCTGCACGTGGAGTGGCTGTACGCTGATCGACTTCTTCTAAACCCGGCATTGAGTCCTCTTCCTCTGTTCGAGCAGGAGGAGGATCTTGCCAGGAACTGAGCCCGTATATGTAGTCATCCGGAACTGCCGTGAGCCTGTTAAAGTAGTCGGTATAATCGTTAACGCCGTCGTTTCTTCCTTGACTGTCAAGCGCATTAATGCGCTTTTCTCTCAAGTCGCTCGTGGACAAGAAATCCTCGTGCTTTTTCTCTTTTCCCGTCAACCATTCTGTAAAAGCGTTAAACGCGGAAGGGCTCCTTTCCGCTGCTACCTTTATAGACGGAGGAAGCGGTGGATTTTCTCCTCGTAGTTGCTTAGCCTCATACTTCTCGAAAGCATTAATGAGGGCTTGTACTGCTGGCTTAATGTCGAGGTTTACATTTACATTGGGTGCAGGGCTTGGTGCTATATTCACCTGAGGGTTAACATTAATGGGTGGAGGTGCGGGAGCTGGTGCTGGTGCTGGTGCTGGAGCTGGTGCAATAGGTGGGTCTGCTAACCTCATTATTTGGTCTACTTCCATTTGTATGCGTGCCTCGTCCTCCAAAGTCCTTTCTCCTACTATAAGGCTGTAGAAGTATTCCAACCACGACCTCTTTGTCAATTCATCATCGAAACGCCTGGCCGGCTGCATTGGTTCAGTGCTAGTACCAATTTCACTAAACTGCTTCTCTTCCTGTTGTGGAGCTTGTCTTTTCTTATCCATTTCTTCTGTGTATTTCCGTATGTTTTCCATCGCTGCCTGTGCCAATAGAGGATTCTCCTGAAAGAACTGGCTCTGAACAGGAACTTGTGGAGCAGTTTGTCTGTTTATCTGCCGAGGTGCCGTTTTTGGCGGAGCCGGGAATCCAATTGATGCAGGTTTAGGCGGTTTTGCCGGTAGTTCCGTTTCTCCGTAGTAATTGTTCGTTACGTTCTCGACGACGGGGGCTGACTTCTTTTTATATGTCCTTTTAGGTTCTGGTCTTTTTTCTGTTTCTCTTACGTAACCTTGCTTGCACATGTCTGCTTCGTGTTGTTTGTAGGCACATCTGACACCGTCGTCCTTCATTGCTTCCCTGTACGTCAGACCGGAGTCCTTATTTTTTGCTAAATAATCTTGCACGAACTGAGTAAACTTCATTTTATACAATTACAGAAGAAAAAATAAACGGCGTTCTGCCCATATTATTTTCTATTTAGTAGGTATATAAGATGCACCAAGTACACTTAGCAGACATGAGCAAGGCAGTTTTGTCTAAACTGCGAAACGGACACCCAGTGAGAGCAATGTTAGGAGCCAAAGGAAGCGGAGTAGGAGCTATCCTATCTGAGGACAACCTAAAAAAGCTTATGAAAGCTGGAAAAAGAGGAGCGAAAGCTGTAATCAAATTAGGAGCCGATGAGCTTCACGCAAACCGTTCCGGCGGTACAGGAATTATGTCGGGAGGAAAATTCTCATTCAAGCACGCTGCAAAGTCTGTTAATAAAGGGCTTAAGAAAGTCGCAGGCAACCCTATAGTTCAAGACGTTGTTTCTCAAACAGCTGGTGACCTCGCTGCCGCAGCAGCACCAGAACTTGGTCCTTTAGGATATGCTGGAGCAGCGTACGGAGCAAAGAAAGGTATGCAGGCTTACGCAGGAAGTGGCGTTGGCGGGGCTCTTGGCCACCCTGAACACGTAGGAGGTAAATTCAAGATGAAGAAACTCGGCAAACACATCAAAAACATCGCTTCGAACAAGCACGTTCAGGACTTAGCTTTTAAGGGCGCAAACATGGCAATGGACGCAGCAATGGCCGGAGGTGAAGGTTTCCACTTTCACGGGCCTATGCAGCACACTGGTGCCCGTGTTCCAGTCTCATCAATGCTAGAGGGACAAGGAGGCAAAATAAAGATGAAGAAAGTCGGAAAAGCATTTAAGAACGTAGTATCCAACAAGCACGTACAGGACATAGCTTTGAAAGGAGCGAAGATGGCGATGGAGGCAGCCATGGCGGGAGGAGAGGGCTTATATGCTTCAGGAGGTAAGCTCAAAATGAAGCACATCGGTCACGCAATCAAGCACATTGCAAGCAACAAACACGTCCAGGATCTTGCATTTAAGGCAGCTCAGATGGGTATGGAAGCAGCTGCTGCTTCAGGAGAAGGTCTTACTTCAGGCGGTAAACTTAAGATGAAGCACATCGGGCACGCGATCAAGCACATTGCGAGCAACAAAAAGGTACAAGACCTTGCTTTTAAAGCTGCAAACATGGCTATGGACGCGGCTGCAAGCGGTGAGGGTCTGTACGCATCAGGTAGAGGTCAGCTAGAAGACGCACTATCCTCAGCGTACAAAAAATTTACCAAAGGAACCCGCCCGTCTGGTGCAAGCGGCGATGCCAGTGACAGTGACAGTGACGATGGGACTCCTGCTATGGACGCAGGTGCCAAACAGTATGTGCCTCCCTCTCGAAGGCCAGGACAACGTTCAAGAAGAGCTGTGGGTAAACCCAGGCCGACAGGTAATGGTTTCGTAGCTGGCAGCAGTGTTAAGAGAAAGGTTGTAGATCTCATTGAAGACATAGGAGAAAACAGACCAAGAAAAAGAGGTGAGTCTAGAGTAAGACAAGCTATTGACCTTGTAGAAAGAATGAGAAAGCCAGGAGGGAGAGGCTTCGTAGCTGGTGGTGCCATCGGATCCTCTGCCGACTTGACATCGATCACTAATGTAGGTGCAGGAGGCAACCTTTTGTGCATGAGAAATCCTGCTTTAAGAAGCCAAGCTGACTCTAGCAACTTCTTCTTCCACACTGAATTTCCTCCAGAGCTAGCTGAAAGAATGGAAGGAAGTGGTATTTACGCATAAATTAAATAAAGAGCAATATTATATTTAGACATAATATAATGTTGACAAACTCTCAAGTAGAAAAACTGGCACCTAAAATGGGAATTCCCTTAGAGTTCTGCGGTTTTAAGGACTTGCTTCCTAAGAAAATAAAAGCCAATAAGTACTACATGGTGAATTTAGAAGATGGTGAAGGAGACGATGGAGAAAGAAACCAAGGCTCCCACTGGGTAGGATTCCAATGCAGAACCACTAACAACGGACACAAAGGCTGCGTGTACTTTGACAGCTATGGTAAAGGACCTCCAAAAATTATATCGAAGCTCATCAAGGAGAATTTTGGTCTGACACCTTGGCATCCAACTAAAGACGTACAGAGCTTAGTAAATGAAGCGTGTGGGTGGTACCAGTTAGCATGGGCACACTTTATAAACGACAAGAGATTTGCCACTTCTTCTCTTAAGAATGATACAGAGGAATTCCTTTCTCCTTTCGAAGACTTAAATCACTCACTAGACTATCACAAAAACGAATGGATTTTAAAACACTTTTTCTTAAGTAAAGACAATCCAAAGGAAGTCCCTTTACCAAAGGAATTAATAGGTACAATAGACAATGAAGAAATAGAAACAGGAGAAGAAAATGAACACAAATAAATCTACCACTTATAGTCACAAGGAGAAGTATGAACGAGTTCCTCCCATGGAGTTTCAAATATTTCCTTCGCAATAGGCAAATCCATGTACTGCCCGTGCCAAGCTCCAAATTCCTTCCATATTTCCACTCTGATCATGCCCTCTGGAACTGTGTCAGACTTTTGGTTTCTGGATGTGCGAAGCATCTCTCCAACTTCTACCCTGAAGAGGTAAACGTCTATTTCTCTGTCGCTGTTGAAGATCTCCCAAGGATAGTCATCGTGGTTGTCCATTTGCTCCAAGTTGACGTAGATTTCATCTCCTTTCTTGTGATGGATTACTTCCTCTCCATTTATAAGGCTCTTTTTGCTGAAGTCGTGCAGTAGTCTGATGTAGCAACCATCTTCTTCTTCTCCGTCTTCCCATACTTCCTCTAGTTGTGCAGCAGACTCTATCTTTACAAAAGCTGGTATCGGCAAATACCAGTCCACTTTAGTAAAGACGTAGATGTGCTCTCCTTTGTGCTCCTCCAGAGCAAGAGAGTTCTTCTTTACTGTATCTTGAAAGTACTCCAATAGCCTGATTCTTGAAACGCGGCTACCTACGGGAATATCTCTGTGTACTTCGACGGAACTACAGAATCGTAGACTGTCAGGATTGTCACCGTGCGCCTCAACGTGATTTCTCAGCAGCCATGGAGCAGACAAACTGCAAGTGTCCTTCAACAGTTTGATCCTAATTGGCAAAGCATCGAAAGCAATACCAGAGAAGTCAAGAGAACCTTCAAGATCAGGCAGATAACGGTGGTTGTTTAAGTAATCCTTGATCCACCTCGCCACTTCCTCCTCCGTCGCCATCACTATTGTATCATTCAAGCAAGTATTCACAATCTGTGTTGACTGGTTTATCGGCAAGTCGGCGAGCTGATCAAGCATCCTATGGTGTGCATCGAGATAATCCTTTACGTAACTTTCTGCAATACAATAGCGGAAGTGCAAATCACCAGTAGCGTATCTCTTCGCGACCATTAGGCGAAACACCCTCATAGAGTACATGTACTTCAGTTCTGGACTGTCGAAGTCAAGTACTATTGCCTTCTTTTTTGCGATTTCGTAGAACTTCGCATAGTACCTAGTGTAGCAGTCGTAACTTTTTACTTTCTTGTCCCAATAAAAGAACTTCAATTCAACTTCTTTTATTGTTTCGTACACAGGAAAGAAGGGCTGGCATGATGTGCATAGTTCTATGTCGCACGTCAGAGGTGGTTTCTTGTCGAAGAACCACATACCTGTCGACTCGCACCTTCTCCACTTATGGTTCTCTCTTATCACGCCGAACTCAACAAAAGGAGAATGGAGGTTCATCTTTTGAAACACCCAATCAACGAAGTAAAAGGGAGGATCGACACACTGAATGACTCTCTCGCCAACGCAGTCCAATGCTCCTGTCCTTGTGTATGCCAACTTCCTTAGACCTGCTGTCGTAATAGGAAAGCGAAGATTTGCTAGTTTTGACTGCTTAGAGTGTATGACAACTAAAGCGTCTTCTGCTTCTTGGTATGTCAGGTGGAAATTATCAGCGATTTCCTGAGTTGCCTGATCTTTCACCATTTGTTTGAATCCTCCCTTTACAGCGTCGTTCCTTTGCCTGATTTCGTTCAAGTAGTAGTCTGCCATTTTGTTGAATCTTTCGTTGTAAAAAAAATCTGACATTTGATGGGTTCGATTGTGTGAGACTCAGATTTTCAGCGAAGAAAAAAATATTATAGAAAAAGAGACAGCAAGGGGTAGAAGTGAAAATAAATCACATGTCGTACCGGATGTCCCCTAGTCGTCTCTTTGTAGAAAAAAACGACAGTCGTTTTCTCGCTGGAAACTGCAGTCGATCACTATCGAACCCCATGGATCCGTATACGTCGGAAACAAGACTCATGGACTTAGCAGCAAGAACGAGGAAACCTCCTCCGAGGTACCAACCTGAGCCTATAGTTCAAAAGAAGAAAAGGGAAAGAAGAAAGACTTACGTTCCTGTTAAAAACTACACTCCTCCATTCTCAAAAGACCAGAGAGAGAGAGCAGCTATTTTCCTTGACACACAATTCGGCAACGGAGTAGAGAACGAAGAAAAGTACAGTAGGAGCGTTTGGTACGATTACTGGAATAGATTCTCTCGTGACGACGGTGGTAGAAGTCCCTCCCTAGAGGACAGGTGCTTCGTATGCAAAGAGGAATTCGATATTGAAGAGGGGGATATACCAAAAGTATGCGGTGTTTCTGGGTGCCCTAAAGTTTACCACAGAAAGTGTTGGGACTTTTTTCACTGCTGTAAAAAGTTCCCTCTGATAAAGGAAGAATATTACAAGTTTATGGAGAACAACACTATAGCATCAATAGAGAAAGTCAGGTCTTTCGTACAAAGCGATAGCTTGTCATCTGACTACTTCGTAGATGAGTGTATTTGCCCATGGCACACTTGCCAACAGTGCGGTCTAATGGCGTGTGAGGGTATGTCATACTGTCCAACATGTCCACTTGCTTACTGTAGCAGCTGCCTAGGAGGAATAACCGCCGAGTCTTACTGTAGAGTATGTGTTCGTATACCTGCAGTCCTTAACGCTCCTGAAATGAAAATTAGTAAATTTTATTAGTAATTTTTAAAATATTAAGTAACTAGGAGAAATTTACACTCTTGCGCCTGTTAGTACGTCAACGGATACTTGGACCCCATATTCTATGAAGGTCAAAAATTGGATGGTTCCGGCGGAGGAGTTAGTACCTTGGATACTGATGGACTTGGGGACTGCCTCGTCAATCGGGAGCATCCTCGCGCAGTTGACATAGTAGTATCCGTAAGATTGTTGCCAAGCCATAAAGTCGATTAAACCACTGGTAAGACCGTCTGTAAGATTTGCGTTTACTGAGTTTACTCCAACCAACTGGTTCAAGAACTGCTCGAAGTTATACTGTTGTGTGTTGTAGATCATGTTCTGACCGGCAACAACAACGTTGAAGTTTCTCAATGAAACCATTGGACTAACTGGACCAGTTCCAGCAGGGTCAAAAGGTGACTGGTAAACAGGGTAAGTTACGCTACCTACAGCACCTAACTCGTTGTCTGTTTTAATTTGCTTAAAGAATGGCAAGATTAGTACAGATTTGACGTTACTGATACCGTTAGTAAGAAGGAAGTTGAACTGTCCTGATGGTCCTACTTCCGTTGTGGTGAATTGGTAGATGTCAGTGTACACAATATTTTTAGTAGGTCTAGACAAGTACGCTTCTTCGAAACTGGGGTTGAACGTAAAGGAGGGAACGTAAAGAAAGCATGACCTGTTAAGGTTTGTTGTGACGGCACCAATTGCGTTCTGCTGAGTCTGGCTGATAATAGAGTTACCTACGTTCAGTGTTACACGCATGGTTTGAGCTGTGGTTGGTTGTTGATTAAATCCATACTTTCCTGCTGGTAGTAAAGCAACCTTGTCCTGGAACGACGTTTGATTAGTTGGGATGGTGAGAAGAGAAGAAGAACTGTTGTCTACACTGCTTCCGACGATTACTGGCACAATACCGCCAAGAGGACTGATAATAGTAGAAATACTGACAGCGTTAGCTGTACTTCTTGAGAGAACAAATTCAGGCTGGTTAAGATTAAGAGTCAAACGGAAGAAGACACCCTTAAGAAGTGGAACTTGACTAAAGAAAGGATGAAGGTGCTTGAGCATAATTTGTGCTTGAATTTGGTACACAATAGATGCATCTGTAGCAGATCGGTATGTTGAGTGCACACGCGATCTGTACAGTTGGTCCATAGAATTGATAGAAAGAAGGTCTTTGTACTGCTTAGCCTGTCCAGAAGAAGCCTGTCCTCCCGCAATGGTTGCAGGGTGAATCCACGTCTTTGTTTGTCTCTGGATCATTCCGCTGTTTCCTGACTTTGCACCAGTCGATGGGTCAGCCTGAGAAAAGAGCATACCTGCATTAACGTTGTTACATGTTCCTTCACCAGAAGCACTAGCAGCACCTTGGAATGACCATGAGTTAGCTACGTCAGGGTAAAACCCAATGGTTGAGGCATTTAACTCTAAGTCAGAAAGTCCTAAAGTAGTCATGAGGCCGAAAGTAGTCCACATTGACTGCCAAGGAGTTTGTTGGATAACAGTAGTACCTGCGTAGTCAAGAGTCATTGAGTGAATTAAGTTACCGAACCACGATTTTAGGCCTAGCGTAAAAGTTTGAGCAACACCGCCTGGAGTACCGTCAACAGATGAACCTTGAAGGTCCTTCATGAAGGTGGAACCGGCATCTTGATCAGCAGCAATTGATAATTCAGTGGTACCGTCAGAGTCAGCTTCGGCTACTCCGTCAATGCGGATTGTTTTCCCGTCAAGTGAAATTGAAAGGATTTTTCGCGTTACGGTCGTACCAAAAATTGCCGTGCCAGTTGAACCTGATTTGTCACCAATAAGGCATCCAAGGTAGCATTGGGCAAGTGCATTAGGCAACTCTATGATGTCTGACCCGGTTACTGCACTGCCAACAGCTAATGTGATGGTCGCTATACCCGTTACTGTTGTAATAGGACATGATGCTGCTAAAACAAGAGGAATTGACAAATACGCCTCACGGTAGGCCATGTATTTGTTACTGTTTGCGAGTTGAGAAGTATCAATAACCAATTGATTACCCCCATAGTTACCGTTCTGTTGGTCCTGGATGTTCAGCCAGTCCCTCTTTACGAAAACAGAGGGGCTGCCTTCGGTCATTTGCGACATGTCAAAAATCATGGAATCTCCGCTCATCTTAGTATATCCAGTAAACAGAAAATAAAATCCTGTGAACGACTAAATGGAAAAGACTATTGGTTTGTTCTCCTTGAGCTTTTTCTTCTTTCCTGCTTTATCGTCTAACTTCAGCTTACCTATTTTGTCCTGCAGTCTTCCACTTAGGCCTAAAGCGTCTCCCACCTTTTCTGCTACTTTTTCTGGGACTGCAAATCCTCCGCCAGTGTGCACCTGTGCGTTACCAGATTTAAGCTTGCTGTCGTTGTGTATAAGTGTTGCCGATCCAACTGCTAATGGTCTATAGAAATATTGTGGCATTATAATATGCAACAATATTTTAAACTTCCTTTTCTTTCTCTTTTCTTAATATTGTCCTAAAGTTATAGAATTTCTGTACCATTGCATTGACTTCGTTCAGTTTTGCCTTTATAGGCTTCTCTTCGTCTGTCGTCTTTGCGTCTCTGAGCTCATCAAAGAGCTTTTTTTGTTCACTTGTTACATCTGATATGTACTGCGTTAGTTTGCTTTCGTTTAATCTGTCCATTTATTCTTTTTCTTGAGATTTCTCTAAATACTTTACTTGCCAATCTTTCTATGCAAGTTGTGGTGGTTTGTGTCAGATTGGTTGTTCATAGGATTATGTGAGTATCTCTGCATCTCCATACTGGACGGTTGGCCTCTCGTAGTGGTGTTGCCTATGTTAGGATGCTTGTCCTCATTGTCTCGTATAATTAATGTAATGACTGTATTTGGATCCTGCAGTAGAACTGGTTGTCCAGCTACATCAGTAAAAGTAAGAATGAGCTGAGCTGCCTGGCCTGGCATGAGCTTGTTCCAAGCGTATTCCGGAGCATCTATAGTTATCAACTCACCAATACCAACTTTCGCTGGTACGGGGTACAGAAACGTCTGTGGGTTTGTGTAAGCATTCGAAATAAGGTTGCAATTCAAGAAAATAACATTATTCGGTTGTACGTTTGGAGCAATAGTTGATAAAGTTGAGGCGTTGCCTAAAGGGAATGCTTCCGTTGTAGTGAATACAGACTGACCAGGACCTGGAAGAAAAGTGTTGCTCTCAAATCCTGCCCATGCGCTAAAGTTTGCTGGAAAGTACCACCCTGGAGCAGAAAATGTGCCTAGTACAGAGACACCACCTGCGGCACCTATTGGCGTATAGACACTATTCGCAAATCCTCCAGGAGGCTGAGAGTATCCAGCAGGAATAATACCGTCTGGAATAGTAAATGAATTTGCCTGTACTGCATACCTAGTAGGGTTTATCTGAAGTTGTATAAAATATACATATTCAGACGTTGTCGAGTTTATTAAGTAGTAGTTGTTGTCGATGCAGAACTGCTGTAAGTAGCTGTTAATATCTGATACTTCGTACAATCCGTCCGGAATTATTACGTCTATTTTTGTTTGAGGAGTCGTCGCTATGCCTGCTATTTCTGTCATAGCTGGCCATATTATGCTAAGGGTGTTGTTAGCGAGAGGATTGGCGTTGATGTTTTGCCAACTGTAGTACATGTACAAATCTACTAAAGCAATCTCAGCACCTTCTAAAGACTTAGAACCGGGGATATTGTAAACAAACCTGTTGTTGTCCGTCCCCGTAACATTATTTCTTGTCAAAGTAATTGTGTGCATCCTATATCTAGATTAAAGAAAATATTTACGCAAAAATACCACCACCGTTACATCCGCAGGTCCTAGGACACGACCCTCTTCCTTTCGCTGATGGCTGTGCTCCTAGTCTCATTGCTTTCTTTAAGTGCGATAGTCTTCCTCCCTTTACGCTCCTGTATCTTCTTACATTTGATGCACCGAAGTAAAAGGGGTTTGTAGCGTAGGTGTCCTCTGGTGTTCTTCCACCTTGCAGTCTCGGGTTGTCTGGTATTCTTCCTTTGTCTATGTCTATTATGGTGTGAAGCCTGTTAATAGACGGAGCAGTTTGAGAAGGATTGTAAGGACTAATGAAATTTCTCATTGTATATAGTTCTCTAAGATATTTTTTTAATATTTAAAGAACGTCAGTATCATCACTCTCCTCGTTTGAAACAAGGTCATATTCACTGGCTGAGTCTACAGCGTTTTCGAACTTCTTTCTAAAGCTTTTAATAAACTTCTGCTTATGACTTTCGTACAGTGCCTCAAGGCGTTCCTCTACGTGCATCTCTAGCTTCTGTCTCATTGCCATCGGCTGAGCGTCTCGGGAGTATCTTACACTTCCTGGTAGAGAAGTAAAGTTCTCAGATGATCTGATATACTGTACGGCATTCGATATAGTAGTGTCTTTGTCCCATCCATCGTACGGCGATTCTGCTTCTTCCTCTGGTATAGAAAAGAGTTCGTGGAACAGAGAAACAACAAGAACACTAGACTCGCAGTAGTTCTTTGATCTCTGCTTTACGTGCTCAGGTACAAACAGTGCAATGTTGTAGTCAGCGTCCTTCAGTTCCTTCAGTGCAGACAGGAGTATGTGCAGGAAAGCTGTTCTCCTCTCTACCCACCACTTCTTTTCCTTCAACTCTGTCCTGAGTGGGTAAACGTGCTTGTTTTCTTCCTTCGCTTTTGCCAGCTTCTTTGCATCTGCAGTAAAGTGAGACTGAAAGTGATAGTCGACAACTCTTTCTGCCTCTGCATCTCCTGTCTGCTCCGCAAATGGAGGCTTACTGTTTGTCTCCAGGACCATAGTAAAGTCTATCCTCAGAGGTTTCTGCTTTTTGAAGAGCTCCCTCGCCACTATATCTCCTCCACCACTCAAGTCTTTCACAACAGAATTCTGTATAGGCAAGTTCTTAGGAGGTTCTCTGAATACAGCCAATCTTACTTTGCTCAATGATGACAGAGCAGAGTTTGCATCAGCAGAGCATTTCTTTCTCATATCTTCTGTAAGTATGGCTGTGTTTGCTGTAGCGTAGTAGTCACCGAGGATAATCTTCATAGCAGAGTTCAAAAGGGACTTTCCATTCCTTCCTGTACCGTTGAAAACGAAAAACTTCTCCAAGCACCTGCCACTAAGCCCTGATGCCATTATCATTAGGTTCCGCTTCAAGTCTTCCTCAACAGGGTGAATTTGCCTTAAGACTACCAGAACGTCCTCTTTAAACTTTGCATCGTCTCCATTCATCTCAGAGTAGTCGTACCCAGTGGAAAGTGTAACAAAGTCTTTCATTGTTCTTTTTCTGAAAGTAGATGTCCTTATGTCATACACTCCGTTGTTGAAGTTGAGCAGGTCTGTATCCTCGTCGAAGTCGACCTCGTTGCAGTACATTACTGTTTGTGACATTTTCTGTACTCCTGACATCCAACCGCTGCTACCGCTTTTTCCTAGAAAGTCTTCGAACTGCTTCTTGTACTTTTCGTCCTTCATGAATGCTGGGTAGTTATACAGAGAATCAACAATCTTAGACATATCCCTAAGAAGAAAGAAGTCAGACGATTCCCATGCGTCTCTGTTAGTGTCGTAGGTGTACCATTGTTTATCTCTTACTTCGAATAAGTACTTGCTGTCAGAGTATCTCGCTTTCACTACCTCTGCAAACATTCTGTGCGATACGCAGCACATTCTCATTTCACTTATTAAGTCTTTCATACTTGCGTCAGGTAGGTCTACTTCAGAGAGGTCGTATCCCTCGTCCATTTCTTTTACACTCCACTTCAGTGGAAACCCGACCTCTAACGTAAGAAGGTCAAGTAGCCTACAAACTTCTTCTTTACCTCCGGGGTATTTGTCGACGTTATCCTTCAACAGCTTGAATCCATCGTACTCATAGCTAGTGTAAACGTAGCCTGGGTACTCCTTTCTTTTCATAAGGTCCGTAGTATTGAAGATGCTCTCCATTACAAACTCAACAGTTGTTCTTTCAATACTCTGTAAATACAGAGCCATAAATGTCTTCAGAGCATGGTTATCGCTATTGTCATTGTTTTCTTTTCTTTTGTTTTGAGCGACTTTAAAGAGAGTTGGATTGTAAGACTTCAGTACTTTCGCTACATCGAAGAGACCTGCCTGGAGACTGGAAACGAAAGACGTTGGAAGCATGGGAAGATTATACCCGTATTCCTTCATGTCCTTTCTGTACTGATCATACGAGCCCATGAAGAACAGGCGAATAAAGAGCTGCTTGACTAGCCACTTGTCTTCTTGTTTGATGCCCCAAGCCTCCATATGCATGCTGATTATTCCAGCTCTGCCATTTACGTACGCTCTGAGTGGTCCTGGTACTGTAGCGTCGCACTTCTCCAGAATGTGCAAGAGAAGAGAAGGCTGGCAGTTGACAATGTCGAAGTCGTAGTGGAGGTCAGCTACTGTGTGCCTAACTGGCCTTCTCAAGCAGCTGAATCCAAGACTTCCTTTTATCACAGTTCTACCATACCCATGCTTGGTAGGAATGTACGCTACGACTACTCCGTCGCACTTTGTCTGGTACGCACCAGAGTACAGAGACACTTGTTTCTTTTCGTTTTGAAACGCTCTCTTCAGAGTGTCTACAAACCAGCAATCTCTGTTGCTCCATTCTAAGAGGAGGTTATCACTGGCCAGGAGAGCATCAATCTTTCTCGGCTCTACATGCTCGACAACAGCGCTCCTAGTAAGGAAAGTTGACTTATCAATAGGTAGTAAAGTTAGTCCGTCCATCTTATTCTTTTACTGTATATTTTCTAAACTTCTGTTTAACAATTGGGTACGATTATGGCGAGGTGAGGAAAGGAGCGAGGCCGGTGGAATCGAAACACAGCTCTATTTCAGTAAGGGAGATGGGGTCGCTCCGGTAAGAGACAGTAAGGGCTTCGAGCGAGTGAAAAGTGGGGGAAATAAAAGGTTACCTTGGTTCTCTATAGAGAGACTACCATGTTGGACCCCCTAAATTAGGACATCCAACATAGTATTTACTCTATATACATTAATATTTATATTTTCTTATCTATTTTTCACTGTTACTATAATAGAGTATATAGCTATATATTATCCTATATTACTGTATATAATAAGTAAGGGTGATTTAAGGGAAAACGAAGGGAGAAAAGTACACTAAT
>Ga0181394_1000700_pt1 | contig 14559 bp, 18 predicted proteins | sample 17SPOviralmetaG_FD_130123 | JGI IMG/M metagenome (GOLD analysis project Ga0181394, IMG submission 130123) | Marine viral communities from the oligotrophic San Pedro Time Series (SPOT) site, San Pedro Channel, CA, USA - 17 SPOT_SRF_2010-11-23 | ecosystem: Environmental > Aquatic > Marine > Strait...
ATAATAATTCAGTTACAATTGTATGTTTTCTTGGTTCATTGGGTAAAGTGTCTCTTGTAAATTGATCATCTGTAAGAGTATGTGCTAAATCAAAATTAGCATATGAAACATATGGAGCAATATCAGGAGTTACACTATTACGATAATTTTGATATTCTATATTAAATTCTCTTCCCTTAATCCATAAATCAGGTCTTTTGATACCAATATATTGATAAGAAGATAAGTATTGTAATGCTCTTTCAGAATCCTCAGTTGCAACATCAAAAGCATCATAAGTCGCAGCTGAATTTGTCTCAACAGATCCAGCATTAAAAGTATGATATGTTGGAGAATTTATCTCTAAATTTAAAGGACGATTTGTCACAGCATCAACACCTAAACTAAAACTATCTGCTGTTGATCTTATTGTGTTTATTTGGGGTTGAGATTGTTTTGTTAATTGATTTGTTATTGAATCAGCAATACTTTCAGGAGATTTAAATCCTGTAGGAATTTCTAATTCTAATTTCTCAATATATTCAATATAATCTAAATCTGATGGTGAAGATAAAGATGCATTTAAAATTGATGGTATTGATGCTGAATCACTTTGACTTCCATATCTAGTTTCTGTTTGAGTAAATATTTTAAATCGTGAATTATTATGAATCGGTTTAATTCTATTTCTATTTTGTGCTGTTGAGAGTGAAGCACTACTATCACCTATCTGAAAATAAAAAGCATCATCATCACAATAATATGAATTAAGGTCTCCATTATTTTGTAAATTTCCTGAACTTGTTAAAAGAGCATAAGGACCATTCATCATACCTTCTGTTGTTGCATCACGAGATGCATTCCAATCAGGAGTAGATTCTTTGTTTATAAATCTTCTTGGTAATGAATAAGCAATCTCACCATGATTTGTAATATAATAATTATATAAGATTGTTGATTTGTTATTATATGTTTCAATACTCTGTGTGACATTTGAAGCCGTTATCCTTTCATAACCCCATATTTTATCATTACTTCCATTAATTAAATTTATGGGAGTTTGTTGTGTAAAGGTAATTGTTTTATCACCTACAAAAGAATTATTTATCTGAATAGCATTATCATCAGAACCAGTTTCAGATATAAAACAATTATGTACTGATATCCTATCACCTGCATTTACCTTCACTCCTTCACCTAGTTTATTTGTGAAAAGTGAATTTGAATTTAAATTGCCTCCTATATATTCAGCACTTTGCTGATGTGAACAATCTAATAAAGTAATATATTCAGACATTTATAATTATAAAAATATTTTAATAGAATACAGATAATTAAAAACAATCGGAAAAGAAGCCTTCTTGTCCTAATGATTTTCCTTGTGCCTTTTTAATTGTATTATGAATCTTTTGTTTTTCTAATTCTTTTTCCTTTGCTTTTCTTTTTTCTTCTTTTCTTGCCTTTCTGACTTGTTCATAACCATCCAGAGCAGATTGTGTTGCCTTTGCAGAAGTCTCCAATGCAATCTTACGAATATCATCTTCTGTTATATTATTAGTAATATTTTTAGTTTCGTGAGTAATATTATTTACAACTGGTCTCATTGCTTCTTTTTCTTCTTTTATTTTTTCTTCTTTGATTTGTTTAGGCATTTTCATTTTACCTTCTTTTCTCAATACTGCATTCTTCCTTCTTGTTTCCATCGCCTTTTCTCTCGCCTTTGCTAGTTTTTCAAGTGCCTCTGGTGTCATTTGTCTTTTCCGTTTAGGTTTCTTCACAACTGGTGTTTCGGGTTCAGGTCTAAGAGTTTTCGGAGGAGTAGGAGGGTCAGGTTCATTTGCAAAAACTTCATCCTTATCGATCTTTAACTTTGGAACTTCCTCTGGTAAAATATCTTCAATATCTTCTTCTATTACAGGTGCTTCTATAATTTGTGGGAGAACACTATTATTTTCCATTGTCTTTTTATTATTAATTTATAATTTTTTATTGTTATAAAAAAAATTTATATTACTTTAATAGAAAAATATGTCTGATTCAGAAGAAGAAAAACCTGTGCCTAAAATGGAAAAAAAAGTTTCATTTAAAACTCCTAATGTTTTACCTGTTAAAGCAGATGTAAAAAATCCTCGTATCTTACCTATACACGAAAATATGATTAAACCTCCTGGACTTTTACTTGCCATAGGGAGTGTGCGATCCGGTAAAACTGTCCTGCTGAATAATTTAGTTTTCCGTAGTCGTGAAGATGGTTTTTATGATGCTCAAGAATATTATGATCAAATAATGGTCTACTCAAATACAATTAATAATGACCCAAGTGCAAGATTTTTAAAGAAAGCTTGTCATGTCACTGACCATTATGATGATGGGATGATTGCTGAATTTATAAGAAAACAAAAAGATTATGGTGAAAGAGATGATATGCCTTTCACAGCGATGTTTCTTGATGATATTCTAGGTAGAAATGTAAAAAGAAATAATGAAATTAGTTTTTTATGTACACGTTATCGTCATATGAATATAGGATTATTAGGAATATTTGTTCAAAATTTTAAAAGTGTAGATACTATCATTAGAAATAATGCAACAGATATTATCATATTCAGACAAACAAATCAAAAACAATTAATAGGTATTGCCGAAGAGTTTCACGGACAATTTGGGTCTATGGAAAATTTCCTAAAAATATATAACATAGCAACATCTAAACCATTTGCTTTCTTATATTTAAAAATACAGGAAGGTTTAGCATTACAAAGTTTTGAAAGAATTATTGCAAGAGGAAGTCAGATAATTGGTGAAAATGGAGTAGAATTGACAGATGAACAAAAAAAGTTAATTTAAAAGTTTTCCTAAATTTTAAGGAAAAAATGAAAATTTCTTAAAAGTTAGTTAATGTTCCTTAACATTCTTAAATTTCTTATCGGTTATTTTGAGAAAAAAAACTACTATCTAATTAGTAAGGTTTTATGTTTTCCTTGAATTTTCTAAAAAAATAAATAAATTTGATTAAATATTAAAGATTTTTTTCTAATATATAATAAAAAATGGATAAGTATGGAAATACTCAAAATGATTATTTTAATATTTATATTTCTACATTTCATTCAGATAAAAGCAAAAGCACTCAATATGTTAGAAAGAGTGAATTAAAAAAAAATTTTAAAAATAATCCTCAACATCTATCAATAAGAGAATTTAAAGTATGGAAGATATATTATGTTACATATTATCTTGATGCAGTTGAAAAATATAATATTGATCTTAATTTCATAGAATATAGATTTAATAAAAATAATAATTCCCTTTTGGTTTATTTAAAACAAATCAGCATAAGTGATTTAGATCAAGCAGAACATACACACTCTTTGCATTCTCAAAAGTCATCACTAATAAGTGATATTTTATCTGGAAAGAGAAATAAATTCATAAACAACTTTTTAGAATATGATAAGATGGTTTATGTATTTAACAATCGGAAACATTTTTAATATAATAATCTCTTCTTAAAATACCATATAGTTTTGTTTCTCTTGAAGGTTCTGTTCTTGCAAAAGTAAGATTATATTTTTTTATCAAAATCTCTTTTAAAAAATTTAAATAAATTAAAGGAGGTTTGTAATGCCCTGATTCATTATCAAACATTATTTCATTATTCTTACTATTATAATTAATATTTCCTGCTATGAAAACTGATTTGTTTTCTGCTAAAATATGGTGGTGAATATGAAAGGTATATTCATAATATTTACTCATATAATAAATTGTATCGGGATCATCACATTTAATTACATAAATAAATTTTCCTTTATCTTTTTCAGGGATGTTTGCAGGTTCTTCAAAAATTAAATCTTCATTTAATTTTTTTACAACTAATAATTCATTTGATATTTTTGTTCTTTCTTCTAATTGTTTAGGATTTTTTTTTATTAATTGAGGAAGAGGTTGATATGTCATTTATTAAAGTATAAGATTTTAAAATAAATAAATTTGAATTATTTAAAGATTTTTTTCTAATATATAATAAAAATGGATATTGTGGAAATGTTGAGTGATATGAAAATTATGACTATTAAACTTTTGGAAACCTGTGAACAAGAAAGTGTAGAAGATTGTATTAGTTATATTATAGATTTAAAAGAAAAACTTTCTAAATATGAGGTTATTGATGAAAATAAAAATATTATTAATATTAAAGAAATGGATGACATTAAGAATGCATTAAAGAATTGGAAACGATTTAACAAAAATCAAGATGGAACATTTAAACTAGATGATAATGGAGATAAAATTGTTAAGCCTCCTCCATCTGAAAAATCAATTAGAGATTATATTAATGTTATCAAACGTGCTGGTGTCAAAAGTCCTGAGGATTTAAAAATTCTTGAAGACTGGAAGTCTGTACAAAAGGATATAGAATCAAGAGTTTCTGCCGATACATCAAGAACCACTAATTATATTGCTATTGTATCTATTTTGACTGCTCTTGATCTTTACCCTGAATCAAGAGAACAATATAGAAATCTTATGCAGAAGGGAAATGAAAAATATAAAAAGGATAATGAAACTGGTATTATTTCTAAAAAACAAGAAGAAGCATTTGCTACTAAAAAGGAATTTGATGATATGGTAACTAAGATGAATGAAGAATTAACTTTAACTAAAACACCTAATCTTGATGATACACAAGCATTACAAGATTATATACTTGTAAAATTATATCAACAATATCAAGTCCGTAATGAATTAGCAACTCTTAAGAAAATTACAAAAGAAGATTTTGATAAACTAACTAATAAAAAAAATTATTTAGTTATTGATGGTAAGAAAATGTATATCAGTCTTAACGATTATAAAACAGATAAGACTTTTGGTGAAAATGTTTTAAAAATTAAACCTGATTTAAAAAAATTATTTAACAATTGGTTTAAATATTACAACAAAGATAAGGAGCATGTATTTATGCAAATGAATGGTGATCCTTTTAATACAAATAATCTTTCAAAAGCACTTACAAGAATCACAAAAAAACATATGGGTAAATCTATCTCAACTAGAATGATAAGAAAAATATTTGTTTCTGATGAATTTAATGAAACCAAAGAAAAACAATTGAAGAAAGCAAAAGAAATGGGGCATAGTGTAGAGACCCAAAATTTAATTTATAATAAGAAGAAACCTAAATCATCTCAATAAATTTGAATTTAGATTTACAAAAAATCTAAAAACTTTGAGAATGCCAAGTCTTTACGATACACTTACTAAAAGTCTTGAATATTCAAGAAAATCTAATTATGAAAAATTAGATATTCTGGACAAACAATTAGAACAAAATGAAATAAATGAGGGTCAGTATCTGAAAGAAGTAAATAAATTAGTTAAGAAAAACTAGGACATTTAAAATCCTCAATCTCTTTTAAATCTTCATAAGTTAATTGATGTGGATGATTCTTATTCGTTAATTTCATATGTTTTGTCATAAAGAACTGCCATTTGGCTTCTTGATGTTCTAATTCTCTTTTTGTTAAACAAGGATAATCTTCTAGCAAATGTATTTTATAATCATTATTAAATATAATTTCTGCCGAACCCCTATATGTTCTAGGTTTGTTTGTCATACCCATAAATCCTCTGAAATCTGTTTCGTGTCTATATAATCTTTCTTTTAATGGAACTTTTGTTGATCCTACATATCCTTCACCAGTGACATTACATTTCATTAAATAAATTTTTCCTGTTGAATAATCATACTTCATTTTAATATATATTAGATAAAAATTTAGAAACTCAAACGAAAATTTCCTTTTTTTACTTGTAAAGATGCAATAGAATATTCTTTAATTTTCTTTTTTAATTGTAATTCTTCTTTAACTTCATCTGATATTTTACATTGAATATCTTTTTTATATTTTTCATTAATTAGTTTAACGGCACGTCTGACCGAACTAATATCTCCATATTCTTTAATATCATCAATAGATTCAAATATTTCTTCTTCTGAATTAAATAAACATTTTTTTAAATCATATCCATTTTTACAAAAAGAAATAATCTTTTTTGATTCTAGAATAACATCATTTCTTTTTTTTACGGATAAAGGCATTTACTTCTTAAAATAAAAAAAAATAATCAATTATACTAAATGGGCAAATATGATGATAAACCCCTTAATAAACCTTTTAAATCAGATGTAGCAGGTAAAAAATTTTCAGTAATAGTAATGGATAAAGGTAAAAGAAAGAAAGTTAATTTTGGAGCAAAAGGGATGCCTGATTGGAGAAGTGGAACAGCATCCAAAGCACAAAGAAAATCATTTAGAGCAAGAATGATGGGTATAAAAAGAAAAGATGGAACATTTGCTTATAAAGATAAAACTTCCCCAGCATATTGGGCATTAAATTATTTATGGTAAAAATATAAAATAAATTATTATATAAATGTCATCATTAGGATTTGCTGATGAATTATCTTTAGGTAATCAAGCAACTGAAAGAATTCTTGGTATCAATGCAAAATTAAAAGAAAACAGATTAGAAAATATTAAAAATGCTAAAACCGAACTTGCTGGTTTAGATACAAGTGGTCGTGAAGAAAAAACTCTCGGTGAAGCCGTTTTAGGACAAGTTGCTAGTAAAGGAAAAGATATTCAGGCAGGAGCAAAGATTGTTAAATCAACACCAAAAGCATTAGGAGTTCTTGCAGATAATGTTGAAAAATATGTTATTGGTGGAACACAGAAGGCATTTGAAGGTATACATGAGGGTATTTATAATCTTGTAAAAGATGATAAATCTCCTTTATTTGTTAGACAAGAACCTTCATTATTTAAATCTGATGCTCAAATAGTTAAAGAAGATCCAACAAATTTACCAGCATTTTTAAGAGAATCTAAAAGAGTTTCAAGAGGAACTACTCTTGGTGAAGATGTTTCAGGTTTCTTAAAAACAGCAGGATCAACTGGTGAAACCATCGGGGCAAGGGCAGGTTCAATAGGAAAATTAGGAATAGCATCAACTGGTCTTACAATTGGTTTAGGAGTTATGGATGGTATAGAAGATATTAAGTCTGGTAAAATTGAGGGAAATAATTCTGCTGAAAGAGTTAGTAATGTTGCAACACAGATATCTGGTGCTCTTGAGGGTGTAGGAACTGCTCTTGATCTTACAGGAGTTGGTGCCGAGGCAGGAGTTGCTCTAAACCTTCTTGGAGGGGCAGTAGGATTGATCGGGGCAGGAGCAGAAGCTGTCGGTGAGGTTGAAGAAGAAACATCAGCAAAATCAAAGGTTCAAGATTTACAAAAGAAACAAGTTCAACCTGTTTCTGTTGGAGTTGGAGGAGAAAGTGGTGCCGAGGTTAAACCGAATTAAAGGTTAAATTCTTAAATTAAAATATTTTCTTAAATAAATGGGTGAAGAAAATGAAATCTTCATTGTCGGAAATGGTAAATCATTAAAGGATTTTGATTTTAATTTTTTAAAAGATAAAGAATGGATTGGTTGTACATTAGGATATCGGCATTGGAGAGAAATAAATATGTATCCTACACATTATGTGAATGTTGATGGAGTTGTTTTAAAAAACAATCTTGAGGATATTAAAGATTTAATCATAAATAAAAGGTGTGAAAGTTTTTTACTTTGTGCTAGTATAATTAAAGAATGGACTGATATCCAGAATTATGAAAATGTAACATTTATACAACAATATAAAATGTCTCCTAAAAATCCATTTAGGAATCTTATAGATTATTGTTCTGGATCCACGGCAACAATTTTAGGATATTGTTTAGGTTTCAAAGTTATTAATCTTTTAGGAATGGATTGTAATTATGTTGAATTTATTCCTGAATGCATGAAATTATCTGATGGAACTCTAAAAATAATTAAAGAACCAATTGATAATCCAAATTATTATTATCCTAAATATCAACAAGTGGGAGATATTTATAATCCTCCGAATTCTGAAAGAATTCATTTTGAATCATGGTTTGATGTAAGAAATATATTTCTTTTGTTTAATTTATTAAGAGGTGAAAGTATAAAATTATATAACTGGACAACTCCTGAAAACAGAAAACTTGCAGATTATTTTGAGAGTAAAAATATAGCAAATTTAATCTAATATAAATAAATGGATTTTAAAGATATTCCTAAACTTGTAATAAATTTAAAGCATAGAAAAGATAGAAATCAACAAATTAAAGATGAATTAAATAAATATAATTTATCTGCTGAAAGAGTAGATGCTATTAAACACGATAATGGTTATATTGGTTGTGCTTTATCTCATATAAAATGTTTGGATATTGCTATTGAGAGAAATTACGAAGAAGTTGTTATATTGGAAGATGATTTTATATTTTTACAAAATCCAGATAAATTAAATTTAAATATTGATTATGATGTATTTTTGTTAGGTGGAACAATGTATAAATATGAAAAGCAAAATAAGGATTTTTATAAAGTAAATGATGCAACAAGAACAGAAGGATATATCATAAAAAAACATTATTATGAAATACTTAAAGAATGTTTTAGTGAATCAGTAAGAAATTTATTAATTAAACATGAGCATAATTATAAACTGGATATCTTATGGAAAAAATTACAAAAAAAAGATAAATTTTATTTTAACACAATAGGTTTGATTGGAGGTCAAAGAGAAGGTTTTAGTGATATTGCAAATCAGCATTTAAGAAGAGATAATAAAAAATATGGTTATGATTAATTAACTAAATTTCTTAATCTATTTATAATTTTTCTTAATCTTTCATTTTCATCAAGTAAATCTTTTATTATATTTAAGATATCATCAAAATCATTGGTTACTCTATGCATTATATCATCTTCAGATTCAGAATCAGAATCAGAATGAGTTTCCATATTATTTAATTTATTTTTTAATTTATTTTATATAAATATAATAAAATGTCTTACTTTGTTGCTTCTGATAAAATACCTATTTCTCAAAAGTCTGTTCGTATTCCTGCCGAAAATGGTGTTAACTATATTGCTGGTCAGGAGATTCGTTTAAGAATTGATCCATCTGTAAAATTTTTTAATCCACAGGAAACTTATCTTGAGGCAAAGGTAAGAGTTAAGCCTCCTACGTATTCTGCTAGTGGTATTGATAATCTTCCTTGTCCTACAAAGTTAAGTCTCGATGCTGAGACAGGAATGCAATGTTTATGTCGTCGTATTGCTATTCATGATTCTAATGGTGTTTTACTTGAAGAAATTGATAATTACAATACTCTTGTATCTTTAATGTATGATTATCAAACTAATGATAGTTTGAGAGGTAAACGTGCCTTAACCGAGGGTTCGGGTTTTCCTGTAAGTGATTCTCGTGGTACAAACGGAACTACTCGTTCCACTGCTAATCAAACTAGAAATAATAATTATTGGAGAAATGAACACGGGACTCTTGCTATTATGAATTCATCTTGGACTGCTGATAACTTTGTTGATGCTAAATGTATTATCCCATTACACACAGGAATATTTTCAAATGATAAAATCTTTCCTAACATGCTTATGGGACAAAATGGTATTACTGTCACCATTTTACTTGAAGATAATTCAAGAGTTTTCCGTCAACTTGATGGTGCTATGAGATTCCGTAGATTACCTCTCAATCCTAAATTCAGAGGTAGAACTCTTGCAGGTGCTTCTGTTGTCAATAATGGTTCATTTAATGAAGTTTATTTTAAACAAGAAAATAGTATTAATCAAGCACCACAGAGTCTTCCATTTTGTGTAGGAGAAAAACTCGGTTTCCAAAGATGGATCGCTGGTAATGCATCTGTTGTTGCTTTCCAAAATGCTTCTCATCTTCCAGTTATTAAGAGTATAGAAGTTGAAGGAGGATTTATTAAAGCAACTCTTAATGCTTCTGTTGAAATTAATGGAAAGGGTATGGATGCTTCGGCACAAGAACTTTTCGCCTTCTCTCAATCGGTTAGTGATGCTACTACCTATGATGTAACTTATGAGGTTAGTGATGTAAATCTCATTGTCCAAAGTGTCTCGGCTGGATCTCAATATGAAAATGAAATGATGAGAAAAATGAAAGAAGGTGGTTCAATAAATTATGATTTCTTATCTACAACTTGTTATAAGCATTCTCAACTTGCTAGTGATCGTGTTGCGAACATTCGTCTCCCAATAAATAATTCTAGGGCGAAATCAATCCTATGTGTCCCAACAGATGCAACAAATTACACGACTAAACAAGTATTAAATGCTTCTGAAACATATAATTTAATAAGCAATGAACAAACTGTCACAAATGAATGTCCTGACTTTTATTTAAGAAGTAATCGTCCAAGTCTTGAGGGAATCACAGATGGAATTGTTGATTTCCAGTTTCTTTATGATTCAAAATTACAACCGAATCGTCGTGTGCCTTGTAGCAAGGTTGCTTCTAGTAAATCTATTGATGCCCAGCATCTTATCCTTTTGGATCAAGCACTTTCGCAAGCAGGAATCACTGGACATAGTTTCCAGAGATTCAATCAGAACTTTGTTATCGGGAAACCTCTTGCCCTCGGGGATGGTGTTTACAATGGTGTCGGAAAAGATTTCTCCTTACAGGTAAATTACTCTGATTCAAGTGCAAAGAATAAATTATGGTGTTGCTATGTTCATCATATTCGTAGAATTGTTGTTTCGGGGGATTCTGTAAGTGTTGAATTGTAAATTTAAAGAAAGTAAATTATTTTATTTAATTTATTTATTTTATATAATTATATTATAAAAATGAGTTCTACTTCGTATATTCAGTTAGCACCGAGCAATCATCCTAGTAATTCTACTATAAGTTACAGGGACGGCAATCCAGTCGTAAATTTTATTTTAGGTGAGCAAGACAGATTTCTAATTGGATCTTCTGTCCGACTTGTTGGAAATATTTCTGTTTATAAAACTTCTGATGGTGCTGGATTTGGTAATGTTCCTCTTGCAACAGATGATCTTAACATTTCTCCTAAATTAGGTGTATATGGTATATTGGATCAAATTACTTTATCTTCTCAAAAGACAAAAAATGTAATTGAATCTGTAAGACATTATGGACGTTTCCTTGCTTCTTACTTACCAAATGTAAGTTCTAAACAAGAAGCATTAGGTCATATGTCTGCTACGAGTGGTATGGTTCCGAATGTCAGTTTACAGCAAAAGACTTTTCCTGCTAATGTAAATGGTTCTGCAAGTGCAGACAGAAATTTCAGAGGAAATAGTTTTTGTATTAACCTTCCAACAGGCTTCCTAATGAGTCGTGAAAACATTAGTTTAAGTGGTAGAGGAGGAGGAATCGGTGGTTTAGAAGTATCTTGTCATCTTGCTCCTGATAGTCAGTTCCTTAATGGATCATGGAGTAATGCCTTTTATCAATTAACAGATGTGAATCTTATTTGTGAAGTTGTTAACCCATCACCTGATGAACTATCAAGAATGATGAGTCAAACTTCTGCAACTATGGAATACAATGCTATTTCATCTTATTACCAAACTATTGCCTCTTCCAATGCTATTATTAACTTCCGTTTAGGTTTAAGTCGTGTATTAGGTGTATTTATGTCATTTATTCCCTCTGTAGCATTAAACAACTTATCATATGATGGATATCAGACAACCCCTCTTATAAATAATTTAGCAACACAGGAGATTGCTCCTATTAATCAAGTTATATTTACACGTGGAGGAGAACGTCTTCCACTAATGTACAACCTAGATACGAATGTTCGTGATGATGCTAGTTCAACTATTTCTGATCCACAGGTATTAAGAAATCTTGTTAATTCTTTCCAAAACTTTATGAAAACAATCAAGAGTCAACAAAGTCCTATTACTAATGATCGTGTAGATGGTGGAGGAACTGCTCTTACAGAATATGCTGATGCTGGTAAAATGTTTGGTGTTGGAGTTGCCTTTGATAATATTTCTGGTGAAGGTATAGATTTCAGAACTGAAAATTTCGGAGTTCAGATGGAAACTGGACTTACTGCTGATGTTCCTCATTCTGCTTTCTTATTTGTAAGATCAAAGCAAACTCTTGTAATGAATGCAAATGGTCTTCAAGTAATCCAGTAAATAATAAATTTTTGTAATTTTATTTATTTATTTTAATTTTATATAATTATATTATAAAATGAACAACGATATGAGCAATGAAGTTGATGAAAAGGGTCGTATCCCTAACCTTGTTAAAATAGGAGCAATTGCTACTGATACTGCTATGGATATGGATCAGGAAGTTCTTGATCCAGTCGTGAATAATCAGGATTTTTGTAGATTCGTTTTAAGCAATAAAGGTTTTCTCCATTCTTTTTCAAAGATTACCCTAGGATTATCTGCTCCTGCTGGAAATGGTTCTTCTACTTTTCCTGTTGGAGTAGGAGTTCATTCATTAATCCGTCGTTGTGCTTTACGAGTCGGCACTACAATTATTGCTGAAACTGATGATTTTAATCATTGGATGGGATACAAATCAATGTTTATTGATAATGACATTAATTTAGAAAGAGAAACTTATTTAACATCAAGAATAATGAATCATGATGTTATTTACACAAATCTTAATGGTTTAGAAAGTAATGTTAATGCATCTTATATGGGTCTTAAGACTTATTTAGAATATGATGTAGAAGATGATGGTGCCGAGGGTAACCTAGAACCACAAAAAGAAATTATGGCAGGGAACACTCCTGTTTTCCAGATATCTGTTGCGGATCTATTTCCTTTCCTGAGATTTAATCAGCTTCCTTTATACATGATTGATCAGCAGGTCTCAATTGAACTTACTTTCCAACCTGCCTCTACTTTTGAAAGATGTATTCACGAAGGTAGTGAACCAGCAGGAACAACTTATAATATGGATACAACACAGACTAAATTCATTGCATCTTACATTTATTATGATGGTGAAATGATGGAATCTTACAGAAGTCAAAACCCAGTTTTAGAATGGACTTATAATGATTACAGACTTAATAAGAGAAGTTATACACAGGCACAATTACAAACTCAACAGACATTAGAAGTCGGTGGTGCTGGTCGTTTAGTCGGAAAGGTAGTCACAAGTTTAGAAAATATTCTTGCTGCTCCTGACTCTACTATGACAAGTGCTTTTGAGTCTTCTGCTCCTGCTGTAAATGGAGGAAACAATGGTTTATTCACCACGAACCTTCTTTATAATGATCACAGGCTTTATCCAATCGATCGTAGCAATCCTGCATTACATTTCCACGATGTTGTACAAGCAGAACAAAATGTTCCTAATGTAACTCGTCAAGAATTTATGAAACAAGGTGGTGGTCTTTCCTCTGATTATAGTTATATGGAATATGATTTCTCTGATAGCACAGAAGGTCTAAATGGTCGTTTTCATTATATCTGTTATCGTCCAACTCGTAATGAAAGAATTAATTCCAAGGGTCTTCAATTAGAATTAAAATACACTGCAACTCTTGCAGGAACTTTTGTTCATAGAACTTGGTTGGAACTAGTTAAGACTTGTAAATTAGAAAATGGAATGATGAGTTCTGAATTTGCTTAAAACTCAATTAAAAATTTTTTAGTTTCAGTATTAAAATTACCCGATTCAGAAGAATTAAATAATTTTTTCATTTTATATTTATAACGATATTTTTTACCATGTTCTTTTTGATATTCCTTTTGATATTTTTGTCTTGCTAATATTTTATGTTTATTATTTTTATAATACTGAACATTATAATCTCTTCTGTATTGTCTATAATTAGGATCTTGAGACATTTTTTCATAATAATCTTTTTGATATAATTTTCGTTTTTGAATATTTAACTGATAATAATCTCTCATATATTTATTAGATTTTATTCTTTTTTGATATAGTTGTTCAGGAGTAAGAATGAAATCACTAGGTAAATTCTTTGCTCCCTTTGTTCTTCCCATTATATAAATAATATTATATTTTATTTTTAATTATTTAACGAGTAAACATAATTTCTTGGATCACCATAACCTCTTGCAATATCTGTAAATTTATTTTCAGATTGTTCAAAATCAATTAAATATAATGTATTTTTATTTTCATTAAATAATATATTCTTTAATCTAATATCATTATGATACCAACCATATTTATATAAAATTTTTTCATAACTTAAAATTTGTAAAGTATCTAGTTTATCTCTTTTAATATTTTTACCTACATTTTCAATTATTAATTTCCTTTGAGATAAAGAGTAACCATAAAGTTTAGGCAAGAAATCAAGATTCTTTTTATTAAAGAATAAATAAAATTTTAATTCTCTCTTAAATGCAATCCCATCACTTTTAAATTGTTTTATGATATATCTTTTTTTTTTAATCAAAGGAAAACGATTTCCATTTGTCATTTAAATTATTCTTTGAGAAAAAATGAAAAAAAATTAAAAGTTTGCTTAACTTGTAAAGTGTTTTATAAATTTTTATCTGGTTAATTTTGAATTTTTATTTACTATCTAGTTAGTAAGGTTCTGTGTTATTTTGTTTATGTATTAAATCATTAAATTTACATTTTGGTCTTCTCCAATAGTATTCAATTTTTCCATAA
>Ga0181394_1000704_pt1 | contig 14533 bp, 15 predicted proteins | sample 17SPOviralmetaG_FD_130123 | JGI IMG/M metagenome (GOLD analysis project Ga0181394, IMG submission 130123) | Marine viral communities from the oligotrophic San Pedro Time Series (SPOT) site, San Pedro Channel, CA, USA - 17 SPOT_SRF_2010-11-23 | ecosystem: Environmental > Aquatic > Marine > Strait...
AACCGTGATATTTATATTTTTAGTTGTGTGAGTGAAGACGATGCCTTTGATAAAATAAAATACAAACATAAATACCGAATTGATATATATAGTGATGAATTTTTAAATGAAGAAATTATGTTGAATGATTTTAAGGACAGTTTAGTTATATTTGATGATGTAGATAGTATTGGAAAGAAAGTTTTAAAGAAAAAGATTTATGATATAATGAATAACATTCTTACGATGGGTCGTCATTATAATATATCTTGCATTTATACTTCACATTGTATTACAAACGCTCACGAGACAAAGGTCATTCTTAATGAAGCACATAGTATAACTATATTTCCAAAAACAGCACAAGCAAGGTCTATGAAATATTTTTTAGATATTTATATGGGGTTTGATAAAGCACAAATCAAAAGAATAAAAAATGCAACAGGAAGAGCAGTAACTTTATTAAAAACATACCCGATGGTTATACTTTCTCAAAATGAAGCATATATAACAAATGACCCCGACATAGATTAATTAAAATAATTAAAAATCTAACTATTAGATTATTAATTATAGTAATAATAACCATTTATTAGTGATTTATTATTAAATACTGTAAAAATTTATAAATTTTTAATAGTATTAATAATAAATATATCAATAATTAATTAAAACTATTAATAATAACGGAAATACTATAATTATTTATTAATATTAATAATATAACCCCTTATTATTAATTATTTTAATAATAACCAATCTTAATAAACTTTTTTTTATAATCAAGGTTTGAAAGGTATTTGAGAAGGGTGAGTAGTTATTCTATTTTTATTATTTCTAATTTACTTTGAAAGTTAAGATATAATAAAAAGTTTATTAAGTTAAGGATACTATATATTCATCAGGGGTCATACCTTGTTTCTTTGCTCCTAATATAATTTTATGTTGATAATCTACAAGGTTCCCTCCATTCATAAAATCTTTTATTCTCATTATCACGTGTCTTCCACAAGTATTTATACCATCTTCCATTTTTTGCATCTTTATTTTATTATGGGTATGTTTGACTTTTGATAATAAACTATTAATATCATTCGGTTTCATTCCTAACATTTTTTTAATATAGGAACTAATTGTCTTCAAATGGGCGGTGGGATTTGCTCCATAAGAATCAAAATATTCATATTCATCTCCATCTTTAAGTATAGCAACCCAATGCCCTACATTAGGTTTTGTCTCAATTAACATAATTCTATAATCCTTTTTCTTCTTATTAAATAAATCTACCAACGAAGAATAGTTAGATAAATCACTATATTTAATGACCTTATTACTTGCTTTCTTAATATATGTATCAAAGTCATAGTTCGTGAGAAACTTTTCCATATATATTAAAATTATAATTAATAATAAACATTAGTTTAATCTTCTTCAAACCAAAGTAAGAAACGCAATCGCTCTGTTCCAGCAAAATTTCCACTATCAATTTGTTTAAAAGATAAATAATATTGAAACGAAGAAGGGGTTATAGCAAGATTTTGTGATACATTTGAAGTAAGCGGTAAAGCACATACTAAATCTTGTGTCTGGACTACTACTCCAGCAGTATTTTTTACAGTTAATGTAAATGTTGCTTGTTTCCCTTGACCTGCTGTTGAATTAGAACCAATAAAAGACCATTTTTTTAGAGTGCAACCAAAAGGAATAAAAATCCCAAAATCCGCATTACTCGGTGCTCCTGAACCATAACTAAATATTCCATCGCCCAAAGATGCGGTATTTAAATCAACATCACTTTCTGCTACAATACAAAACCTGTCTTTTTGTGATTGTAAAGCAGCAATCGCAGCAGCATTTGTTGATATTCCAGTTTGATTTGTTGCTACATCTGTTTGAAGTTGTCCTATTTTTAACATATTAAGAACGGGGTTTGCCATATATAAATAGGTTATATTAATTTATTTTTATTTAGTTTATCTTTTCTACGGTTAAATTGCCCCCCCTTACAAAACGAAGACCATTAAAATTACTTATGAAATTGAGGGACTCACTTGATTTTATCACCGTCACTTCTATTTTTAATGTATCATTCGCAGCAAATGTGCGTGGATAATTCGCCAAGGTGGTAGACTCAAATCTGCCATAATCTTTATTTCTTCCATAACACAAGGCGATGGCGTCAGTCCCTCCTACAAATGTGTTATTCGTTATGGTTCGCATTCTCCCTACATACCGAGGGGGATTTGGAACTGTGAAACTATAATTTTCCCAATTTACAGTAGCACTAATTAAATAATCACCCGCCACTAAAATGGTGAGAGTATCACCACTCAAAGAAAAATTAGAAGAGTTTGTTATTTTTGTAGAATCGTATGGCATATATAGAACGTTCGTATTATTCACAGGGGTTAATGTGCTTGACCGAACCGCACTAAATACAATACGAGAACCCCCACCCCCACCAGATGAAGCAATCTCCGTGATATTCCCATTTTGTGTGAGTGTGATATTGCTTCCAGCACTGATGTTGTTTCTAAGGTCAATATCATTTGTGGTTCCTTGTGCTGTGATTGTCGCAGCAGTTAAAGCAGTTGAAGAAGTGACCGTGTTATTTACAGGTTGGAGTAAATAACCCTCAAACCACGACTGCCCTTTTTCTACATTAAAAACACCTCCGCTATTATTATAAACCACTCTTACACTTATTTTATCACCTACTAAACATTCATAAGTTAAACCTAATCTTTCTGCTGTAAAAATAACTTGTCCGTTTTGTGAAATAGTGCTTGTTGTTCCTCCTCTTGTTAAATATAAACCAAATCTAACTTCTGCATTTGCGTTATTCATTAAAAAAAATAGTTGATAAAAAAACTGATATAAACCTGCTACTTGAACGACATACTCTTTATTTGTGGTATTATAACCAGTTGGATTTTGAAAAACAAGAACATTAAAATCTATTAATTGATTTGTTGCTCCTGTTGAAATACTTTGATTACCTGACCCTTTCGCTTTAAAATAATATTGTGTTGATGTTGCTGCCCCACCGCCAGATGAAGCAATTTGTGTGATATTGCCATTTTGTGTGAGTGTGATATTACTTCCAGCAGTTATGTTGTTGCGTATATCAATATCATTTGTTGCTGCGGTGGCGGTTAATGCCCCCGTCGTAAGAGCAGTGCTTCCTGTAATTGTATTTTGTTTCGTAGCAATAGCAGTAGCGTTCGTAGCAATATCAGTTGTATTGGTTGCGATATTCGTGGTATTGGTTGCGATATTTGTGGCGTTCGTAGCAATATCAGTTGTATTAGAAGCAATATTCGTGGTATTTGTAGCAATAGCAGTTGTATTAGAAGCAATATCAGTTGTATTGGTGGCGATATTCGTGGTATTGGTTGCGATATTCGTAGCATTTGCTCCTTCTGCTGCGGTTGCTCGTGTGACTTCTGCTGCGAGAGGTGCTGGGTCCACAGCAATTCCTGTGGTGTTTGATATTTGTGTGAGGTTGATTCCAGTCCCAGCAATTATGTTATTTCGTAAATCAATATCATTTGTTGAACCTGTAGCAGTAATGGAAGCAACTGTTAAGTTGGTAGAAGAATTCACATTATTTACATTACCTTCTTTAATTTCTTGAAAGACAGCAGTGCATTTTGTTTCGTTGGTGCCACTTCTAACATATAAAATATCATCTCCGTTGGTGATGACATCTACTCTCATCTTGATAGTATCACCTGCGTTATACGATAATGATAAAGGTTTGCTGATGTGTGCTGGAAAAATAACACCTGAACGAGTGCCACCGCCACCAGCAGCAGTAAATTTCTGGTTTCTATGACCTTGTTCCTGCCACGAACCATTATTAATTCTCCAATATATTTTACTTTTTACAGTATCACTCGCACTCCCTGCGTATTCATAATCACAGTCAAAGTCGCAAGTCCAACTGCTTCCGTTGGAACTACTTTCAATAAAAGTATAAGCACTACATTCAAAGACCTGTCTTGTTGAATTTGCTGGAACTTGTCCGTTTACTAATTTTATAACATTTGTCCCACCAGCAGAAGTTGCCCCAACCCACATCTTCACCCCTATAATAGGATTGGGTAGATTGACACCCCCACCACCAGTTGAAGCAATTTGTGTGATATTTCCATTTTGTGTGAGGTTTATTCCAGTCCCAGCACTTATGTTATTGCGTATATCAATATCGTTTGTTGATTGCGTGGCGGTTAATACCCCAGTTGTAAGAGGGGTGCTTCCTGTAATCGTATTTTGTTTTGTTGCGATGGCGGTGGCGTTTGCTGTTTCAGCATTTGTTGCTCGTGTGATTTCAGCATTAAGATTAGATGTATTTAATCCTTCTGCTGCGATTGCCCGTGTGATTTCAGCGTTGAGATTGGTTGTATTTAATCCTTCAGCAGTTTGTGCTCGTGTGATTTCAGTATTTAGATTTGTTGTGTTTGCTCCTTCTGCTGCGGTTGCTCGTGCGATTTCATTATTAATGGCGGTTGTATTTGCTGTTTCTGCGGTGGTTGCTCGTGTTGTTTCTGTAGCAATATCAGTAGCATTTGCACTTTCTGCTCCTGTAGCACGTGCGACTTCATTTGTGATTGCTGTTGTATTAGCACTTTCTGCTGCGGTTGCTCGTGTGATTTCTGCTGATAAAGCATTTGAATTAGCAGTAATATTATTTGTATTGTTATTTGTAATAAGTGTTAGACTTTGGTCTGCTGCTTCATAAGCATCTACCACTTCTTTAAATGTATCTAACAGAGGGGGGGCATTTAATAAAATAGCATCAACTCTTTGTTCTTCTGCTAAAATAGCAGCAGCGTTTGCTTGTTCTGCGGTTTGTGCTCTTGATGTTTCTGTAGCAATTGACGCAACTAAAGCAGTATTATTATCTTCAATAATTTCTCTTAATGAGCGATTTTGATACGACATATTATATATATAGTATATAATATAACGTTTAAGATGAGTTTAAACTGCAGACAGGAATTGAACCTGTCCGTCATATCTCTAAGCAATCTCAATATGACGTCCACCAAAGGATACAGCAGGACGCTTCCGCTTGGAATTGAACCAAGGACCTTGCGATTAACAGTCGCACGTTCTAACCGACTGAACTACAGAAGCATAATTTATATAATTATATGTTTTTAATCTTTTTTTTAAATAATTTATTTGGCGAATTTGCGAAGACCACGAGCACCTTCTACACTTCCGCCGAGAGAACTGATGGAAGGAATACCCATTCCACTTAGTTTCTTTTTGCAATGTTTTACAATAAGGCGTCCCGCTTCCGCTTTCGCTTTATCTACTACAGCACCACCACGCATAGCACCAATATCACTTGAATCTACATCAGCACCGCTGTTTTTGGCGTCAAGCACCGCTTGTTTAGTAAGCATACCGCTGAAGATGGTGGACGAACCTTGCTGGGTATACATTACACCCGAATTCACTACAATGATTTCAAGGTCAGGATTGACGAGGTCAGCACCCGAAAGATTTGCGAACGAGGCGTTGATTTGGAACCCGAATTGACCGAGACTTCCACCCGATAGGTAAGAAGGAAGCGAGAAATCATATACAGGGTTAAGAACAAGGATAGAACCTTGTGTTCCCGCCATAGCAGCAATATTGGCGTTGTTTCCAGCAGTTGTGAGGGTGGCAGCGGTTTGCACGGGTGTCATACCCGAGAATTCCGCCCAGTTTTGGCACGAACCATTACGACGACTGATTTCATAAAGTTGCTCGGGCGAGCAAGAAGCAAGAAGACCCGAGGCGTTATTGAAAGTGACGGTGGCGGCGGTGAGTGTGCCAAGTGTGAGTTGCTGACCTACATTTTGTTGTGCCCGAGATTGTTTAAGGCATACAATAATGTAATCAGGAACCTGCGAGAGTTGAATGACAGGAGACGGGATTGAAACCGAAGTTTTGCTAAAAGGAGTGTCAGTCGCAAGAGTATTTGCAAGAGTAGAACCATAAGTGCTGATGTATCGTGGGTAATCAAGCATAGGAAGAACATTTTTGGTGGATAGTTTAGCATATTGTTCGGGTTGGAGTGAAAGAAAATTGACACGGAGACGGGGGTCGCTGCGGAAAAGAGCAGTTGTGGTATTTACAGGGAGAGCACCAGGGGCAGAACCTACACCATCACCAGCGGTTACAGTGTGAGTCCAACCAGCAGTCGCAGCACCAAGCACATTAGCAGACGCCGATTTGAATAGGTAAGCACCATAATCGTTGTGAAGATTGGCAACAATATTAAGAGATTGAAGACCAAGGAATGCCGCTTTGTTAGAAGAATCAAGATGAGCGAAAGGAGTAAGATACATAAGAGGTTCAACTGTGCGAAATTTGACGCAAATGTTCCACGATTCTCCGTCATTATCAAGGGTAAGATTTTGGGGATTGCTAAGAACAGTTTGTGCGTCAGTTGTGAATTTTGTGTAAGTGATTTCGCAAGGAAGACCGCCACGAGGTTTGACTTTGTTGCTTAAATCACTTGGATTCGCATACAGAGGGGAAGCATATTGATTGCGATAGTTGTTAAGGTCGCTTAGACCTTGGTCCACGAAAGGTGCGGTTTCTTCATTATCTTCGCTGTGGGCGTGCTGGGGGGTGAGGCGATTGAGAAGAGGCATTACATCAGCAAGACTGGTGGAAATGGAGGAGTTATTGATTGTCGCTTGGACTTGATTAATGGAAGAATTGAAAGGGTAAGCACATACGCCATCATAGACACCCCAAGCGAACGCTTGCGAGTATCCTGCCGCCTGCATTTGTGCTGCTGTCCCCTTAGGAGTGCATTTTACTGTAAATTGCATATCCGCTTCAATCTCAACTTTGCGGTCCATAGCAATATTTTCACTTGGAACTGCTACGTTAAAGGTTACGCTGTTGTTAGAACTATTTGAGGCAGTAAATGGTTGGTAGGTGGATTGGGCGGCAGACGATTCTACGGCGAATGTCGCTTCACTTTCAATGTTGTTAATACGTGCATCTTCAATGACTTTAAGTTTAAGGTCGCTCATATAATATTTAATTATAAAAAATATTCTTTATTCAGTTTAAATCTTTCTTAATAATTCAAATCCTTTTTAGAAAATAATACTTTCATCGTACAAGACGCACCTGGCGATAAATAAACACGATTTAATTTTCCTTGGCGGTCTTTCCAAAACACTTGAAATGAAAGTTCTGTGAGAGGACTATTTCCCACTAAATCTAACCAACGATAATTGCTTGGTGTATAATTGATTTGTGCTTTATAATTGGTTGCTCCTGCAAAATCAGTAATCTGTAAAATAGTATCAGCATTAATTCCACTTTTTAATTTAACACCATTTTCAAAGATTAATGGATTATTCACAATACTTGGGCGAATCGGGAAGTTGGCAGCAGTAAATACAATTGCTGTGACGGGCGTCCATAAAATATAACTGCTATATTCTTGTTGAACCACTACATTCCCATCAACAATATCAGTAGATAATTCGCTTGTGACTTGTAATTGATAATGGTGGTTGTTTGAAGATGTGCGACTGGTAATCCAAGCGGGAAATCCAGAAAATAATTCATATAATGCATTATTGAAATATATTTTCATATAAGTTCCATCAACAGCATACACACTATTAAGGGTTCTAAACTCTCCTTGAGGAGCATATAATAAAAATCCCCCTGAAGAAGGTTGGAATTGAATTTTTGCTGGTGTGGTTGGTGTAACTGGAACGGTGACCCCAGCACACGCAGCAATATACGCTTGTTTTATAGCAACATTCACAAGATTTGTGAAATGGGAATAAGAATATGAATCATAATATCCGCCTTCGTTATTTTGAAAACCCCCTACAATATCAGCAGGAGCATTAGGGACTGGAGCACTTAAATCTTGGGGTTGCCAAGTGACTGTTTGATTTGCGATTGAACTTCCTGTTTGAACCCCACCTGTATAAGTTGCTGCTTCAATTGTGAGTTTATAGATTGTTTCATTCGCAGAAGTCGCATTATGTTTGATGCTTGGGCGAAAAACTGGAAGATTTGGTGTGTCAAGATTGAATCGTGCGACGGTGAAATTATAGGATTCTGGATTATTTAAAAATGGATTTGCTCGGCGTTCGTTGAATTCTACTGGAACATACTCAGCAGTTGTTGAATCATAATTATTAAGTTGAATGTCATAATACACTCGGTCAGGGTCACTCGTCATATATTATTATTGATTATTATTTTATATTATAATAGTTTAAACTAACGTATTAAATAAAATATATATATACTTTATATATGAAATCGTACAATACTATTGTAGGCGGAATGATTGAAAACGACAAATTAAGTGTAGGTGGAATTATGTATGGCGGAGCAAAACTTAAAGAGCATTATGAACCTGTTTCTTCTTTTATTATTGCTGAACCTACCACGCTCGCAACACCTACACCAAAAGCAAAAGGTCTTGAAGGTGGAGCAGTCAATCCCCATATGCATACGACATCTATGGGTCCTGCGAATAACGAACTTAGTGCTTCTCTTGCGGTTCTCCCAGCAGTTGAATCAAAAGCAGGAAAAAAAAAAGCAGCAAAGGTTGAAAAGAAAATGGGAAAACTTGATTTAAAAGTGCTTGCGAAACACGAAGCGGGAGAAAAATTATCAAAAGCGAATATTGCTCGTCTTAAAAAACTTGGCAAAGAAGTAGAAGGTGGAAAAGTCAATCGTCTTAAGAAAGCAAAAAAATGGACTGGTTTCGTTCAAGATGATATTCTCAGCAAAGGTCTTGATAATGCTAAAAAGGCGGTTGGTGTATACGGAGATTACAAAAAAACTCAAAATCCCATTAACTCTCTTGTAGGCAAAGGTGTTAAAAAAGATGCCAAGAAAGCAGTGAAAAAGATTTTAGAAGAAGAGGTAAAACCTGCTGCCAAGAAAGCAGCGAAAAAAGAAGTAGATAAAGTTGCTAAAAAGGTTAAGGCGAAAGTAGAAGGTGGTGCTGCAAAAAAACCTTCGGCGTGGATTTCTCACGTGAAGGACTATTCCAAAAAACATAATGTATCTTACAAAGACGCTATGAAAAGTGCAAAAGCATCTTATAAGAAATAACTTAATAAACTTTTTATTATATCTTAACTTTCAAAGTAAAATAGATATAATAAAAATAGAATTAACTATCACCCTTCTCAAATAGGTTTCAAACCTTGATTATAAAAAAAAGTTTATTAATCCTTCTTAATATAATGATTTGTAGCGGTGCCTGTGCTTGTCCCCATTGCTTTTGTATCTTTTTCCAGTTCTTCTTGAGCGTCGCCGTGCTTGTGAGTTAAATAAATATTTCTTAACATTGAAACACCTATTTTTTTACCTATTAATTTATTTAAAATATGAGTGAATGAATTGATATGTTTAAGAGGGTCTCCATCTTCATCAACGATAAAAGGAATATTGTGTTTTTTCTTTTTTAGGTCTTTTGCATTTGGACTATGCTTTAAATAGAGATGAATGACCTTCATTAGTTCATCAGGTATTTCTTGCTCTAATGTTTGGTATGTTTTTTTTGTTTTGTAATTGTTGAAAATAAACTTCTTCTCTTTCAAGTCTAAATAATTAAAATCTTTGTCGGTCATATCATTTGAAATATACATAATTTGATAATCCTTATTTCTTCGGGGCGGTATAAGCATATATAATGAAAAAATCATAAAATTTCTAAGATTGATAAAATCCTTCTTTTTCAATTTTTTTTCAGTCGGCAATTCATATGAATCATAAATCTTGCGAATTTCATCATAATCCAACCAATTTTTTTCTTGTGTTTCACTTTTAGATGTATTTACCTTAAGGTCAGCATTCATTTGAGTTAAAAGTGAATAATAACTATCGTACAATTTTTTTTTATTTTTCATATCTTTTAGAAGCGAACAGATTGATATAATATAACTCCGTTGCGTTGTAGGTTTATATTTACCTATTTTACTTTTTATATCTTCTATATCATCAAGAAATTTAATTGATTTTATTTCCCCACCATTCAAACGAGTGAGATTTTTAATGTAAAGGTTTTTTGTTGAAGGCGAAATTTCTTTGTCTTTGAATAATTCCATTCTATATAATTATTTAATTATTTTAAATTATTATATTTAGTTTAATTTATTTATTGCGACGTAGTCCTTTTACAGGGTGCATCATAAATATTTCCTTTTTATCAACGCCCATTCCTCTATAAGCATATCCACCTTCCATAGGACACGAACCACACGCACCACCTCGCATCGGTGGGGCAGGTCCACGCTCACCTCCAGAAGGTCCAGCATAAGTTTTAAATACATTTTCAAGAAGACCTCGTAATTTTGCTAATATTTTTTTCAGTTGATTTAATTTTGCTTTTATATGTGGGGCAGATACTCTATTGACTTTTCCAAACATATTTTTATATTCAATCAACGCCTTTCTAAAATCATCATAATTGTCTTCACTGATATTGGTTAGTTTAACTTTTTTGCTGTCTGTAGATAATTTAGTTGCTTGTGAAATAGATTTTACAAGTTCATCAGTTAATGAATATTTTACAAATTTCCCTACAGTTTTGGTCGCATCTCGGGCGGGTAATGCTTTAATTGCTTCTTTTACTTCTCTTTCAGTTAATGATATTGCTTGTTTTATTAAAGATTTTGCTTCATCGGCGTCGGGGTCTAAAGGGTTGAGTTCAGCAGAGCGATTTCTTAAAAAAGCAATTCTTTCATTTTTAAATACTACTAATTCCTCGGCGTTTGGATTTTTTGTTCTAAGATAAGCACGAAGAGCATTTTGTAGAACCCCCCCATTCACAAATTCGCTAAGTCTATCTAAATCTTGTCCTGCAGGTTGTCGTGAACTTGGTGTATAATTAAATGCTGCGAAAAGGGCACGATTGATGGCACCGCCGACCATCTCTTCTTCACTTTTCTCCGCAAATTTATACAGAGTTCCATTTAAATCTACAAGTGCTTTTGTAAAGTCGCCCACTACATTATCATTCTCGGTTGCTGTTGCTTTTTCTTCTGCTACTTTGTCAGTGTTCTTCATATTGCGTGCTTGGCGAGACGTTATTTGTCGGGCGACTTCATAAATACTATTTCCATCAGTAATCATATATATAATCATTTATTATTTTCTTTATTGGTAGTTTAAAAGGACGAATCAAGTGTTTCAATCTCGTAAAGTCTTACATAGGAATATCTTGGGTCCGCACTCAACTCCCACGTGTGATTCCCTGTGACGGGCGGTAAATGAAATGTTATTTTAGCATTGTTTAATGTTTGTCCTATATCATCGCCCGTGTAAAGGGGTCCGCCGAACTTCAATAATTGGTAATTATTTCCAAGGTCAGTGTTTCCTACATCACCTGGCACAAATGTCCCATTAACATCTCGCCCATTTCCAGGAAAAACATTAGCAGCATAATCACTGACGATAGGAACGCCAGATTGACACACATCAGTTTGTAAAAGGACGCTTGTACCGTCAATAGTTTGGGTCCATTTTAATCCAATGTCAGCGTAATAAGGGAAAGAATTTGCAGGTTGTCCCGTGTCGCTAAGAAAGCAGATGACACTATTCCCAGGAATTCCGTAAAGACATACATCTACATAATACATTTTTTGTGGTTCTATTTTTTCTGTTACATCGGCAAGGTCGTATAATAACCCATAAGTGAGAGATTGTGTTGCTGGAAAGGACTCGTGTTTTAAAGAAGAACCTTTGTAGTTTATACATTTTGTTGATTGAAGTAGTGCTGCTGCTGACATATAAATATAATGATATTATTAATAAACGAAGTAGTTTAAAATTGATAATTACTTATTTTTTTACACGAATAGGTTGATTCGCCGACATTATACCCGATGGACGCATCGCTGGCAGAGTACCCACAATTTCCAATAACCTTCACACTCCAAGTTCCCGCTTCACTACAGGGCAGCATATCATTCGTTATATTTAGTGTGCGAATAGAACCTGCTTTCGCCACAGAGTTCGTAGCATAGACGTTTGTCGCATCAGGTTGAAAATAACAAGGGGCACAAGATTTTAATGGATATAGAACCCCTGAAGGTGATTGGATAAAACAACACATTAAATATTGTTGATACTCAGTTGCCCCTGTATCAATCTGTGTTTGTGTTAAAGAATCTTCCATAACAAGAATAATATCAAAACGAAACCAATATAATCCAACTTCGCTTATATATATTTCAGCAACATCTGTATATTCATAACTGAGAGCGGGGGCAGTAAGAGGTTTTTGAGTCACGACCATAGTTTTAGAACCCACTTTGAGTGTATTTGAAAATTGAGCGACAGACATATAAATTATAATTATATTTTTATAATATTACATAGTTTAAATACAAACATAATCAACTGCTGATTTTGCTGGTACAATATTAAAAGCACTCCGTAATTCATCACTCCCTCCTGCTGCGTTGGCGTCTCGTGCATTCATTATCATATATAAACCACCGCTGATATTGTGTTCGTCGCCTGATACTAAAACATTCGCACTATAAACAGCAAAGTCTTTTGATGGATTTTCACTTGTGTCTGCTTGGTAAGACCAAGTGGTATTAAAACCTTCATTACCAAGAATATCAGCACAGCGGGGTGCTCCTAAAACAGCGATTACTTGTTGATTGGGACAATTTTTTAAATTACCAGCATAAGTGATTAAATCAGCATCAGTAAAACAAACGATGCGAGCATCATAAACAAAAGGCGTGATGCGACCTTGGTATGTGAGTGGAAACTGATAGGGGGTGCCTTGAGCGGTGACGGCAATGGATAAACGAATGAGCGTAGGTCTTGATTTGTTTATTGAGTTAAATCCTGTCGTAGGGACCGACACAAGCGAGTAGACTTCACACTGTCCCGCCAATCCAGCAGCACCATTTGAATCCGCCAATACTTGACTCCCAATCACATTCGCCTCACTTTCAAAAAATGGAAGACCTCTTATTCCTTGGAAACACGTAGCAAAACTCATATAATATATAAAAATATTATTTATCATATATATAGTTTAAACCAAACCAAGCACGATATATAATGTTTAGTTCTGTATCATATAATTCTGGATACACAGCAAGAACTCCGTCTTCGCTGTAATACACATAATAACGACTTTCTATAATGGATATTATTTCTTTCAAATGATGTGGGAATTTTCTCATAAACTAATAATTAAAATACTTTTATGTTAAATATATATGGTTTGCCCCGATAAAAAAATTCAAATGAATTATTATTATGCAGAAGAAATATTTGAATTGAGTTTGTTAATCGCAATAGGTTCATTATTTATCTAAAAATAAATAAAAAAATATAACTTATAATTATGAAAACTTGGCGAGAAAAATACAATATTAAATATGGATTTGATGATGAAAGTCATTCACTTAAAGATATAGCAAAAACGACTGGAATTCAATTATCTATTATCAAACAAGCGTTTGAGAGAGGAAGAGGTGCCGCAATTTCTAATTCAAGTTCGGTGCGAAATGCAAAGACAGGTAATAAAGGTGTGCGTGGACCTAAAATGTCGCCCGACCAATGGGGTTATGGTAGAACATACGGACTTGTAATGAAAAATCCAAAACAAACAGGTCCATCTGCCCCCGACAGAGATTTGTATGAACTGATGAAGAAATAAATGTTTATCTAACAACAAAAAAAATAATATTGTTTTATGTATATGGCAGATTATTCTTCAATGAAAGGACCAGAATTAGATGACCTGTTAAAATCTCGTGGAGTAAAAGTAGGTTTATCAAGGGTCTCCGTCCCAGTAAAAAGAATTATGGCGGAGAAGGGTTTAATGGAACCACCAGAAGCACCAAAAGTTAAAAAATCTACGAAAAAATATACCAAACCAGAATTAATAGAAATGATAAAAGAAATAAGACCAGAAGCAAAAGGTTTAGGACCAAAAAGTAAAGATGAACTAATAGATATTCTAAAACGTATAGGAACTTCACTTGATTCACCACCGCCGAGCGATTCAAAACCCAAGCGACCTGTTGTAAAAAGAAAAAAACCAGAATCAAGAGCAGCAGCAGAAGAAGAAGATTTACCCGTCCAACCAATTCACGCACAGATGCTCGCTCACGAGAAAGAAATGCAAAAAAGTGAATATCCCACAACTGACGGACCCGACAGGAAACCTTCCAGACCTGTTATAAAAAGAAAACCTGTTTCATCACGTTTAACATCATCAACAGCACGAGATTTTTTTGAAAAAAAATCTAAACAGGATTGGTTAGACGAAGCAAAAAGTTTAGGTTTAACTGGATTAGGACCAAAAAAAAAAGATGAAGTAATGCGTGTAGTAATTGCAGAACAGGAACGAATAAAAGCAGAAGCAGAAAGAGATGAAGAGGAGCAACGGGTGCTACGGGAAGTATTGGAAGCAAGTGATACAGAAAGTGAAGAAGAAGAAAAACCAAAAAAAAAACAAATAATTAAATCGTCCGCTATATTAAGAGAAATTGCGGAGGCAAAAAAAAAAGAACCTTCT
>Ga0181394_1000705_pt1 | contig 14532 bp, 24 predicted proteins | sample 17SPOviralmetaG_FD_130123 | JGI IMG/M metagenome (GOLD analysis project Ga0181394, IMG submission 130123) | Marine viral communities from the oligotrophic San Pedro Time Series (SPOT) site, San Pedro Channel, CA, USA - 17 SPOT_SRF_2010-11-23 | ecosystem: Environmental > Aquatic > Marine > Strait...
ATAGAGCCATGCGACAGAACAACAGAACTTAAAAGAACTAATGATGTATCGTTAGGTTTTGCAAATGCAAAAAATAAATATCAAGGCATACATAATTATGACGAGATTATTATAGAGTTTTGGGACGGAGATGATGCCATAGGCAATATTTATTGGAGTAATTGGAATGATGACGCAGAGCAAGTTTCTGATTATCATTGTAGCCTAGATGAAAAAAATAATTTAGGTCTTGACACTATAATAGAACAATGGGAAAAAGATTTATTAAAAATAACACAACCCAGTAATTCTAAAGCATGGAACTAAGGGTTTAAACAAGGAGAAGAATAATGAGAAAACTAATTAAAAACTTAATACTAAACATTGTAAAAGAAGAACTAGAAAATCTTGAAGAAGAACTGAGAGATGATATGCAAGAGTTAGATTATAAAATAGATGATAAACTTGACGCTGATGAGTATGACTTTGATGACTTTGTCAGGGGTGAGAGTTTAAACGACTTAATCAGAGATGAATTAGGAGCAATAGAAAATGAGAAAAGCTAATTATATAGAACTACAATATACGACACACGCTAGTATAGACTTAAAGGAGGAGGGTATAAACCCTGATGACATTAAATCTACATTCTTTAAGTGGGGTATGGCGGACATAGAACTTAAAGACGGGACTAAGCACACTATACACCTCAATACTCACGAGGTAGACTATAAGTACCACGAGAAGGGGGGTGTGTATGATGAGGATTACGTAGAAATTGAAGTGGATTGGTTTGAAGAGTAAGAGTTTAAACGAGGAGAAGGATAATGGATAGAGGTTGGCAGACATTTATAGAAGAGGCTTACGAGATAGCCTTTGGAGACAACGCTTTTAACAGAGGGTTTGACGCAGAGGAAGTGTTAGTACAGCTAAGAGAATTTTCAGACAACGCCCTTAAATGGGAAGAGTTTAAACAGGGTGAGTAAACTTTGTTACATGGTGTTACAAAACTTTACTTGCCATATACTAATAATAATATAAAGTCAAATTAACAAAGGAGAAAATAAATGAATATATTTACAAAATTATTTGGTAAAAAAGCAGAGTACTCAGGTGGGGGATATTCCGCACCCAGAGATAAAAAAAGATTAGGTAGGCAAGCTGTTAAAATCTTTAACTATATGCACAACAACGGGTGGCAGAGTTTAAACGCCATAGCTAAAGCTACGGGAGAACCATCACCATCTATATCAGCACAGCTTAGAGCCTTTAGAAACCCTAAGTTTCAACCTGATGACGCTATCTATGAAGTAGATAAAAGGTATGTGTCTAATGGTTTATACGAATATAAGTTAATAGTAGTACCTAATGATACTATGTTTAAGAAAATTGTATAAGGAGTAATAGAGATTATCCTAGCTAGGATACCTAGTAGTAAGGACACGAAACTATTGAATGGTAAGTGTTTAAAAAGATACCTAGTCAGGTCGCCCCTGATATGCAATTTACTTACTACTAGGAGTTACAAGGAACATGGTCTTACTGATGCTAGTCCTAGGCAATTTGTAAGCGTAAGTTGAGTTGAAAGCGTTGCGTGGCAAACTCAAGCCAGATAGAGTAGGGAATGAACTTCAATCTCGTGAGCAAGAGGTTAGCAGATTTCCTTACTCGCACTGTTTAAACGCATAGGAGAATAAGATGCAATTAGATAAACTAAATACAAGATTTTATACAAAAAGTACGCCTAGATGGTTAAGAGAATTATGGGGATACCATTCACACGGAAGTAAACCCGTTACAATGCCCAAGTATAAGTTTATGGAGAAATACCTTGACAAAGAAGAAGACACCCGATAAGCCTAGAATTGTAAGAGAGTTGCAAGGAACTTACACGAGAGTAAAACAAGATAAGACTAAGTACAATAGAAAACGTTTAAACAATGAGGAGAAAAATGATGACTAATTGGGAAATATTTGAATTTTTAGTAGGCATAACTTGTTTAACTTTATTAGTAAATATATAGGAGAGAAATAATGAAAATAGAAAACTTTGGTTATAGTGATGACGACATATGGGGTGATATTATAGTCGTTGACGCTAAAAAATTAGATGATTTAATATTGCATATAGGTGGAAGTGAGACAGAGTTATATGAAGATAGAGACGATACACCTATTTTTGATACTGTACCAGACGGGACATATTACATATTACAAGCAATAGGGTCAGAAGTCATTGAAGAGGGTTTAACTAAACAGGCTAGAGCATTTATGACACTAGTAAAGGAGAAGGCTAATGGCTAAGAAACAAATACAAGGAAAGAATAGAAGAAAGACTACTAAAGCTATGTCGCACACAGGTGGCAACAGCAGACCTTTAAAAGATATATACTTTGATGAGGTATCACACAAATGGTTTAAACGCCCTATAAAAATAGAGGAGGCATAAGATGAGTACATACAGAGATGTGATAAGAAAGATACTATACTTTGAAGAGTTAGGAAAATTAAAACTTGACCAAGAAATAACGGATGAGAGTTTAAACGACTTGAGAGAAGGCATGATACACCTTGTACCTAATGATGTGCCTTACAATGACGACAAGCAGATGAATATAGACGACTATTTAAACAAAAAAGGAAACTGATATGGATAAGAAAGCAATACTAATGGCAATAGCCAGTAAAGACGATATAGAGCATATAACAGACGCTATAATGAAATTTGTTAATAAGACTTCAGCAGAGGTAGGAGTAGATGTAGAAGACGTTGCTACAAGCTCTCTAGTAGCTTTACTGTTATATTATGTAAAGCAATCATCTGATGATAAAGCAGTAGCAGTAGGTAACTTAATGAGTTTATTGAGTAGTGTATTTATAATAACTTCTACTTCTACTAATTGGGTAGAGGTAAATGATATACCTAGTGGAGGTATTAACTAGTATATATATTTAACCCCCCCACGGGAGATGCGTGTAGCATACAGCTTAATTTTAATGTTGTCAAATTATAAGGAGAAAAAAATGACAGAGATAGATATAGAAATAAATATACAGACAGAAGAGATAATAAATGAAGTTTTAGACGAAGCAAGAGATACCATTATACAAAGGGGAGGTCAGGAGTTGGATTGGTCATACCATGCGGACACAGACTTAAAAAAGATTGTTGTAGTGTTTGCTATCAACAAAGAAGATACAGAAGAACTATTAACGAAAGGAATGTGATATGAAAAATACGTTTAGTAACTTTTCTGAACACAAGCAGTATCTTATAGGTTTAGTACACCGATTACTGTTTAGTGTAAAAAGAAAATCTAAGAAAATAAAGAATATAAAAAAATATCTTAGGTATGAAGTTGAGACATACAAAGAGTTAGATAATAGTAGCATTCACGATTTTGATGATATTCTTTGTGCGGGTAGACTAGAATTAGCAGAAAGTTTATTAGAAGAGATAGAGAGGTGGGAACATGGTCAAAAAAGATTCTGAAGAAAGAATGTATACAATATGCCGACAAGACCTTGTACGCATAGAAGAGCAAGACGTTCAATGGTATGAGTTTTTTAATTCGTGGATAAGAATAGAAAGGTCATCAGAAACCAATAATGATGTTATGGTAACAGTACATAAAGATGAGGATTCTGATTACATTGGAAAGCTAGTAATTAGTAATGAGTGTTTAAACGCAAAGGAGAACTACAATGACTAAACAAATGATATATACATTTCATGGCAGTAACTTTCACCAAGACGAGGTGGAGTTAGATGATTTTTTAGAGAGCTTTAATACCCATGCTCCTGAGTACCATGAAAACATCCGAGCTTTTTCTAGTAAGTCTGTCAGAGATAAATTTGCAGACGAAGTTGTTAAAAAAGATGAAGAGGTTACTAACCGTTTAAACTCTATGTTAGATAGAGGTATATAATTGAGAGGTTATGACAGGCTTCACGAAACTATACGAGAATTAAATTTAGAAGATGAAGTAACTCAAAGATTAGACTGTGTGGTGTGCGGTAAACGAAATACCTTAACAGTAACAAGGATGGATGGTAAAGTTTTATGGAACTGTTATTCAGCATCTTGTGGTATAGGCGGTATAACTAATGCGGACTATACTAAAGAAGACATATCTAAAAAAGTTAATTTTAACACGGAGAAAAAGAAAGACGAAGAGTTTGTTGTGCCTGCTTATTTTGTCAAGGATGTTACAAGAAGTCATCAGTGTTTAAACTACTTGGATGAATTTAATTGTATGGAGATATTTGACAAGAATCCTGATAGATTTGCATATGATGTGAAGAACGACAGATTAGCATTTATGACAGTAGATGATAGTAAAGTGGTAGGTGCTGTGGGCAGAGCTTTGAAGTATGGTGTAAAGTGGTACAGATATGATAACTCGCACATACCTTTTATCATAGGAGACAATAAAGACTTAGCAGTTGTAGTAGAAGATTGTACGTCAGCTTGTGTGGTATCCCATGAAGCAACGGGTATAGCTTTGTTAGGGACTAACCTTTTAACTGAGCATTTACATTACGTAAAGCCTTATAAAAACATTGTCGTAGCTTTAGATAGAGATGCTACAGATAAAGCTATTGACATACAACGCAAGATAGCCATTCATGTAGACAAATGCAGAGTTATGATTTTAGAAAGAGATTTAAAATACGAAAATAAAGAAACCATTAAAGAAATGTTTGGAGATTAAAACATGAGAAGAAAAACATATAGAAATACTAAGAATAGAGGAATACGATTAGGAGTAGATTTTAATGATATAGTAGATGATGAGGTTGCAGGAGACTGGTCGCAGATATGTAGCGATTGTCAAAGAAAATACCAATTTCCTGAACGTAAATTAGATGAATATAATATTGACAACGAAACTACCTGTGGTATAAGAAGATGCGACAATATAGCAAGTTTGTTTATTACTTTTGATAGATAACGTTTAAACGAGGAGAATTAAAAATGAATATATTTTACTTTTACGATTGCCCTGAGAAATCAGCACAGGCACAACCTGATAAAATGCTAGTAAAGATGCCGTTAGAAACAGCACAGATGTTATGCACAGCACATAGAGAATTAGATGGTGATGAGTATGCAGATAAAGTAGGTTTATACAAGACTGCATATAAAAATCATCCTTGCACTATTTGGGCTAGAGAAAGCAGTATAAACTATATGTGGTTATACAAACATTTCTTATCTCTTGGTAAAGAGTATGCTTATAGGTATGGTAGAGAACACGCAAGCATAACTAAACTTGCTAATTCTCTTTCTAAAATGCCTGATAAAATAAACATAAACCTAGCTACACCAGTAGCACAAGCTATGCCTGACCAATATAAAAATGATAATCCTATTGTAGCGTACCGTGATTACTGTATAAATGAAAAGCATTATGCTAAATGGGAAAAAAACAGAGCAAAGCCTGATTGGTGGACAAATTAATAGAGGAGAATAATATGACAAGTATGCCTAAAGAGATACTTAAAAAGTATGCGACTAACCACGATTTTCATAATCAAGTAGTAGATAGATTAGATGACACTATGTTTTCTAATGGTTTACTAAAAGTAAAAAACGCAGTAGATGATGCGTACAAAAAATATAAAGACAAAGATTTAACTTTAACTGATATAGCTATGAATTATATAGCTACGTTTCCATCTATTACCGTCAGTCAAAAAGATTCTATAATGACTGAGTTTGAAAATATTAAGAAACTTAATGACATTGATGATGAGGTAGCTTTTGACATGGTGTATAAAATGTCTTTACAATCTCAGGCACAAAAGGTTGCACAACAATCTATACAAATAATGCAAGGCGACCATTATGATTCTACTGCTATTATAAGAGCTAGTGAAAAACTTAGGCTAATGGCAGACAGAGGAAAAGAAAATGAAATACGTTCATCTAATGATATGGAAGAACTGTTTGAAGAACTAGACCTAGAACATCACTACCAATTTCATGTACCGAGTTTAAACGACAGGGTAGGTGGTATCAGCAAAGGTATGTTTGTAGTAGTAGGTGCAAGACCTAATGTAGGTAAGTCTGGATTCGCTCATTCTATTATTGCATCTCCTCAAGGTTTCTTAGACCAAGGTGCTAAATGTATAATGTTTACTAATGAAGAAAAAGCACAAAGACATATGCTACGGATGGTAACAGCTTCTTGTCAAGAAAGAATTGCTTATGTAAAAGAATACAAACATAAATTTATAGATAAATGGAAAAAGAAGTCAGAGAATTTACAAGTATTTGACTCTAGTAATTTGACATTTGGAGAGATTGAGGCAATAGTAGAAAAAGAAAAACCAGATATTGTTGTAATTGACATATTAGATAAGACGCAGATAGGTGGAACTTTTGCTAGAGATGACCAAAGACTTACAAGTTTATACGCAGAGAGCAGAGACTTGGCTAAAAGACAAGATTGTGTTGTGTTTGGTATGTGTCAGCTATCAGCAGAAGCGTCAGGAAAGATTATATTAAACGATTCTATGTTATCAGGCTCAAGGACAGGTAAGGCAGGTGAAGCCGACTTAATTGTCTTAATAGGTAAAGAAGAGACGGAAGAAGGAGATACCAACATGAGATGGATTAACATAGTAAAAAATAAAATCACAGGACAGCATGGCAACTTTGCAGTTATGTTTGACCACCTTACAGCGTCTTATATGGATTAAGACGTTTAAACGATTACCCTACTTTTTTTCATTTTAGTAGGGGCGTGACTGAGTTTGTGTTTATACTGAGCGAGACTTAATCCTCCTCAAGACTGAACCTCACTCATTTGTATAGACGATTGTTATTACCTCGTACAGTCTATCAAACTCAGTCACAACTTATAGGAAATATTATGTATCACAATAAATTAGTAATAGATATAGAAAATAAAGTAACGGATGGCAACCCATCTCCTTACCACGTAGATAATTATTTAGTATGTGTAGGGCATGCCCCCGTAACCGATAAAGTAGAAAATGTAACAGTCACATGGTTTAAACACAATGAGTATAAAGATGCTTCACCTAATGACTTTACAGAGTTACAAAATGCTTTAGATAAAGCAGACTTACTTATAGGACACAATATAAAATATGATATGTCATGGTTATATGAATGTGGTTTTACTTATGACGGAGATTTACATGACACTATGACAGGCGAGTATCTTTTAGCTAGAGGAGAAAAATTAGCATTATCTTTAGCTGAATCTTGTATACGTAGAAAAGTAACTTTAAAAAAGTCAGAACTAATAGAAGAATATTTTAGTAACAAAGTAGGCTTTGAGGCTATGCCTATCGGCTTAGTAGGAGAATATAATAAGTACGATATAATATCTTGTGGTGAACTTTATTTAGAACAAGATAGATTATTTAATACAGATGAATATAAATCTATAATACCTATCTTAGCATTGACTAATCAGATGACTAAAGTTTTAATAGACATAGAAAGAAATGGTTTAGCTATTGATGTAGATGCTTTAGAAACAGTTAGGTTAGGCTACTCCAACGAGAGAGCGTTTAAATCGTCTAAGAATAAAGACATAGTAAAAGATGTTATGGGGGACAAGCCTTTTAATTTAGCTAGTCCAGAACAGTTATCCGAAATAGTATGGTCACGTAAGGTTAACGATAAGAATGATTGGGCTAGAGTTTTTGGTATAGGTACTAGAGCGGGGGGCACAGGAAAATATAAAAATCGTATACCAAAGAAAGACTTAGAAGATATAGTTAAAGCACAAACTACTATATCTCGTAAGACAGAAGTACGTCAATGCTCTACGTGTAGAGGCTCAGGTATAATCTTTCGCAGAAAAAAAGATGGAACTCCTTACAAGAAACATCCTAAATGTCAATCTTGTAGAGGTACAGGATATACTTATAAGCAATTAAAAGAAATTGCAGGGTTTAAGTTTTCTCCTACGTCAGTAGACCAAGTAACTGCAAACGGATTCGCAACAGATAAAACTACGTTTGGTTCTTTAGCTGAGATAGCTGAGGCAAAGGGTTTAAACGAGGCTCATACATTCTTAACTAACATGCAACGTATAAATGCGTTAGATACTTATATAAATTCTTTTTGTAAAGGTATACAGCAGAACGTATATGAGAATGGGATACTACACCCCCAGATAAATCAAGTACGTACAGCAACAGGAAGACTGTCCTCATCTAAACCTAATTTCCAAAACTTACCACGTGGAGGTACAGCTAGAGTAAGAAAAGCTATTGTATCTAGGTTTGAAGGTGGTAAGGTATTAGAAGGAGACTTTGCACAATTAGAATTTAGGACAGCAGTATGGGTAGCAGACGACCCCGTTGGAAAAAAAGAAATTAATGAAGGGTTTGATGTTCATGCCTATACAGCTAAAGTACTAACAGAAGCAGGACAAGAAACGTCTAGACAAGATGCTAAGGCAAGGACATTTAGACCTTTGTATGGAGGTATGTCAGGCTCTCCTGCTGAGGTAGCTTATAATAAATCTTTTATGGCTAAGTACAGCAGTATCGGAAAATGGCATGAGACTTTACAAGAAGAGGCTATAAACAATAAAACAATAACTACTATAACGGGCAGACAATTTTCGTTTCCTAAAGTTTCTAGGACACGCTATGGCTCTACCTTTGCAACACAAATTAAAAATTATCCTGTGCAGTCCATTGCCACCGCAGAAATAGTTCCTTTAGCATGTATATTATTTAAGGAAGTATTAGACTCAAAAAAATATAAATCACTTATCATTAACACGGTACACGATTCTATCGTTGTTGATGTGCATCCCGATGAGATAGATATAATACCTTTTGAGTTAAAGAAGGCTATGCTAAGAGTCCCAGAGAGGTTGCTTTCTCAATTTAATCTTACTTTAGATGTCCCTATGGGAGTAGATTTAAAGATAGGAGATGATTGGCTAGATATGGAAGAAATAGATGAACCGAAGCGATATGTTCGTGAGATGGAGGAGAGAACTGTACCAGTACAACAGGTCTCATCCTTATAACAGAATTACATTACCTAAGATGTCATGGCAGAAAGAAGGAGAAAACGTAGTGTATAAAAAAAGAATAAAATATTAAGCGTTTAAACTTGACATTATTACAAATTAGAGTATAACTCTATAACACTTTAACAGGAGGTCTATATGACAACAGAATTAACATTAACAGAAAATACTTTGCCTTTTTCACAGGCTATGGAAGCACTTGGAATATTTGATGAGAATACATCAAGCTCTATAGTGAACATTCCTAGACTATCAATTAACAATAAGACTAGGTCTGCTACTGGAGTATCTATACCAGATGGCACAGTCAAGATTGACCACCCTAAGTATGGGGTTGTCTACGCTGAAAACGCTTGGTTACGAGTCTTTCAGCAAAGATTTTTTTATCAGAGATATGATGAGAATGCTATCTTTCAAACTAAAGAAGGTAAAGATATGCGAGGAAGATATGTAAATAGGTCTGTCTTTGTTCGCAATCCATATGATGATGCCTTAGATGAATTAGGTACTATGAATTGTGGTAAAACTAAAATAGAAGATTGGGATAAGGCTAGTGATGATGAGAAAGCATGGTGGAGAGGCTCAAAAAGATATAGAGTTTTATTTGGTTTCTTACGTGTAGAAGATGCTGTAAAAGAAGGTAATGGAGAAAAAGTATCTTTTGATAACTTCCCTGTTATGTATCAGATTGGTAGTAAGGACACGTTTAAACAGTTTGGTAACGCATTATCTCAAATGGCTAGGGACAAGATAGCCCCTTACAGTAGAGAACTAAAATTTGAAATGGAGTACAAGCAAACTCCTGCAATCAGTTGGTATATTGTAAACCCTACTATTGAGAAAGAGCCTCTTGAATTAACTGAGGATGACTTAGCTACTAATAAAGTGTTCAATGAATACATCTTATCTCATAGCGAAATGGTTAGACAAAAAGCTTCTGAAGCATCTAAGAAGATGAATGATGCTGAAGTAGTTTTAGACGCTGAAGAATTTATAAACGTAGACGTATAATATGAATGATAATTTAGCAAGAATATTTGCGTACTTGGAAAAAGCTAGTGCCGATAAGTCTACTATGGATGACGACATTATAGAAGAGGCGGGAGAGTATTTTAAAAAAGCACTCAAACGCCAATTCAATCCAGAAGAAAGGGTGTTTAAACTACGACCTTCTAATTTAGGTAAGCCTTTATGTCAGTTGCAGATGGATGCTATGGGAGCAAAGAAACAGCCCCATGACTCTACATTCAAAATGCGTATGATTCTAGGCGATACAATAGAAGCTATATTTAAAGCTATTTTAAAAGCTTCTAAAATACCTTTTGAAGATAGTGAGCAGGTAGAGATTAAAATAGGCGACCATACTTTATCAGGTGAGACAGACTTATACATTGATGGTAAAGTAGATGATGTTAAATCATGTTCTGCTTGGGCATATAGACATAAGTTTTCTTCTGATGCTAACATGAAACAACATGATACGTTTGGTTATGTAGACCAATTAGTTATGTATGCTCAAGGCTCTAATAAAGAAATAGGTGGTTGGTGGGCTATTAATAAAGCCACTGGAGAGATGACTTATTTAGAATTAGAGCTTACTGAAGAAGAAATAAAAGAACGTTTAAACGTTATACAAGATAAGATAGAGGCTATAAAAAATAACAAGCCTTTTAAACGAAATTTTGAGGCGGTTGAAGAGACTTTTAGAGGCAAGAAGACAGGTAATAAACATCTAAGCAAGACATGCTCCTTTTGTGAGTATAAAAATTCTTGTTGGGATGACCTTGAATATAAACCTCAACCTGCTTCTTCTGCTGTTAACCCCCCTTGGCATTACTATACTGAAATAGCTGAGGCTACGGCATAATGGCAAAGAAGCCCCTTGAAACAGGTAAAGACGAAATACTTATTCGGCTTATACCTAAATCAGATGAAGACGGAGACTGGATACATGAGACTCTTATTACCTGTAAAACATCTGATGACCTCCCTAGTGATGCTTATGAGCATTATCTTGACTTGGCTCGTGCTATGGTTGGCTTTAGTTATATCGCATCTGATGAACTTATTAGCCTCCATACCACTTTTTTTGATAAAGCTATTGACGGGAAGATAACAGGAAAAGAAGGAGATAAGCTATGGAACTCAATCATAGATTTTGAACTAGAAGAACCTGTTGTGGAACGAAAAGGAAACGTGGTACACGTGGACTTTACAAAAGAAGAGTAGTAGTATTCTTTAGGTCGGCATTAGGTATAGCTATACTTAATACCTTTTTTAATTTAATAATAATAACAAGTAATGTAGACGAAAGTTTATTTGTATTTGGTAGAGGAAAAGTCAATGAAGAAGCCTACGACATTGAAGTTTGATGATGTTAATTATCCACAACATTATAACGAAGGGGGCATAGAAGCTATACAAGCAATAGAGGCTTCTATGTCATCCCTAGAATTTAAAGGGTATTTAAAAGGTAACGTTCTTAAATATGTATGGAGATATACATATAAGGAAAAACCTATGGAAGACTTAAATAAAGCTAAATGGTATTTAGAAAAATTAATAGGATGCTATGAAGATAAGAGCTAGAATAAATATTGATATAGAAATTGATTCTGAAGTATATATTATGCCCGTAGACAGTGACATTGAAGAAGAAATGTCTGATTTTATTAACAGTATTTTTTATGAAGTGGAAGGAATAGACATTGCAGAAATCACAACAATACAGAAAAAGCAAAAGAAGTAACATTGCACCCTTAAAAATTCAATTTGAAGAAGGGCAAAGAGCATTTTATAACGGTAAACTAAGGAATCCTTATCCTAGTTATCACATGAGATTTAAGGAATGGGAGCGGGGCTTTAACCTTGCTTATTTTAAAAACAAAGCTAAACTAAAGAGGAAAAAATAATGGCTACATACGACTTGACTAAACCCGCTTCTAATTCAATAGAACTACCTACAGATTATCAAAGCTTTATTCATGTGTCTAGATATGCTAGATGGATAAACGAAGAGAACAGAAGAGAATCTTGGAACGAAACAGTGACTAGATACTTTGACTATTTAACAGAGCGTTTAAACAAGGAGAATAATTATGATCTTCCTATAGAATTACGCAAAGAACTACAAGATGCTGTACTTAATTTAGAAATAATGCCTTCTATGAGAGCCTTAATGACATCTGGCATAGCATTAGATAGATGTAATGTAGCAGGATATAATTGTTCTTACTTACCTGTAGATAGTGTTAGATCATTTGATGAATGTCTTTATATACTTATGTGTGGTACAGGTGTAGGGTTTTCAGTAGAAAGAAAATACACAAAACAATTACCAACAGTCAACGAAGATTTAGAAGAAAGCGAAACTACCATAGTTGTAGGAGATAGCAAAGCAGGTTGGGCTAAGGGCTATAAAGAATTGATACATCTATTATATTCAGGTCAGATACCTAGTTGGGACTTGTCTAAACTAAGACCTGCAGGTGCAAGACTTAAAACATTTGGTGGTAGATCAAGTGGTCCTGATCCATTAGATGATTTATTTAGATTTACTGTAGGCATATTTAAAGGTGCTACAGGAAGACAATTAAAATCTATAGAATGCCACGACCTTATGTGTAAGATAGGCTCAGTAGTAGTAGTGGGTGGTGTAAGACGTTCTGCACTTATTAGTCTATCTGATTTACAAGATCAAGAGATGGCACTAGCCAAGTCTGGTGAGTGGTGGAATAACGAAGGTCAGAGAGCATTAGCTAATAATTCTGTGTGCTATAAAGAAAAGCCTCCTATAGGTATCTTTATGAAAGAATGGCTTACTTTATATAACTCTAAGTCTGGTGAACGTGGTATATACAACAGACAGTCTGCTATAGAAAAATCATTAGAGAATGGTAGAAGAGATTCAGAGCATGATTTTGGCACTAATCCTTGTAGTGAGATTATACTAAGACCTTATCAGTTTTGTAACCTTACAGAAGTAGTTGTTAGAGCAGACGATACTATGGCAGATTTAATTAATAAAGTACGACTGTCTAGTATACTAGGGACATTCCAATCTACCCTTACCGATTTTAAATATCTTAGAAAGATATGGAAAAATAATACAGAAGAAGAACGATTGCTAGGAGTTTCTCTTACAGGTATCATGGATTCTAAATTACTTAATGGTGCTAACGACCCTCATCTAGATACTCGTTTAGAAGACTTAAAAAAAGTTGCAGTTAACGTTAATAAAGAGTATGCAGAGCGTTTAAACATACAGCAGTCTACTGCTATTACATGTGTCAAGCCTTCTGGTACAGTATCTCAGTTAGTAGATTCAGCTTCTGGTATACACGCAAGACATTCTGAATATTATATTAGAACTGTTAGAGGAGATAAAAAAGACCCTTTAACACAGTTTATGATTGAGAAAGGAGTACCTGCAGAGGATGATATAACTCAGCCTGAAAATACAACGGTGTTTAGTTTTCCTGTAGAATCTCCACAAGAAGCAGTTACTCGTAATGATACTTCTGCCTTAGAACAATTAGACTTATGGTTAAAGTACCAAAAATTTTGGTGTGAGCATAAGCCTTCTGTTACTATTACAGTTAAAGAAGAAGAGTGGCTTGACGTAGGAGCTTGGGTGTATAATAATTTTGATAACGTGGCAGGAATATCTTTCTTACCTCACTCAGACCATACTTATAAGCAAGCACCATACCAAGAGTGTTCTAAAAAAGAATATTTAAAACTATTAAAAAAGATGCCTAAAAGACTTGACTGGCAAGAGTTAATAGATTATGAAGTAGAAGATAGCACAAGAGGTGGACAAGAGTTAGCTTGCTCCGCAGATTCTTGTGAAATCGTTGATATAGGAGCTTAATATGACTAAAAAACGTGCAAGAACTGAAGACGGAAAATTTATTGCAGACGATCCGAATACCCCTGAGAATGAAGCATTTGTTGAACCTGAGCCTGAAGTGCCTCAGCACTACGTAGTTGATATAGCATTACTTAATGAGATAATTAATATCTTAGGACAACTAAACTATAAAACTGTGTTTCAAACTATGGAAAAACTTAGACAACTTCCTGCAGTTAATCTTACACCAGAAGAAGATAAATAATGCTGTCGTTACTTGGATCAGTACTGGGGTTTGGAACTTCGTTCCTTCCCTCAGTAATGGGTTTCTTTGAAAAGAAACAAGCTAATAAACAAGAACTACTTATGCTTGAAGCTAAAGCTAAGTATGCTTCAGAATTAAGTAAACTAAAATTAAAAGAACTAGATGCAGAAGCAGACATAGAAGAAGTAAAAGGTTTGTATAAACATGCTGAGTCATTAGCTCAAGCAAACAAATCTACATTCGTATCTGCGTTACAAGCATCGGTGCGACCAGTTATAACATATGCTTTCTTTAGTATATTTGCATTTGTTAAAATTACTTATGTGCTATTAGCTACACAAGGTGGAGAAGACTTACTGCCTGCTATATTAGTTGCTTGGGATGAAGAAAGTCAAACCAT
>Ga0181394_1000707_pt1 | contig 14515 bp, 13 predicted proteins | sample 17SPOviralmetaG_FD_130123 | JGI IMG/M metagenome (GOLD analysis project Ga0181394, IMG submission 130123) | Marine viral communities from the oligotrophic San Pedro Time Series (SPOT) site, San Pedro Channel, CA, USA - 17 SPOT_SRF_2010-11-23 | ecosystem: Environmental > Aquatic > Marine > Strait...
GATTGGAACTATGCTAGAGCAGAAGATGGACACTATCATCTAAACTATTTCAAATACATTGAAGACATCAACGGTAGTGAAACCTGTGTTAAAGAATGGTATCCTGAAGTTATCAAAACAACAATAGTAGATCAAGAGTCGGGTGTTGTTGTTGGAACATATGATGAAGTAAATGAATTGAACCATTTGCCAATTGTTTGTGTATACAACAAACGCAGCCTAATGCGTGGCATTGGCATAAGCGATATCTCAGACATTGCTGACTCACAAAAGATGATCTACAACTTAGTAAATGAAATAGATCAAAGTGTAAGACTAGATGGACATCCTAGCCTTGTTAAGACCGAGAACACACTTGCCGGTGCCGGTGCCGGAAGCATCATACAAATGGGCGATGACTTGGACCCAGGTTTGAAACCATACATGTTGGAAACAAATGGTGCCAATGTAGACAGCATTCTCAAGAGCATGGAAAGTCTAGTAGAAAGCATTGACAAGCAAGCCAACATTGGTGCTGTGAGAACAACAGCAGCAAGAAACATGAGTGGTGTTGCTATGGAAACAGAGTTCAGTTTGTTGAACGCAAGACTGGCAGAAAAAGGCACACAACTAGAACTAGCAGAAGAGCAAATCCTAAAACATTTTGGACACTATTATGGTATGGAATGGGAAGGTACTACAAACTATCCTGAAAGTTTCAACATCCGCAACAGACAAGGTGATTTGGACATGCTGTTGAAAGCAGGCACTGCTCCTATCACATCACCAGAATACAAGCGTGAGATTGCTAGACAAATCGCAAGATTACTAGTAGATGAAGACGACGAAGAAACCTTCTTACAAATTGTCAACGAAATCAATTCGGGCACACAGGATCAATTTACGGCTAACTTGAATGGCAACGCAGGCTGATATAAACGCACACGACAACCTTATAACTGGGTTGGGCAGTGAACTAGCAAGTGGATTAGAAAGTTTGCTTGCCACTGCTCTGCTTGGTTTGAGCAGTATAGATCCCACAGATAGAGTTGCTATCAATGAACTGTTTACAGATGCTAGAGCGTTTATAGCCAATCAAATACAAGGATTGGACAATCTAGCAATAGACAACTTGGCACTAAATGCTGCCACAGCAAATAGTTCTATTGAAAGCACAGTAGTTGATCTAAAGACTGCTAGTGCTGGTGCTATGAACATTGCTGTAGATGAAGAAGTCAATACCATAGCAGGAGAACTTGTTACAGCAGGATTATTAGGCTTGGGTGTTGCGGCTATCCTACGCAGTGTTGTAGACAGAGTGCCTGCTATAGTTGCTAGATTGCGCAGAGCATATGATCAAACACTAATAACCTTTACCAGTGTGCTAACCAAGACATTGGGCACACGCTATCAGTATGTAGGTGGCATTATACCAACCACAAGACCTTTTTGTGCTACACACTCAGGCAATACCTATACTGAAACAGAAATAAACAGCATATGGACAGGCAGTTGGCAGGGCAAAGCACCTGGTGATCCTTTTGCAGTTAGAGGTGGATACAACTGTCGACATTTTTGGATACTACAAACATAGGGAGGGCACCAATATGGCTTATAAGAAAAAAGGCAAAAAGAAAAAAGGCTACGGCAAGTAATAAATACTTTACACTCCGTTTTGAGGGCGGTTTTTTGTTATTCTTATAAATAACATTACAACAACACTCATAAGGAGGCACGCAACATGAGCGAACAAATCATGGACACAGCAGATACTGAAACAGCTGACCAAACAACAAATCAGGAAGCAACCAAAACTTATACTCAAGACGAGTTTGACAAACACATGGCAGGTATGAAAAACAGCATTACCCGCAAGTTTGAAAAACAAATTTCAGAGTTAGGTGACTTGGACGAACTTAAAACAATTAGAGCCAACGCAGAAAAGCAGAAACAAGAAGAAGCAATCAAGCGTGGTGAATTTGAAAAGATCTTACAAGACATGGCTGCTAAAAAGGACCAAGAGATCCAAGCAAAGAACAAAGTTATTGAGGAATACACTGTAAACACTCCTCTACTAAACGCTGCCGCACAGTATAAAGCGGTGAATCCACAGCAAGTGGTTCAATTAATTCGCAACCAAGTAAGACTTGGAGAGAATGGAAAAGCAGAAGTAGTAGATAGCAACGGAACAGTCCGTTATGATGATACAGGTACTCCAGTAAATGTAGATGTTCTAGTTCAGGAGTTTTTGAGTGCTAATCCACACTTTGTTGCGGCAGCATCATCAACCAGCGCAAGTAAAACAAGCGCAACTCCAGCAACTAATTTACAAGACTTTGATCTCGGCAGTTTGGACTTAACCCGTCCAGACCATAGAAAATTATATGCCCAAGCAAAGGCAAAAGGCCTAGCTTGATTTAAATTAGTAAAGGAAAATTAAAATGGCAAACTCAGCATACGCATCAGGTTTTAATACCGACGCATTATTTGTAGCCGCAAAAGCCGCTACAGTATTCGCTGCTCACGAACAATCTTTGTTCCTAGGTGGTGGAATGATCCCAGTTGTAAACGCACCAAACGGACTTCTACAAGTTCCAGAGTTGGCAGCAGTTACAGCTACAACACTAACTTCAGAAGCAGCACCAGGTGTAGACCTAGACGCTGTTCTTCCAGCAGACACAAAAAACACTATCCAATGTGACATTTATGCAGCTCGTTCTGTATTGCGTGACTTGGGTGCAATCGATCCAGCAGAGATTGGTCGTGTACTAGGTAACGCTGTTTCAAAAGCATTTGACACAGCAGTAATGGCCGAACTAGACAACTTAACTGCTTCAACATCTGACTCAGATCCAATGACTGTAGACGCACTATTTGATGCAGCAGCTCAGATCCGTGGCAATGGCGAAACAGGTGCTCTTATGGGTATTGTTAGCGCAGCAGAAGCAGCTAACTTGATGAAAGATATCGGCAGCACAGCATATGCTGGTGGCGACTTCCAAAGTGAAGCAATGCGCAATGGTTTCTTAGGAACAGTTGCAGGCATTCGCATGTTCCAGTCTAGCTACATTACAGGCACAAACAAAGGCTTTGTTTTCTCTGGTGACGCAGCTCGCATCGCTATGCAGAAAAATGTTGACATTGAAGTTGGCAGACGCCCTGAAGCAGTTGGCTCAGACATCGTTTCAAGTTTACACGCAGGTGTTAGTGTTATCGACGCTGGCCGTGGTGTTAAACTGGTGAATGTATAAGGAAGTTTAGAATGGCTTTTATTACAGACTCGGGAGTAGTGATTAGTTTTGCTGAACACAGTGATGTGGTTAGTAAAGATCAAATCCTGTTTGATAACAATGAAGGCCTTTCAGACGATTTTGTTGAAGATGCATTGATTCGAGCAACAAGCCGAATCTTGCTTCAAATCAAATCTACCGATTGGTGGCAGAGCTTGTACACTAAGCAGACAGGTTCTGTCAACCGATTGGACATTCCAGCACCAGTAGGTGTAAAGATTATTGACCGCACAAGCGACTTCACTGACCTTTGCATTTACAAAGCACTATCAGATTATATTCTGCCTAGTGTAGCTGACTTTGGCGATGAAAACAACGCTGAAAGACAGAAGATGGGTTACTACAAAAACAGAGAAACAGAACTGTTTATGGAACTAATCCAATCAGGTGACTGGTATGATTTTGATGGCGACGATACAATTCAAACAGATGAAAAACAGCGTGGATACATAGCATTGAAGAGAGTTAGATGAGACAAAATGTGATCGATTATATCAAGGGATTGAATCTTGGAACTTATAGAATAAGTGAGGAGATACCTCGCAATGAATCGGGCACACCCATCTACTTAAAAAATGTTAAAACCATTTATGTAGAGGCTAATGAGTACAGCGATGAACCATTAATCAATACACTAGGTGGTTTGAGTATCCACACTTATACACAAACTGTTAGTTTAGTATTCAGCAGTGATTCTAAACAACTTCCAGCAAACTATGATTCACTAGTGGGACAGTTGATTAACGCAAAAGATGTTAACAGTGCTACTGAGTTTTATAACCAGAGAGAAGCAACTGTTACTACCGCTGTAGAGAACAACGATATATTAGTGACTCAAATCGAATATGCTTATACAAAAATTAGATAAAGGAAAACAAAATGGCTGATTATATCTACCCAGCTCCAGGCAACGCAGCAGCCGAAGCAACACTAACTGTACATCACACCAGCAAAAGTGCTGATGCTACAGGACTAGCAGTACCGTCATTACAAGATATTACTGTTAACGCTTCTAACGATGTGTTTACTTGGACACAATTGGACGAAAGTGCCAAAAAACAAGTTGCTACTACAGCAACAAACTCACTATCAATGAACTTGGTTCTAGAGCAAGATACATTCTTCGGAACAACTGGCTCAGGCGGCGCAACTGCCGTTGCATCAGGTATCATGGGCATGTCAATCGACAAAACTATTGTTGAATTTGACCTATACCTAGGTGACGAATCAGATGGTTCAACAGGTAAAACTATCAACGGTAAAGGCTATGTAACTGGTCTTGCTCCAACTGTTAGTGCTGATGCACCAGTTTGGGTTTCACCGATCACAATCACTGTAACAGGTGAATACACAATTACATAATCGCAGCAGCGTGAGGGTAAGCAGAACAGGGCTCTTTTGGGCCCTGTTTTTGTAAGCGGACTAAATAACAGTAGAGAAGATCAATGGATATATTAGATAAAAAGACAGACAAAGAATTATTGCAGAGTACTTTAGCAGAAGTAGCTAAAGCAAACAATGAGATTAAATGTGCGCAGAATGATATAAACAAAGCACAAAGCAGATTAAAGTTTGTTGTTATGATATGTAACAACTTGATAGACAGAGCAAAGGATTAACAGATGAAACTATCAGCACTAGCAAAGAAACCCCAACTACAAAAAATTACTATTGACGACGAAGGTATTGTAGAAAAGTATGGTGAAGCACCAGAGTTCTACATCTACGATAGATATGAAATGGATATCTATATGCGTCTTATGAACACAGAAGAAAATGACTTTCATAAGATGAGTCAAGTATGTAAAGAGTTGGTAATGGATGAAAAAGGCAAAACAATGTTGGAAAAAGACGACATCCTACCAGGAGACATTAGCGTCAAGGTAGTGGAGACAGTGATCCAGCACTTGGGAAACGCAGTGAGCCAGACTTTAGCAGCATAAATCCTAGCTTAAACGCATGGATAACGCTGGATTTTGTCTCTAAACGGTATAGTAAATTACCAAGTGAGATACTAGAGTCTGGTAGCACAATAGATATACAAGTTGCGTTACTTGGTCAGCAGTATGAAAATTACTCTACCAAGCGAGCGCAACGAATAGCAAAGGGAGAAGAAGCTGATCATAACTTGTCGCAAGAACAGTTGCAAGCAATGGTCGCTCGTGTAAAAAACAAATGAGTTTGAGAAGAGTAACTAATAGAATAGGTCCAAGTTTGCGCCGCAAAGCAAAACTCCTACAACCTATTCCAAAAAAAGGTTATGATCATTTTAAAACTGTAACTCCTATCGACACCGGAAATGCTAAGTCAAAAACAAAATATTCTACCACAAGAAACGGTGGTAGAATTACAGGTGATTACAATTATGCAAATAGATTGAACAAAGGGTATAGTAAACAAGCACCCGAGGGCATGACTGAACCAACTATTGAGCATATACAAAAAGAAGTAAAGAGGGTACTATAAATGGCTACAATTAAAGACCGTTATGTATTAGACATAGACACAAGAGGGGCAAGTGCTAATTTAGGTAAACTAAAAGGTGCATTAATTGCAGTAGGTGGTGCAGTTATCACCAAGCAAATACTAGATGTTACTGCTACATTTGAAGACCTAAGAGATAGTTTAGATGTTGTCACAGGATCAGCTGCTGCTGGTGGTGATGCCATAAAACGAATCAAAGATTTTGCTAGAACAAGTCAGTTTGGTGTTGAAGATCTATCAAAAACATTTATACAGTTAAAAGCAGCAGGCATTGAACCTACTGAAAAACTACTTAGAACATTTACTGACACTGCTGCTGTTACTACTGATCAACTTGGAAGTTTAGAAGCAATTACTGCATTGTTGGCTAGAACAACAGGCGGCGGATTAGGTTTAGAAGAACTTGAAAGATTGGCTGATAGAGGTATTCCTGTATATAGAATACTCAAAGAAGAAATTGGTTTAACAAGGCAAGAACTATCCGAGTTTGGACAAACAGCTGAAGGCGCAAGAACAATAACCGAAGCATTGCTAAATGGTTTAGACAGAGAGTTTGGCGGCGCTACACTAGGAAGACTAGACAACTTATCAACAGCAATGAGCAACTTTAACATTGCAATCAAAGAAGTAGCAAATGAATTTGGTAGTGGTTTATCACCTGCAATTGTAAAAATTACAACCAATGTTACCAAGTTCTTGGATGCCAACAAAGGAATAGCAAGGACAATTGGCGAAACCTTAGGCAATGCGCTTATTCTTATAAGTGATCAAATTACCAAGTTGCTAGAAAAACTAGGTGCATTAAGCGAAGTAGGCTTACAAGAGTTTGCTGCTAATATTGTAGAATCACTTAGTAGTTTCTTAGTTGGTTTTGGTAGTTCAGTAGACAGTATTGTTAATACACTTTCAGCTGTTATCGGTGGTTTACAGCAAGCAATAGTTGCAATTGCTCCATTGGCTGGGTTTGATGCAGTATTTCTTGAAGCAGGCCAAACAGTAGATGATTTCCGTGCAGACTTAGAAAGCGAAATTGATCAAATTAACACAAGTCTTGCAAGTTTTGGAAACACACAAGCAGGTCCTGGGTTAATGAGACAAAAGGCTGCTATTGAATCACAACTTCAAGCATTAGAAGACGGTACAACTATAGTCTTTAAAAGAATGGAAGGCAACTTTACAGCAGCATCTAGGGCTGTTGCTCCGTTAGCTGAAAGTTTAAGAGAATCAGCAGAAGGGTTTAGAGCCAATGCTGAAGCTGCTAGGATAAGAGAAGAATTTCCGTTATATGAAGATGCAATACTACGCATAGCAGCAGCACAAAAAGCAGGAGCAGAATCAAGTGGAACTTTTGCAGACGCACTCGGCGAAGTACCTGAAGTAAATGAATTAACACAACAACTACTTGATCTAAATGGTGTTATAGAACAATACAGCGATAAGTTCATTGAAAGTCTTGACAGCACTGAGCAAGCTAGAATACAGTACGGCGAAGTTAGAGAAAACATTGCTGCACTCAACGATCAACTAAAAAACAACACAGATCTAACTGCTGAACAAAGAACTGAAATTGAAAATGCTGTAACAGCACTTGAAGCAGAAAAGAACGCACTACACGATGTTGCTAAGTCAGGTGAATTCTTGAATGACATTATCAGAGGTAGTCAAGATGCATTAGCACAAAACCGCGAAGAACACGAACAACTAACTGGTGCTATCCAACAGTTAGAAGCACAAATGAACAGCGAAGTATTTGCTACAGAAAATACCGAAGTTGCATTGTTGGCACTAAGAGAAGCTCTTAAGTTGAACAACGAAGAATATGATGAAATGATTGGCAAAGTATCTGATACTACAGATGAATACAAAAAGTTAAAAGATGCAATTGAAGATATCAATGAATCTACACAAGACAGAATAGATCAGGCTAGAGACACAGCTGAACTAGATGGATTGCGTGGTATTCAAAGAGAACTTAGACAGATTGAAATAAGTGAAGAACGCATACGCAAAGCAGCAGAAAAGCGTTTAAGACAACAAGCAGAAGATGCAGGCATATCAATAAATCAATCTGATTTAGATGCAATAGATACTGCTACAGCTAGAAGTATTGAACTTCAGCAAGAACTAGCAATGGAAACTTACAACAATCAAAGAAGTTTTGCTACAGGGTGGAAAAATGCGTTTGAAGAATATAGAGAAGCAGCCACAGACAACAGCAAGTTGGCAGCAGATGTATTCAACAGATTCACAAGAGGCATGGAAGATTCAATTGTAGAGTTTGCTAGAACAGGCAAATTTAGCATGAAAGACTTCTTGGCAGACATTGCTGAAATGATCCTGCGCAGTCAAGTACAAAGACTTATCGCACAGATATTTGGTGGTAGTAGTTTGTTTGGTGGCAGCAGTAACAGTAACTTCGCAGGTGGCTTTGCTAATGGTGGCACAATACCAGCAGGACAGTTTGGTATTGTAGGAGAAAATGGACCTGAATTTATAAATGGCCCTGCTAACATTACACCAATGGGCGGTAGCAACATGGTAACTTACAATATCAACGCAGTAGATGCTCCAAGTTTCCAATCGTTAGTAGCAAGAGATCCTGGATTTATACACGCAGTAAGTGAACAAGGTCGCAGAGCGATTCCAGCAGGTAGAAGGTAAGACAGATGACAACAGCATATCAAACAGTATTTGACAACGCAACAACAATATCAATCAACAAGAGAAAGAATGTCGCTCAAACAGTTAGTAGAAATGGCACAGTGCGCTCTAGCAGTTTAGGCGGACAAACATTCACTTTTGAGGTGGCTTTGCCAAGTGGACCAAAGTACAGCGATTATAGATCTCTAATTGAAAAGATGGAAGCACTGGATAAAACCACCGTCGCAACAGTAGACTTGGCAAACACGGGACACACTTACATTGCTGGTTACATGGGAGATTTTGCTGCTCCTAACACTGTTCAAGTTACTTACAGTTCAGGCAACACACTCACAATCAGCAGCAATCCAGAAGTGTTAACCAGCGGTGAATTCAAGTTCAAAGCAGGCGACTTTATACAACTAGGATCAAACAGTGTTTATACTGTAACAGATGATGTAGCATACAACAGCAACACAATAACAGTTCACAGACCTGTACTAGAAGCAGCAGGCACTTACACACTAAATGTAGGACAAAGTGTAACTTGGCAAGTGTTGTGTGTAAACTTTCCACAGTGGGAAATATTTGGTTATGATCAAGTAAGGTGGCAAGGTAAATTTATATTCGCGGAGTCTGTGTAAATGGCATTGAATCTAAGCTCATACAGTGCTGTTCAAAACAACACATTCGTTAGAATAGATGTGCCTGGATATCAGGTATTGCGTTTCAGTGATTACCACAAAGAATACAGCATCAACAGTGAAAGCTATGATAACCTTGGCAACTTGTTGAGCATAACAAACACCAGCAGTGAGCTAAGAGCAAGTCCTGAACAAGTTACATTGGCTATCAGCGGTATTTCAACACCAAGTGTTTCAACTATATTAGGAACAAAACTAAAGGGCAGTGATGTTCAAATATACAGAGCATTGTTTGACCCTACTACAGGCGCATTGTTAAGCGTCAGCAGCAACCCTACAATCAAGTTTAGAGGTGTAGTCAGCAACTTTAGTATAGAAGATGAATTGTTGGAAGGCGCACAAGAAGGCACAGTTCAACTTGTGTTAGAATGTAGCAGTGTTGTAGAATTACTTACAAACAAAGTGGTAGGGCGTCGAACAAATCCAATAGATCAAAAAGCATTGTTTCCAGGTGATACAAGTTTTGATCGTGTGCCAGCATTGGCAAAAAGCAACTTTAACTTTGGAGCACCGCAATGAGTTTTCTATCCGGCATAGGCAGTTTTCTAGGTAAGGCAGTTGGTTTTCTAACTGGACCTGGTATTGGCAGCACACTAGCTAGAACAGTTATAGCAGGGTATGCCTTGCGCAAATTAAGTGCTGGAGCACTCAAGGGCAACGATACACAAGATGATGAAAACATCGATGAAGGTGTAAGACTACAGGTTAGACCCAACAGTACAAATAGAATACCAGTGCTGTATGGTACAGCATACTTTGGCGGTATTATATCTGATGCTGAATTAGCAAGCAACAATCAAACCATGTACTACTGTGTAACACTGTGTGAAAAAACAGGCACAGGAACAGACAGTGTTGCCAGCACATATACTTTCAAAGATGTGTATTGGAATGATACTAGAATTGTTTTTCAAAGCGATGGTATAACAGCAGATTATGCCATAGACAGAGATGGCAATGTAGATAGAAACATCAGTGGTCTTGTAAAGATACACTGCTATGCAGGAGACAGCAATTCGCCTGTTGCGCCACAAGGATACAGCAATGGCAGTTTGCCTAACGCAAGCAGTGTTATGCCTAGTTGGACCAGTGCGCAAGCAATGAATGACCTTGTGTTTATTATTGTTGAAGTAACATACAACAGAGAAAAAAGTCTTACAAACCTAGGTGAGATAACTGTAGAATTAGAAAACAGCCTCAAAGAACCAGGACATGTATTATATGATTACATGAAGAATGCAGTGTTTGGTGCTGGCATCCCAGCAGACTATATTGACAACACTGCTCTAAATGCGTTGAATACATACAGTGCCGAAAGTGTAAATTATGACAGTGATGATAGTACAGCAGCTACACTAGCAGATAGATATCAAATCAACGGTTTGATTGATACCAGCAGAGATGTAATGAGCAATCTTGAAGCCATTGCAAGCGCCGCAGGTAGTTGGGTAACATTTGATATATTCAGTGGTAAATGGAGTGTTGCTATAAACAAAGAAGGCACCAGTGTAGCAAGTTTTGATGATTCAAACATTGTTGGCAACATTGGTATTCAAGGCACAGGCATACAAGACCTATACAACAGTGTAAGAGTAGAGTTTCCAAACAGAGATATTAGAGACGCACCTGACTTTGCCAAGATAGATATACCTGAAGCAGATAGAAATGACAACGAGTTTGATAACACACTAAACATCAGTTACAACTTGTTGAATGAACCAATCCAAGCAGAAATATTAGGATTGATTGAACTTAAACAAACTAGAGTAGATCTAATCGTTACATTTAGAGCAGACTACAGTTATATGAATCTCAAAGCAGGCGAAATTATTGACTTAACCAATACAGCAGCCGGTTGGACAAACAAAGACTTTAGAATTATCAGTGTAAGAGAAATACACGATGCAGATGGTGCGTTGAGTGTTGAATTTACAGCACTAGAATATGATGCCAATGTTTATGCTGTAGATGACTTGTTTAGATTTATTCGCAGTGATCAAACAGGTATCATTGCTATCGGTAGTATTGGCACACCTGGCACACCTCAAGTTACAAAGTTTGAGCGTGACAGTCGTCCAAGGGTGGAGATAGAAAGCACCACTCCAACAGGCGTTGTAGAAGCATTAGAGTATTGGGCTACCACAGACCAAGACGCAGATGATGCTGATAGAAGTTACAATTTAATTGCTACAGAACGCCCAGTAGGCGGCGGTGTGTTTAGCAGCGGTACAACTGTTACACTAGATTATGACGCACTGGCAAGCAACAATTTTTTTGTTAAAACTAGAGGTGTAAATGCTATTACAGTAGGACCATTTAGTGCTCCAAGCGGCTTTACTTACACACCACAACAACAAACAGACGCAGTTGGTCCTGACACAGATGTGTTAGATGGCTTGGGCGGACTTGCTACCACACTAGGTTTGTTGAGCTTGTTGAATGGTGTTGATGGATTGTTTGGCAAAGACACTGCTGGCGGTAGTTTGTTTGAAAGTATATTTGACGCTTTCAGTGATGACACTGGTGTTGATATTAGAGGCGATGCTGCTGCTGGTAGCCTAGTTGTTGATGCTGCTATTGCTATAGAAGATGAAGGCACAGAAATTGTTAGCCAAGTTGGCAGTTTGAACTTTGTTGGCGATGCTGTTGTAGCATCAGCAAATGGCACAGATGTAACTGTTACAATAAGTGGCACAGGTGGCGGCGGCAACGGAGGTGGCAGCGGTGTAGTAGAAGTTTTAGCACCTAGTGGTTTTAGGCCAACTGATGATACAGATGATAATACAGAAAGTGCTCAATATTCACCAAGAGCAGATATACAATGGGATGTAACTGGTAGTTGTTATATAAGATATTATTCTACACAAGGTAGTTTTGATGTAGGTGAATTATCAGCAGGTAGTGGCAGCTATCACTTGTATAAGTCAGATGACACACTTGTAGAAAGTGTAGCCATAGGTAGTTGTACTATTGATGTAGATGTAGTAGAAATACCTTTTGGTACAAGAGACTTTGCTACTGACTACTATGTGTTAGCAGATGAAGGTGTGGTAGCTTATTGCGGTATTGAAAGTCAAACAATAAACAGCAAGACTGAATGGAACTTCAACACAAAACCTAATGCTTCAAGCACAGGCACAGCAATTACAGCATTGGTAGCAGCTAATAAACAACTTACTGTAACAGGAGTTGACGCAGGTGGAGCATGTTTCTATGGCAGTGATTTAATTGTTACATTTAGTCATGATATCGCAGCAGGAAGTGGTGAAATAAAGTTAAAAGACTATAATACAGGTTCAACTGTTGATACCTTTACTATAGGAAGTGCTGTAATAGGAGGCAATATTGCTAACTTTGGCGAAATAAATGTAGCATCGCCAAGTAGTCAATACTACTTTGAAATACCTGCTAATTTAGTTATTGCTGGCAGCAGCGGATGTGCTATCAGTGGCAACGAAGCGTTTGATAGTGTGTTGTTCAATACACCTGTTTTGCCTACTGTAACAGAAGTTTATTATTACAAGCAAGGCAGTGAAATAGAAGCAAGCGACAGCACAGCAGGCATTGAACCAGAAACAGATTTCAGAATTGTATTCAACGAAAGTATTAGATTAGGCACTGGTGTGATTACAGTAGGTAGCCAGAGTATAGACCCAGCTACAGCAAACAGCATTGTTTTTTCACACAGTGGCAACACAATAAGATTGAACCCAACAGTTGATTTTACACCAGGCAGCACTGTAACTCTTACAATACCAGCAGCACTAATTAAAGGTTGCGGTGGTTTGATGGCAAGCAATTACACACTAACATTTGGTGTAGATAATCTAGCAATGATGTCACCATCTAATATGACCAACAATGTGCCACAAAGTGTGCCGTCAACAGTTGAACTCACAACAGACAGAACTATTAGTGCTGGAACAGGCAACTATAGAATATTAGATGAAAGCAGCACAGTTGTTGCTGAAAACAATGCTAGCCACAGCAGTGTAACATTAGCAAATTAAGGACAGATTTATGGGAACACTAACAATTGATTTAGAATCACTAGGATTAACTTTAACCAGGGGTGTGACATATACAATAGAGTTAGATGAAGGATTTGTTGTAGCAGATGGCAGTGGTATAGCAAACTTTGAAAACAATATAGTAAGTTTTACAGCAGAAGGACCTGATCCATCTTCTACAAGTTGGAGTTTAGACACTGAGAATGTAACAACAACTTGGAATGTAAAACTGTCATCTTTAATGGCTGGCGCAACTGATGAATTATACTTCGATACTGGATATATTGATGCTAATTATTTTGGCGATTATCCATTTGCTACAGTTTACAAAGAAGATAGCACAGTTGTAGGCTCATATATTATTCAAACATTTACAGCACCTAACCAAATAAGTTTTGAAGTTCCTAGTATTGATCTAAGAGCAGATTCAAACTATTATGTGTATTTTGAAGCAGACACTGTAAAAGATACTGTGAATATTACAAATGATGCTACAACAGAAGATACAGGCACTGTGTTTTCAACTCCTACAGAAGCAGATGGCTTTCCAGGATTTAGTAGTAGCATAACAACAACAGCTGATGTATCAGCCGCAGTAGGAAAAATTGTTGATGCTTCGGCAACACTTGACAGCAACGCAGGTATAGTTTGCGACTCAACAGGTTTGATACTATATGATGCTGTGTTAAGTTCAACATCTACCATTACATGCGAAGCTACTAAGATATTAGGTGTTGTTGAACTTGAACTGCTGTCTTCTACTGCTACACTGGATGTTACTGAACTTAGATTAAGAAATGGCGACACTATCTTACAAACTGATGTTGATATGAGTTGCTTTGGTTGGTGGATACCACGAGATACCCATCTTTTCTTAGAAATTGATAGTTTAACAACTGGAAGTAGTGGATCCTACAGAGAAATACGCCTACAATTCAACAACTATGGTGCTGGCACAAGTAGTGTTGATTGGGGAGATGGCACTGTTGAAACTATTGCAAGTGATAGTATTATTCATCGTTATTATTCAACTGGCGAAAAACATATAAAAGTTCTCGGAACTCTTGAAAATCTTGATATAACATCTAGTTGGGATGACACTCGTCTCAGGTTTACAGAGGTTTACACTGGCAGCAGTCTGCGTGGTATAAAATGTAGAAGTGTCAATCTTACCTATGCCGGAGATGTACTTGGTGCGAGTATGGATACAATGACTAGAATGTTTTATGAATGTGTTAACTTTGATCAAGATTTAAGCCAATGGGATACTAGCAATATCACTGACATGAGCCATTGTTTTGAATTGTGTGAAGGGTTTAGCAAAGGTAATTTAAACAATTGGGACACTAGCAGTGTTACAGACATGGATTATATGTTTTCTCATACAGGCACAGATACGCAAATAAGC
>Ga0181394_1000708_pt1 | contig 14514 bp, 11 predicted proteins | sample 17SPOviralmetaG_FD_130123 | JGI IMG/M metagenome (GOLD analysis project Ga0181394, IMG submission 130123) | Marine viral communities from the oligotrophic San Pedro Time Series (SPOT) site, San Pedro Channel, CA, USA - 17 SPOT_SRF_2010-11-23 | ecosystem: Environmental > Aquatic > Marine > Strait...
CCACCAGAGGAAGGCGCAGTGTAAAACGCAAGATGAGCGTCAGAGGTATTTGAAGCCCTAACGCTCTGTATTCTTGATACAGATGTTGTGCCGTCATAGAAGTTAATAAGACCGTGAATCTGGTCGTTGGAAGAAGTGCCGTAGTTGCCTAGTTGCAGTGTAGAGTAATTAGTGCTTCCTACGCCTTTGAGTGCAAGCGTTGTCCTGCCGCTACCAAAGTCCTGCATAATGGCTGAAGTACCTATGCCCACGTTGCCAGAGGAGTCTATGCGCATGCGTTCTGCTGTGGCAGTTTTGAATGCAAAATACTGTGTGGAATTGCCTACTTCGATTTCAGCATCTTTTGTGCCGCCACTGTCTACAAACTCTATGCCTGTGGTGCCAGCAGTGTCAGTATCTGAGATACGAATACGCGCAGCCGCACCCTTTACATCTAATATAGTGCTAGGCGATGTAGTCCCTATGCCCACGCGATTGTTTGTTGAGTCAACGTAGAGGGTGTCGGTGTCTACAGTTAGGCCTGCAAAGGTAGGGCTGTCAGTAGTGGCTACGCCCTGATTCAATGCCTTGACAGAGGCTTCGCTAGTCAACTCGCTGTCCATCACTGCACCAGCGGCTGTGACGTTAGCTGTGTCTGTAACATCTGCACTGGCCTCGATGCCATCTAGCTTAGTACCATCAACAGAAACATCACGACCATCTACTGTAGAACTTGCAGCCATAACAATGTTATCGCCACTGGATACAGAGATGTCTGTGCCGCCTGTAGTGTTACCAATGACTAAGGTCTGAGCTAAAGTTTCATTACCGCCTGAAGCAGTGCTTGCAATTGTCCCGTCAGCAGCAATCGTAATATTAGAACCTGCGGTTAGGGAAGCTACTACATTAGTTGTGTCTGTTACATCTGCACTGGCCTCTATGCCGTCTAGTTTAGTACCATCAGCGGCTATATCACGGCCATCAACTGTGCCTCCTGCTACTATATTACCAGACACATCTAAAACACCGTTTACATCAACTGTTGTAGCGGCTATCTGTACTTCTGTATCTGCAACAATATCAAGTTGTCCATCTGCACTAGAATTAATGTATAATCCAGTATCTCTAAATTGTATTTTAGTATCTGTAGTTACAGTGTTTCCAAAACCTAAAGTTTCTTGTAAAGTTTCTTCTCCTCCAGAAGCAGTGCTTGCAATTGTTCCATCAGCAGCGATAGTAATGTTAGAACCCGCTGTTAAAGCAGCTACAACATTAGTTGTATCTGTAACATCTGCACTAGCTTCTATGCCGTCTAGTTTTGTATGGTCAGCATCCGTGAATGCATTAGTATCTGAATTGCTTTCGTAAGCAGTTTTAATTTCAGCGGCTGTTTGGTCTGCTGTAGCTCCTGATTCAATTGCATTAAGTTTGCTGTGGTCAGCATCTGTAAATACATTAGAATCTGTAGCACTTTCAACTAGCGTTCTAATTTCTGCTGCTGTTTGATCTGCGGTAGCAGAAGCTTCTATTCCGTCTAGTTTAGTACCATCAGAAGCTACGTCACGCCCGTCAATAGTACCATCAGTAGTTAAGTTACCTGAAATTGTAGGAGTAGTAAGAGTTTTATTAGTAAGCGTTTGAGTGCCTGTAAGAGTAGCTACAGTGCTATCAATTGCTACAGTAAGAGTATTAGTAGCTCCAGAGGTATCAATACCTGTACCACCCGCTACTGTAAGAGTTTCAGAGTCTAAATCAATATTTAAAGCACCGCCTGAATCTCCTTGAAAGTCCAAGTCTTGTGCTGTTACTTGAGCATCTACATAAGTTTTTACAGCTTTAGCAGAAGGAAGTGTATCGTCAGAGCTTGACACACTAGAAATATCAGTATCTAATACACCTGACTTTAAATTATCAACTTCGAGGTTTTGAATAGTGTTATTATCAGCATCAATAGTTTTATTAGTAAGTGTTTGTGTTCCAGTAAGTGTTGTAACTGTACCATCAATAGCAAGAGTTACACCGTTACCAGATGCAGTAGAAGTGATTCCTGTTCCTCCTAAAATGCTTAGAGTTTCAGAATCTAAATCAATTGCAATGACAGTTGTGCCATCAGTAAGGTCAAGATCTTGGGCAGTAACTTGAGCATCTACATAAGCTTTAATAGATTGTTGAGTAGCTAAAGCAGTATCAGAATCAGAAGACATGTTATCTTCGTTAAGAATAGTAGTTACAGTTGATCCTGACGTAAGAACTAAAGCATCAATATTAGCAGTTCCGTTTAAAAATAAATCTTTAAACTGAACACTAGAGCTACCTAAATCGACATCATTGTCAGTTACAGGAACTACTGCACCATCTTCAACTCTAACTTGTTCTATTGCGCTACCGCCTACTTCAATAAAAAAGCCAACACGGTTGTTAGCTGTATCTACAACAATTTTATTTAAAAAGTCTTGGTCGCCTATTGTATGAATATTGCCGCCTTGACCCGCAGAACCATCATGTTGATGTCCTGTTGTTCCAGAAGTTGTGTATGAAAATGCGCTTACAATTTGATTGTATTCATTATTAAACAGACCCGCAGTGATTGTATCACCATCTGTTAATGTGCTTTGTCTTGTATAGCTAGTACCTGCCATTTGGTTATCTCCTGCCCGCTGGAACGTAATTAATATATAAACCGTTTATTGAATAAGGTGCTTTTTTATCTAAACTACTAATTCTAAAACTAGCAGCGTGTCCGCTACCTTCGATTGCTTGTCTTACCATTGGATCATTACTAGCTCCAAATACTGCTGTGCCAAATATAGAAGAACCAAAAGTGGCTGGCAAAGGTATTGTAGCTAAATTATAATCGGTTGGTTGAGGAATATTAGGATCTTCATAATCATATCTAACTCTTAAAGAAGGGCTTACTTCACCTTCAGGAGATACAGAAATTTTAACATAGTGCATTGTTTTTCGTGTACCTACATCACCAAAATCAAAATTAGGTGTAATGTATTGAGCATCTATGTTTTGTGTTGCTCCTGAAGATATAAAAGAGTTTCCAATGTCGTGATTATAAATATATCCGTCTTTATCGCCATGATATATTTGTTCTATGTTTTCTTCATCAAAACCACTATCAAGTCCTAAAGCTTGAATACCTTTTGTTTCAGAAAATTCAAAACCGTTTGCTGTTAAAGTTCCTATAATCCCTTTAGCATCTGCTATATTTCCTGTAGCTGGAGAATAAAACAAACGATATTGTGATTTTTTTCTTAACACTGCACTTGTTATTACATGTGTATCTATTAATGTTGCTAAGTTTGAAACAAGCTCTTGTACTTGTCTACTTACAGATCCTAATTCAACATCTCCGATTCTTGCAGTACCCGCAACTGAACGAATACCATCAGGACTTAAAAATACTAAGTCACCGCCAATTTCTTGAATACTGTGAGAACTTAAACAGCCCACATTTTTAGTTACTGGAACTACTGCAATATTAGATGAGTCATTAATATTAATAAGTTTATGGATGCTATTTTTACAAAAAACCATTAAGTCATTACGAAAACTTTTAATTCCTACTACTTGATCACTCAGCTTTATACTTCCTGCTCCAGTACCAGTAAAGTTATTTGGCTCAAAATTATGGCTATAATAAATAGTATTTTTATTTGCTGAAGTTCCTGCAACTACTAGATGATGGTCATGTATTGCACAAACATCAGGAGCTTCAGTGCTATTTACAGTTACTTCTTCAGCAAAAAAAGTACGAGTATTTAAATCACCTGTACCTGTCATATAAAAATAATAAGGCTTATTTGAACCATCACAAATAATTAATGCGCCATAATCTGTATTACCTTCAAACACTGCAAAAGATGTTTGTTGTTGTCCTGATCTAGTTAAAATACTTCGCCCAGTAAACGTAGCATAATTATCTCCGTTACTGTGTACACCAGACCTATTGATTTGTAACCAACTATTACCATCAATACTGAAAAATATATCTGTTCCAGAACAAACAACTATACCATCTGCATATACTTGAATACCTAAAACTCTATTACTACCGTTAGGTCGTGTAGAACCAAAAGCTGTAAAACCATTAATTCGTCTATAACCACCATCAGGGTCTACTTCAAAGTTTTGTAACTTTGTAGCAAGCCCCGGCTGTGCAAGCATTTCAAGCTGGTTAAGATTAGTATTTAATCCACCTTTACAAGAAATACCAAAAGGTTGTGAAGCTGCCATACTTATACAAATCTCATTCGGTCATCTTTCATATACGCAGGAGTAGGCTCTAACAAGTTAGAACGCATACTACGCAATCCTTTTTTATAATCATCTAATGCAAAAGCTGCTGCTTGTGGGTTATCTTTAAACTGCCAAATGTAATATCTAGCTCGTGCTTGAAGAACAGAGCTATATACTTCAGGAAATACTAAAGTATCTGTAGGATTAACAAGTTTTGTAGGCAGACTCCAAGCATAAAACCAAACACGATAAACTTTATCTGGTATAGGACTAAGCCCAAACTTTCTAGAATCTGGGCTTCTTGTTACTGCATTAGGAATACCATAGCTTTGAGTATCTGCATCATCTAAGTTTTCAGCTACTCTTCTATAGTCTTTAAATTCTTCTGTAGTGATATAACGTAAGTTAGCCCCATCATAGGGTGCTGTTTCACCACTAACGCCAACAGTTGTAATATAAAAATTATCCCAATCTATTGAACCATAATCTGTAGTAATGCTAGAGCTTGCGGGTTTTAATTCATAGTATCTTTGCCCTGCTACTGTTTCAACATAGACATTACCATACATAGGATCTACTTCACCACTTTCATTTACAGCTAAATAAGGCCATTGTGGTTCTTCATTAATTATATCAAAGTACGCACGATTTACAGAATCTTTAACGTGTTGCTGAACACCAATAGCTGTAGAAAAATTACCCGCAGTTAAAGGTACTTCATTTAACTCACGTAAAAGTTCATTTGTTAAATCTAAATAGCTTGTTGACATAATTAATGTGCCTTTGATTTAGTTTTATCTTTTCTAAAGATAGCATCGTAGTTATCTTCATATTTTTTCTTATTTTCTGTTTTGTACCAACTTCCTGTATCGCCTAAAATTTTTCCAGTTTTTTTGCCTTTAATCATTATAGGCTTTGCATTACTTCCAACTTGAGGCATCTTTTTCTCCTTAAAAAGTGCGGGGGCTTTTACACCCCCGACTTTAATTTACTGCTTAGTCAATACCATAGAAAGCAGATACTAGAGCTTCAGGTCGTAGAACCTCTGCTCCAAATACATGCAAACCACGGCAGATGTCACCAAAGCTATCTGGATCACGAATGACCTCAGTGCTAGTGATAGTCTGTGCAGTTGCAGTAGAGCTAATGTGACCAGCAATGATCTTGCCAGCAGCATTAGTAGTAGCTGCAATGTTGTTAGACTTGTACATATCAAAGCCACGCAGCTTGCCTGAAGAAACCAGACCGTTGCGGATAGAGCCTTGACCAGCGTTAAAGTCTACAGACATCAACTTAGAGCTTGCTTGTGAAAGCTGCTCGTAGAAGCTAGGTGGTGCTAGGAACCAACGACCTTCTTCTGGCACATTCTGTTCATCAAGAAGACGAGCCATGTGAGCCATAACATCCAAAGGATCGTGTTCGCCAGAAGCTTGACCAATGTCCAAGTTACCAGTACCGTCAAAAGTACCGCCAGCTAGGTCAGTGTCGCTGTCAGAACCAAGGATATGGTTAGGGCTAGCAGCTGATACACCAGCAAACATCTCAGCAATTACAGCAGCATCGAAAGCATCACGCAGAGCGTAAGCAGCCGATGAAGATGCAACTTCTTTGAAGTTTACATGAGACATAGAAGTTTCGATGTCGTCAACGATAAACTTGAAAGCGTTAGCGTTGTCAACAACCAAATTAACTTCTTGGTCAGTTAGCTTAGTAGTTGTAGTGTCGCTGCCACGGGTGTAAGCAGAAACAGAAATTACTGGCTCTTTGATGATCTTTACAGAGTCACCGTAAGCAGTGATTTCACCAGCATAGTCAGTGTTAGTAATAGCTTCACAAACAGAGGCTTTACGGAAAAAGTTTAGAACTTTCTTCGAGTAAACCGATGGAAGGAAGTATGAGTTAGTTTGTCCAGCGACACTGTCTGCAAAGTTAGCATTAGTATCCGTTGAGGGTTCAAAATATTGAGCCATGTTATATTCTCCTAAAAAGACATTAAATTATTATGGAACTACTCGCCCTTCCATAATGGCTTGATCAATTTCACTTTCATACTTGTCAAATTGAGCCATACTTAGGGCAGCAATTTCCCGTTGAGTCCAAATCTTTGGCTGTTTTGCATCTACTGTAGTTGTTTTAGTAGAGACAAAATCTGCGGCAGATGAGGTAGGCTGTGACTTTTTCTTCTTCGCAGGTTCTTTTGCACTGATACCTGTTTCCAATTTATAAAGATCAATAGCTTTAATTGCTAAAGCAACATTATCTGGGTTTTCATAGATCCAACCTTGAATTTGTTCTGGTTGTTCTTTAGCCCATTCGTGAAAGTTATCATCGCCTCGTATCTCGTCAAAATCAGGATGCCGTTCCTGTAGGGCTGTTTCAGCTTCTCTACGTGCAATGGCAGCTTCTCTTTCTTCGATAACAGAAAGCTTTGATTTAATTGCTTCTAGTTGTTGCTCACTTTGAAGGTGGGCTACACTTTCCACAGTTTCATATAGATCAGGATACTGCTCTCTAAACTGTTCAAGATCTTCAAGAGACTTTGGCGGTGCATATGCGGGTTGATTCGACATAGCGGCTGCTTCAAGTTCTTGTTCTCTTTGTTTAAAGTCAGCAATCTTTTGATCATAATGCTTCTTTAAATCATCATAGCGTTTTTTATAGTTTGTTCTTTTTGTCCCTTCTTCTTTAGTTTCTTCAGGGGCCGCTTCGCGGGTAGCCTGTTTAGCTTCAGAAGGAGCTTCAAAAAACAGCCCGTCTGCGCTTCCTCTACTTGGAGCATCTGGCGTATGCCACTCCTTTCGTGAATTATACGGATTAGCTGTAGGTTCTTCAGTTACATTTTCAATTGCTTCAGACATAATAGTCACACTCCTGTTGGGGCTTGCTAGTCTTTCAAGGTGGCTGTAATGTTCGCGTTTACATTACAGGGTCTTGATACTTCAAGGTGGCCTCTAGGTTTATAAAGTGATAAGGGGTCTAAAATAGAGTAGCCTTATCGTTGGGTTACACTTGGCATACGGTTAGAATTAATCATTTGTCGCTTAATTTCTTCTTCCGTAAGTTCATCCTCAGTCATCCTATTGGTCATTTTACCGTTTCCCATAGGATTATAAGCAATACCGCCAAATGCTTTTTTCATTAAACCACCGTCATAAGCACGTTCAGCATCATACATCATAACTTGAAGCTTGTCCGCACCTAATTGATCAGTGGCTTTTTTGGTGAAAACAAATTCACCATCCGATAGCCTTGCGGGTATCGAATCTGATACTCCAGTTCCGGGGCCATCAACTTCCCCTTCACCGGAAAACTCTCCTGCAACATCCATCACTTGATCAAAGATGATGCTTAGACGTTCATCTTGTTCTAAAACGTCCATTAAGTATTCTTGATCGTCTTCTTCTAACGATTCGTTTAGTATAAATTGTAAGTAGTTATCTTCCATTTCTTCATCTGGAAGTTGTGACATTTCAACCGCTTCTTTTTCAGACTCAGGAATATTATCATAAGTATCAACAGGAGCTTGAGTAAGTTCTGGAGGAAGTTCCATTTCGCCACCAACTGCTTTACCTTTTCTTACTTCAGTAGTGTACTCTTCACCTTCAAATGTAAAAACATCTTTTCCTGCGTTGTGAGCGTCACTAAACGCACTTTCAAACTTTTCACGTTTATTTTCAGTTAAACTGTTATATGCGTTTTTAACTGCTTCTGGCCCTTCTAATATAAGAGCAGTAGCGGCTGCTGTACCCGCAGTATTTTTAGCCATATCACTACGATACGTTTTTTGCTTACGTACTAAAGGCTTAGTAGTTTCTTGTACTTCTGTAGCATCTTTTTTAAGGCTTGTTAAAATAGAATCTATGTCAGTTTTACCGCCACCACCAGTTGCATAGTTTTCAAGAGAACGTAAAGTTTTTTCTTCGTTTTTATCTTCTGTAGTTAATTTTTTAATTAAGTTAGGATACATTTTTTTTGTTTCAACTACAGCGGTATCTACTTGTTTGCGTGTTGGTTTCTTTCCCTTCTTAACATTTTTACGCATCATATCAGCAACCATTTGTGCAATACGCCCACCGCGAGAATATCCTTCACGCTCTGGTGGTACTAACATAGAACCGCCTTTGTGTTTCGCTACTCTAGGGCCAATAGCTTCTAAACGATCTAGTGCTGATTGATAAAGATCTGCATCTGCCTCACTTACATTTTCTCTGAACTCTTTAAGACCTTTAGCGTCTAATGTATTTAAATATTGAGAAACTTCGGAAGCACCTGTAAATAACTCTAAACTGTTTGCTGCTTCTTTAGGTGTCATAGAAGTCATCATGCCTTCTTGACTGTCTACTATTTCTGCACCGTAATCATCACCCATCATTTTTGCACGTTCTTTTGCAGGAAGGGCTTCTACAAGATCAAAATACTCATCATCATTAAGCTCGTCTAGATAAGCAGGATTTTTAATCATTTCTTCATCTAAAGCATCGCGGACTCGTTCAGCATCTACTTTCTGCTGTTTAACTTTGCTGGCTTTAACTCCAGCCTCTGCAACTTCTTTATCCAGAAGTTTGCCTAATAGACTTACAACAACAGGCTTAGGTACTTTCATTTTAGTTAATCCTCAATTCTTTGTTTGGCTTCTTTTACTTGATCTTTTAGTTGTTCTAAATTAACCAGAGAACTCACTTTCCCCTGCTTGCGGAACATTTCCTGTTCCGATGTTGCCACCGCCAGTGCCTGTAACTCCAACATCTTGAGGTTGTTCAGGTGTTCCTTGAGGGCTTCCCACAGATCCTTGTTGGTCACTAGGGGCGACAGCCTCGCTGCCAGTTGCTTGTCCAGCATTTTGTACTCCTATAATTTGTGCCATAATAGCAGCTTCTTCAGGGTCATTTAGTATTTCATCTGGATCTAAATCAAGGCTGTATGCAAGCTCACTAATAATCTTAGAGATCTTAACAAACGGAGCAATAGCTGGGTTTTGTGCAGTTTGTAAGAACATTGTCAGTCGTTGACTTCGGACTTCTTTCTGCATCAAGCTATTTGTTCCCATAGCTTTAATTTCTAAATCACCTTCGATGTCTAAATTACCGTCAAAGAACTGCATGTTCCATTGGTAATATGCTTGTCCTAATGGCTTTAACAAAAAGTCATCTAGGTTTTTTACAACAGTTTTAATATTAAGTGATGCAGCACCTAGTAGCATAGACATACCAGAAGCGGTACGGGTCATTGACTGAACGCCTGTTTGACCATGAGAGTAACTAGGTATTCCTGTCTGTTCATCAGCAAGCTGCCTAAACTTATCAAACATCATCATATTTTCTTGAGAAGTGTTTGGAAACTTAACTCCATGAATAGCTTGCCCCGGCATTCCTGCTTGTCTACGGAAGACTTTTCCGGGGTATATTTCCATTGACTGCCCACCAACTAAAGCAGACTCGTCTACATCAAAAACTAAAGAACCGCTTAATGCTAAGTTGTCAATTGCCATTCTAGCATGGCCGTTCATTATCTGTTGCGAGTCATCCATATTTTCGGCAACACCAATACCGAAAAAGCTATAAGGGTTACGCTCGTAACTAAAGGCATTATAGGGCAGTCTATTTGGAGTAAAAGGATTAACCACTGAACGGAGAAGCTTACCATTACAAATCCAAGCATTAATTTGTACTTCATCTAAATCGTCTACGTCCTCTGGAATCTCCATACCCGCTTCACGCGCATATTCAGCATCCATAATTCCCCAATATTCTAAGACTTCAAACTGTCCTGAGCCATATTCATCTGTACGAGCATCATCTTTCAACTCATGCTCATAATCACGTTCTTCATAGTTTGGCCCTAATACAAGACACTCTCTAATACATTCCTTACTAAAATAAGGAAGTCTTGCTAAAGCTCTAAGCTGACTTCTATTAAGCTTGTGACGGTGGAAAGCATACTCACACTCGTCAATTGTGGTTGCGCTAGGGTCTGGGAAAAAGTCCCAAATACTAACAAATTCAATACGTGGTACACGCACACTAATAGGGTCATAGTTACGATCACCCGTTGTTTCATCCTTTTTCCACCTTCCAATAGTTTTGTTGTGGTTGAACGGGCCTTTGATTATTCCTGTGCCAAAAAGAGAAGCTTCAAAAATCGCGTTTCGTAATTCAGAAGATCCGTTTGACTCTTCAATTTGGTCATGTATTAGTTTTTGCATTTTACGTGCAGCTTCTTTAGCAGGAGAAACCTCTAGCACGTTAGGATCAGGTGATGGGCCATCTTCTAATTTAATCTTCCCATCTTCTTCTGCTTCTTTTAGTAGCTGTTCAAAACGAGACTCGCCTTGTGAAAAAGTCGCCCCCGCCTTTAGAACTTTGCCATCCCCTTCATATCCTACGTCAAAGGGGTTCACTTCTTCTTCTTTTGGTTTTTCTTCTTCTTCTGTTTCTTGATAGGAGCTAGTTTCTAAATTAGGGGTCATATCAACGTGGCGATATGTCGAAACTCCTTCTGGAATTAGTGTTTCTTTAACGCCAATAGGAAACTGACCAGTACCAAAAATAACATCAACTAACTGTCCGAATGCTGCTAATACTTTTGTTTTCGTGACTTTAATAAAGACTTTAGATTTTTCAGACTCTCTAAAGCTAACGCCTTTACCATATAAACCTCTGAAATTATGATAAGCACTTAACCATCGTTGTTCATCATGTTCTCTAGCAAGTTCAGCTTGTTCAAATCTTTCTTCAATTAAACCGACAAGCTGAGACTTAATGCTTTCATCTAGGTTCATTTCTAAACCATGTTCGCCTTCTACTTCACTAAAATAGATTTCGTTGGCGTTTGAATATAGTGTATTCTCTTCTGACATTTAAGTTACCTTTAAAGTGGCTTAGAAATAGACATACTACCAGACAATGCTCCACGAGCATCTCTGTTTACTTCAGCCCTAAAATTTAAGCCGCTTTTAGTTTGTTTGTTGTAAGAAGCTCCTAAATTATAGCGTGACTTAGTTACACCTACAGAAGATCGTTTAGGTAACTGTTTTTCAACACTATAACTGTTTCCTTTATTTCCAAAAGAATCTTGAAATTTGCTTGCTGTAACTCGTGTGCCGTTTATATTTTTAGAAGCTGTTAAACTTCTTGCATTATAATCTTGATCACCTGAAGCTCTTGCTTCTAAACTTCCAACACCTTTGAAAGTTTTTTGAGCTACTAAACCCCCGTTATTATACTTATATTTATTTTTTTTCATATTAATATCCAAAAGTTGAATCTAAGGGTTTAAAATGTTGTTCTCTTTGGAACTGACGCATTTGACTTAATGTATCGTTTATACGAGGTCTAGACATAATTAAATATCTAAGTGCATCGTAAGCATGGTCAGCAGCATGTGTATCTACATCTTCTGGGTTTTTATTATCCAGAGGAATACTTTGAAGTTCGCGTATCAGGTTAGGGCATGTATTAAATATTTGCAATTTGGGCCTTCCGCTTGGCTGTAACTTTAAGTATTCATGGATTTGTATTTTACCTTGGATTCTATTCTTATCAGCCCTTCTTAGCTTATGTCCTGCTCTTTGCAAAGTTTCGCCAACTGTAGGGCCAGTTGTACCAGTTCTACTCCAACACGCTGTATCTAAAACACCCTGAACTGAGAAAGGATCTTCATATTCCATCTCAGTAAGCATACTAGCTAAGTCAGTGCCTAACAAACCTTTTCGGTACAACTCACGGTAAATAATTAGTGTTCCGTCACTAGGGTCAACTGCACCCCATACACATGCACTTTCTGAGGCATACCCATAGTCAATGCCTTTTATTCTTTCCCAGTGCAGCGGAATTTCAAACGGTGTTATTACATGCTCAAACGGATTAAACTCAGTAAATGCTGCACCTTCTGCAACATCCCAATTACCGTCCAACAATTGCTTTCTTTGTGTTGGTGGCATTGAGTTAAGCATTTGCTCATAACGGCCATCTTCAGCTAGATATGGATTATCTTGTAACCTAGCAGGAATAAACTTTCTTGTTAATCCATCACCGCCTCTAAAACTTACATTGGCGGGTGCAGGATCAATATATCTCTTTTTAACCCAGTTAGCTCCCGCGCCTCCGGGGTTTGCTGTACAACGCATATATACTTCAATTTCAGGATCTGTTGTACGTAAACGAGAAGCTAGATAGTTCCATGCAAAAGCTGTAGGTAAATGTGTTATTTCATCAAACCCTATCCAACTATATGCTTGACCCTGATAGCGGTAAACGTCCGCATCACGCTCAAGGAAGCCGAACTCAATCTTTGCACCGCTTGGAAAGTTCCATAGCTTTTCAACTTCTTTGTATTTAGCCCCCGGAAAGGCTTTAGGGTACAACTCCCTAGACTTATCTATTAGCTCTCGTAACTCTGGCATTGAGCGTCTAAGTATTAAACCCCTGTGAGCAGACCTGTGAGCGAATCTAAGAGGGTCTACAAGCATTGCGTAGGATTTACCGCCTCCTGCTGCGCCACCGTATAAAACGTCTGTATCACCCGCAGCGAGGAAGTCTTCCTGTGGGCCTTCATTCGCCTTGAAGATTATATCTTCTTTGACTTCTTCAGACAAAGAACTAGGAAGTTGCTCTAGTTCTGTATCTTCTAATACCTTACCTTCTACCGAAGATTCTTTATTGTCTAACTTATTTAAAGTTTTCTTGGTGCGGCTTATAGACTTTTTGTAGTTATCTACTTTGTTTTGAGCCGCTTTTAATTTCTTTTCTTTTTCTCTGACCTGCTTTTTAGCAGCCATCTTAGCTTTAGTTTGGGAATGATATGTATATCCTCTTCCCTTAGATCCTTTAGCTCTTCCTGACTTTTTGCGCGGAGTCCCATCAAGCTTTAATATAAACTCTCCGTTCTCGTCCTTTGCATAATTGTCGGGATTGACTTCCCAATCTTTCATGTTCTTTTATCGGCAATCTTTTTTAAACCCATGTGGGAGATTGCTCTTCCTGTTTTATGCTCTAAAAATAAAGAGGCTTCTCTCAGGCTTAAAGTGCGTTGCTTGATCATATCAATAATCTTATCAAGCTCTTCTAGTTGCTCTGGAATTGCTGTCAACAACTCTGAGTTATTTTCATCCAGCTTATAACCAAAAGGAATTGTACTACTAGACCTCCTCATATTCACCCTCTACTATTGTTTCTTTTTTAGCGGGTAAAACAAAGATACCACCTGTCGTGTTTACCGTTACATCTAAACGGTCGGTCTTCCCTAAACCTACACGATCTAATATGGTCTGTGCTGCTTGAATACGCATATTGGCCTGTGGAATCGGCTCTGCACTATCCATGATGTCTACGAGCTTCATCGCTGCTTTAGGTGCAGATTGGGCTAAGATATTTGTAGCTAAATCCAAGATCTCCGTCTTTAAAGCTTTAACAACCGAAGGATAACTACTATCTGAATACCCAGCTAGTGCTGCTGCTTTGCGCGGATCACCTCCTACTTCAACTAAGTGGTTGAGAAAAGCTTCCTGCTTGGTTGTTAATTCTTTAGAACTCATAGTAGTATATATTTATCTGTTATATCTATATATTATAAGGGTAATATAGCTTCTTGTCAAGTAGTTTATATCTTTTATGATATACATATACGTACTATATATACATATATATCATTAATGGTATATGTAAGTGGAGGCTTATGCAGTGAATACATACGAAATAGATTGACAAAATTCAATATTACTCCTATAATAGATATTAAGCCCACCGGGGTTATATAGTCATTTCAGACACAACCATCTTCCTCCCCCCTTTTATGTACATATAAATGTTCTTTGTGTACATTTATCTGCACTTACTCTCACCTTTAAAGACTTTAAAGCTGCCGCGCTAACTGGTTGACACTCCAAAGTCTGCCAAAATGTATAAGATTGTGTATATATAGGGGGGTGGGGGTATGGCCACCTACCCGCCCCTTAAAGTCTTTAAAAGACTTCCAGAGAATCCATAGATTCTATCGCCCACGCTAGAAAGACTTTAAAAGTCTTGAGAGATCTCCATAGATTTATAATCTAGTTGACGAACTGTAGAGACTTTAGAGACTTTTAAAATTCTTTAGAATTTCTCCAAAGACTTCCAAGGATTTCAACGACTTACAAGAATTTATAATCTAAGGATTATACTTCTCCAAAGATTGCCAGATTTGAAAGAAAACAGCCCTCCGAAGGAGGAGTTGGCGATTTCCATCAAGCAGCTTAAAAGTCTTTTAAAGACTTCAGATGCACACAGACTCACACGACAGCTATGCTGTTGC
>Ga0181394_1000710_pt1 | contig 14505 bp, 15 predicted proteins | sample 17SPOviralmetaG_FD_130123 | JGI IMG/M metagenome (GOLD analysis project Ga0181394, IMG submission 130123) | Marine viral communities from the oligotrophic San Pedro Time Series (SPOT) site, San Pedro Channel, CA, USA - 17 SPOT_SRF_2010-11-23 | ecosystem: Environmental > Aquatic > Marine > Strait...
ATGATGCGGACGGCGACGGTACTGTAGAAGATGGTGAAAAAGCATGGAGTTACCAATCAGTTCGTAGAAGTAGACGTAGAAGCACAATAGTTAAGGTTAGATAATGACTACTATTGCTGATACTATACGTACACAAATTGGCACTAACATTGCCAGTTATACGCAATTTAAGGTAAGCCAAGAATTACCATTCACAGCCAGTGGGGAATCATTGTACGTGAAGAACAAAAAAACCGTTTATGTCGATGAATTACAAGAAGAAGTAATCCAATTGTATAGAACTCTTGATCAACAAGAAGTCATGCAAAAGGACCAACAAATTCTTGCTTATTTGTCCACAGATGCAAAAAACCAACCTTCAGATATAGATGATGTTATCGCAAGTATCAAAAATGCAAGAAGTGCCATCTCAGGTTCTATGGAACAAGAGACATTGGTAACTTCCGAAATTGAAGATGATGTAATAACATACACATTTGAATTTAACATAATAAATCTATAGGAGATTAAAATGGGTACACCAATAAATGTAACCTCAGGTTCACAAGCAATCCTTACTATAGCATCAGTTGAGGCTGATTCACTTCCAGGTGGCACAAACGGTTTAGAAGTACCGTTGCTACAGGACGTATCAATTTCGACCACACCCGGAACTGTGAGATACAGTACTTTAGACTCTACAGCCTCAAGTGCATTCACAACAGTGATGGAAAATGAAATCGCATTTAACATGTTGTTAGATGAGGTCACTTTCTTTGGTGATGGAGTAGATGCTAATAACACAGTCAAGAATCAAGGACTTTGGTCCACTTCAAACGCAAAAACAGAGGTATTTTTCTCTGTTGCTTTTGAGGGCAAAGATAGTACAGACTACTACTTTTCAGGAAAAGGTTTTATCGGAGGTTTAGCACCTTCAGCCTCTATTGAACAAGCAGTATGGATCAGTTCTGGTTCAATTATTGTGAATGGAGACCTTTCCAAAGGTACCGTATAAGCAATTAACCTGATTTATTGCCCTTCTTCGGAGGGGCAATACTATTTGAGGAAAAAGATATGAAAAAATTAAGATTAAACATTTTATTTGACCAACAAGGTAAATGGCTTGGCAATAAAGATAGAACAATCACAGTTGATGGTGAAAGTATTACCATCGATGAATATGCTGAAAAGCATGGCATAACTTTACCTGATGCCAAAGATACTAAAAAATCCAATAAACAGGTAAATATAGATATAGAGGAAAAACATGCAGATATGGGACAATCATCCGACCAAGGACATACTGAAGTCGATTGAACAAGAAGTAGCCAAAGCACAAAATGAAATATCATGTGCAAGAGGCGACATTAGTAAAGCACAAAAAAGAATGGCATTTGCCTTAAGTGCGTTACACAATATTAAGAACAGAGATATAAAGGAATAAAGATATGAAAATCACAGAACTAACATCAAAACCACAACTAATCAAATTCACATTAGACGACGCTGAAATCACAGAGAAATATGGTGATGCAATCGAATTTTGGGCGTGGGACAAACAACCATTAGACCATTACTTTAAGATGGCTTCAAGCAACGACAATGTAGACGGTATTCTCGATGTTGCTAAAAGCATGATTCTTGATGAAAATGGTAATGCTGTTATGGCAGACGATCAAGTATTACCACCAGATGTTGCCATGAAGGCATTCAATGTAGTAATCACTTCGCTGGGAAAGTAGGTAACGCCTCTTTCAATGACGATGATCCACTGCTAACTGTTATAATGATGGTTGATGCAATGGCTGAACGATATGGTCAATTGCCAAGTACTGTGTTAAAGGACGGTAATACCTTAGACTTATTGGTATTTGATGCAAGTAGCACTTACAGAAGATACTTACAGAACAAAGCAGAAGGTAAACCCACAGTTAAAACAGAAGACTTTAGTCAAGATGAATTAAAGTCTATGATGGAGAAGCGTAGGAATGGGCGTAAAAATAAACAGCAAACAAGTTCAACGCATGTTTGATAATATGCTGGACATTCCCAACGATGTAATGAAAAAAGCAGGCGCATATTTCAAAGAAATCACTCCAATTGACAAAGGTAATGCAAAACGCAATACTTTTACAGTAAATACTACTATAAAAGCAAATTATGGATACGCAGGCGAACTTGATGCTGGTAAAAGCAGACAAGCAAAAGCAGGAATGAGCAATCCCACTATTGATTTTATAGAACAAGAATTCAACGTTGAAATTAAGAGACTGTAATGGCTAAAAATATAAAAGTAACTTTAACTCTCGATGATAAGCAGTATCAAAGAAAGATTAAAAAAGCAAACAGTGAGCTTAAAGGCTTAGGCGGTCAAAACAACAAGTTAATGGCCGGCTTTGGTAAATTAGGCCCAGCAATAGCCGCCGCATTCACAGTCGGTGCTGTTATAGAATTTGGCAGAAATATTCGTGAAGCCACAGTTGAAATAGAAAACATACGAAACCAGTTGACATTGGTAGCCACCAGTGCTCAAGACTTAGATCGTATCATGTCACTGCTTACACAAACAGCAGTAAACAACAGAACATCATTTGCCGCTACTGCTGAACTATTCACTAAGTTAAAAGTTGCCACAGACGAACTTGGTAAAACAGAAGACGAAGTAGTAACAGTAACAAGTAAATTATCACAAGCATTACAGGTAGCAGGTGCGGACGCCGCCACAACTAACTCTGTGGTTAGACAGTTCGGTCAAGCAATGGCATCCGGCACAGTAAGAGGTGACGAGTTCAACAGTCTGGTAGAAGGATTAGGACCAGCACTTGCCATCATGGCAAAAGAAACAGGCATTGGTGTAGGCGAACTTAGAAAAATGTCACAAGCAGGCGAACTAACTGCTGATGTATTATTTGATATGATCAAGAATTCAACTGCCTTAACTGCGTCTTTCAATGGTATGAAGAAAACCACAGAGCAGTTGGAAACAGCACTGGGTGATTCATTCAATAGATTCCTTGTTCAAATAGGTAAAGCCAGTGGTGTTACAGAAGCATACAAAAACATAGTTAAAGGATTAACCAGAGAGTTAGACATAATGTCAGGCGCCGAAGGTGCTATAGCCAACATGGGCTTAGAAGAAATTATGGATAAGAGTGCAAAAGGCACAATTACGCTTGACGATGCATTAAGCGAATTAAATGCAAGATTGTCTGACGCTGGACCTAATAATTATGCAGTAGGAGTTACTGGTATACAAATTGCAAGTGGTCATGCCGCGAACGCAATTAGAGAGTTATTAGGCACATACGACGAAGAAAGAAATGCACTTTTGCCATTAATAGATCAATTGGAAAAAAGAATAGCATTATCCAAAGCACAAGAAGAAGAAAATAAAAAGACCGAAGCGGCAGCAAAAGCTCATGAAGCCGTCCTTAAGGCTATCATAGATTCAGTAAAGGAACAAATCGATTTAGGTAAACAATTTGCCAAAGGTGATTACCGCACAGAATTAGAAAAAATTAATGATAGAGTAACTACTGCAAAAGCCACTATGGATGCGTTGCGTGAAGCATTCTTGGATTATCATGAAGCACAAGGTGGAGGAATGGCCACCTTACAAGATTACGAAGATTTCTTAAAAGCACAAGGATTTACTCTTGATGACTTGATCAATGAAGTAACAGCGGCAACTCAAGCACAAACAGAATACAACGATAAATTAAATGAAGGCACAAAAGAACTAACAGGTTATGAAAAATTTATGTTTGATTTATTAAGTACCATGGTTGAATACCAAGAACAACAAGAATTTATCAAAACAGGTTTAGAAGAAATAGAAAAATCATATGCCGCAGGTGGAATAACATTAGAACAATACACATTCTTGTTAGAAGCACTCAATGATATGATGGAACAAGGCAAATCAAGTGCAGAACTATACAGAGAAATGATAAGTGGCATCAGAGAAGAAATAGAAAATGTCACTGAATTTGAAACATATTTAGCAATGCAAGAAAAATTGAACGAGTTGTTTACCACTGGTGCAATTAGCATGAAAGACTACGAAAGAATGTTAGAACTATTAAAAAATCAATTTGCTAACGTAGATGAAGTTGCCGCAATAGTTATTAGAAGCATAGAAGACCTCAGTAAAGGATTAAGTGATGATCTCACAATGGCTATAATGAATGGCGAGAGCTTGATGGATGGTATGAAAGACACATTCAAGAGAGTTGTTACACAAATGATTGCAGATGCTATGAGATTAAACATCATACAACCATTATTAGCAAGTATATTTGGTGGTTCATTTGGAGCCGGCGGAGCATATACTCCAGGCAGTGGTGGAGCATTTGGATTTATCAAAGGATTGTTTGGTTTCCAACATGGTGGACAAGCACATGCTAATAGACCATATCTTGTAGGTGAAAGAGGACCAGAAATATTTGTTCCGGACAGCACAGGAAATGTTGTGCCTAATGGTGCAATGGGACAACAAGTAACATACAATATCAATGCAGTGGATGCCGCATCTTTCAAAACAATGATAGCAAAAGACCCAGAGTTCCTGTTTAACGTAACACAAATGGGTGCAAGGAGGGTTCCAAGTTAATGAGCTTACAAACAATAGTAGACAACGCAACTTTTATCACAATTGATTATAATAAGGTATCATCACAAAGTATATCACGTAGTGGGAGACTGTTAACAGCAGAAATAGCCAGTGGTGTGCCTTTTCGTATCAACGTTGGTATGCACAATGGCTTAACATACAGCAGTAACAGAGATCTTGTTACAGAATTAGGTAACCTTGATATCACAGAAGAAAGCACAATTGATATAGGTAGCACAAACACAAATTTAAGTTATGTTACTGCATGGCGTGGTGACAGCACAGGTATTGCTTCTATCACAGTAAACAGTGCAACTGCTAAAACAATCAATCTTAATTGTGTTGCCGCAGGTTCAGGCACATTCTTGTTTAAGAAAGGTGATTACATACAACCTGCAGGAGGATATAGATATCCTTACATAGTAACAGCAGATGTTGCACATTCAACAGGAGGTTCTGTTAATGTGCCTATACATAGAACGTTTATACCACAAGATTCATACACATTGGCAGGCAAAAGTATCAATGTAGGTGTTGATGTAGACTTTCGTGTAAAGATGATTTCAAAACCTACATACAGCATTGTGCCGCATGATAGAATTGAATTTAATAGTGCGTTTGATTTAGTAGAAGTAATTAGAAAAGAGGATACGTAATGGCAACAACCATTAGTGAACTTGCTGAAAACAATATCAAGCATTGTTTGTTGATTGATCTCGATATCGATGGCACAACGTATTATATAAGCAATGCTTATAAAGCCCTCACGTATAATTCAAACAACTACACAGAATGTGGTGCATTTTTGCAAATAGGCGAATTCCAAGAAGACATCAAAACCACAAATGGTGATATTGCAATAACTTTAAGTGGCATACCCTCAAACATCAATTATATACAAACCATTTTAAGTGCAAATATCAAAGGCGGTACATGTAACGTATATCGTGCTTTTTTCAATGATTCATATGCAGTAACAAATGTGTATCAACGATTTAGCGGTATTATCACTAACTATTCAATCACAGAAGATGAAAACATTTTAGAAAATACTTTGACAAATTCAGTCACAGTAAAAGTAGCCAGTATCAATACGTTATTGGAAAACAGAATAGCAGGACAAAGAACAAACCCCACAGACAGGGTACAATTTTTTCCAGGAGATCAAACGTTTTACAGAGTACCAGAACTACACAATGTGAACTTTGACTTTGGTAGAGAATACACCGGAGGCACCGGCTACGGTGGTGGCGGTGGTGGCGGAGGCGGCGGCGGAGGCCGAGGCCGTGGAGGCGGAAGAGACCAACAACAGAGATAAAGATAAGATATGAAGATTAGACAAGCAGATTTACAGGATTTTGATAGAATAATGGAGATGATGATTAACTTTGCTAATTCATCTCCGTATGTGGCACACCATGATCCACAATACAATGATCAGTATGTGAGAAATTTACTGGTACATGTGATTAAAAATGGTTGTGTTATAGTAGGCGAAGTAGATGGTGAACTACAAGGCATGTTGATTGGTTTAATCAGCGAAGATCCTTGGTTACCATATGTAAAAACCATGCGAGAAATAGCATGGTGGGTAGAAGAAGAACATAGATTTTCAACATTGGGATATAAATTGCTTAAAAAATATATTGAATTTGGTGAAAAGATGACTGATACAGGATTGATATCAGGTTTTACTCTTACATTGATGGAACAATCGCCAGATTTAGGATTAGAAAAACGTGGTTGGCAGTCAATCGAACGTAATTATTTGTACAGAGGAAAATAGATGGCAGTATTTACAGCAATAGCAAGTGCAATAGTAGGTGCAATAGGTATCTCTACTGCTACCATCATTGGTTCTCTTACATGGGCAGGACTTGCAACCAGTATCATTGCAGGTGGACTTGCAATGGCCACAGCAAAAGTATTAGGTGTGTTCAAACCACCTTCTTTTGGTAGTCAAAAAGACCCAGGTGTTAAGATACAGTTACCACCAGCAACAGATAACAAGTTGCCTGTGTTCTATGGTAGAAACATAACAGGTGGTATCATTGTAGATGCTGGTATCACTAACCAAAACAACACCATGATATATGTTATTTGTATATCAGAAAAAACAGATTCGGGTAGTTATACCGTACAAAAAGTATACAGAGATGATGCAACATTGAACTTTGGTACATTTGCCAGTTCACATATTGTGCAATCTGTTACAGATCCAAATGCCACAAGTACCACAGCAGTAAGTGGCAAAATGCGTTGTAGAGTATATGCAGGTAATGCACAAAGTAGCAGTAATCAAATATTCCCTACAACAGGTACACCAGTTGCGGCACAAACCTTGTTGCCAACCATAAGTGCAAACACGTCGTACGATGACCTTGTGTATGCAGTATTTGAATTAGATTATGATCCAGAAAATGGTTTAACAGGTTTAGGTGCAATCAACTTTGATATCACAAACAGTCTTTCAGAGCCAAGCAATGTTATGCTTGACTACATGCAGAATTCACGTTATGGTGCAGGACTCAGTGCGAGTGATCTCGACACAGATTCTTTTGATGATCTTTATGATTACAGTACAACACAAGTACCATATACCACAAGTGGAGGCACAGCCGATGTACACGATAGATGGCGTATAGACGGCATGTTGAGTACATACGGTAATGTGAAAGACAACATTGATTTGTTGTGTCAAACCAGCAGTACATTCTTTACATACAATCCAAAGAAAGGTAAATTTGCCGTAGTCCCCAATAGAGCCGCAACAACTGCTGAAAAGAATGCCGCATTTGAATTAAATGATGACAACATGACAGGTGCTATTTCAATCACATCAACTGACTTGTATGGTTTATACAATGAAGTAGAAGTTGAATATCCAAGTCTCATCAAGAAAGACCAAACAGATACTGTGTTTGTCACAACACCTGCAGGTGATAGAAATGCAAACGAACCAGATAATAAATTAAGCACAAGATATTCTCTTGTGAATGATAATACCAGGGTAGAAAACCTTGCAAACATTGACTTACGTCAAAGTAGAACCAGCACTGTACTTGAAGTAGTAGCAGACTACAGTGCAATACAAATTGACGCAGGTGACGTTGTTAAAGTTACCAACACAGAATATGACTTCGCAGACAAATTGTTTAGAGCAATGCGTGTAACAGAAAAAGAAGATGAAGGCGGTATGTTGTCAGCACAAATAGTACTGTTAGAATATTCAGATGATGTTTACACACATACAACTGTACAAAGCAGAGGTGAACCAGGCGCAAGTGGTATACCAGGTTGGTGGACCAATTGGACAAATGCCAATATTGATTATGGTAACATCACAATTATCACAGATGGTGATGAAGCAAATGCCAACATAATTGATTCAGGTAATGGTAATGTTATTGCAAACATTGATTATGCAAACATAACATTCCCCACATTGCCAGGTGATATCATATCAGGTCCTTTTGCGTCATTTGATTTGAATTTGCCAGCAAATGTGTTTTACAATGAATTAGATCTTGATATCAATCCAGTAGGCACAGACTTTTTGGCAGTAACACCAACAACTTATACATTTACACCTCCGGCTGGTAACAGTTATTTTGCTCCTAACACAACTGTGTCTGTGGGCATACCATTAACTGGTTTTTCACAAAACGAATTATTAACTCCAAATATAGATACATTTACTGCAACAATATCCGGCAGAGATGACCTCACAGGAGTAAAGAGTCGAGCCAACACCACTGCAAACATCACAGTTACACCAAAGAACTTTATACCAAAAGAATCTGTTGCTGATTTTACCAGTGGTGTACAACTTGAAGACACACCTCCTAACAACACATCTGTGGCACCCGGAACCACATTTGCAAATATTATAACACCTGCCACATATGACTTTACTGGTGCTGACATAGGCGAATATTCATTCACTGCAGAAGCAAACCTTGGTGGTACCATTAGTGGTGCATTTGATGTAGGCTTTACAGCCAACGTTGAAATGGAATTTGCAAATGCCACACATACCACAAATGTCAAAATACAACAAGGTGGCGTAGAACTCATAAATGCACAAGACTTTACACCGCAGTTGAATGCAGGTGGTAAGTTCAGTAATGATCCTGTTGCAAATGGTTTGCCAGCAGACATGAGAGCTCAGGCTGTTGAAGTCAGTCTACAAGGTTACACAGATGTAGACACATCAGTTGCGGCTCCAAGAGGTTTTGGTAACATGAAATATGAAGTACTACACGTTACAAAGGGTGAGAAATAATGAGACATCCGCATAGAACCATATACAATACACAAACAGGTAGAATTGTTATGTGTAGAAAATTGAGCGAAGCAATTTTGTCAAGACAACTAACTGCTGAAGATAATTTAGCATACATAAATGGTTGTTGGGACGTAAATAAGTATAGAATAAATTTAGATACTTTAGAAGCAGAAGAAATACCCACAGTTGCAGTTGATTACACAGAATGGATGCGTGATAGACGCAGTAAATTATTAACCAGCAGTGATTGGACACAAGGTGTAGATTCACCATTGAGTGATAGTAAAAAAGCAGAATGGCAAACATACAGAACAGCATTACGTGACTTGCCAAACAGTTATACAGACGGTATAAGTGCTAAAAGTGATGTTGTGTGGCCTGTTAAGCCGAGTTAATTATGAGTAAGAAATTTACATTTATAAAGAAGTTAGATGGTAATGATGCAGATCATGATCCAAACATAATTTGCACACATGATCAAACATTCAGCAATGGTGCAGTGAGATTCACTGTTACCAGTAATGGTATATCACCTACATTCAACGTTGGTGGTAATACAGCAATCACAGAAGGTGATAACATATACATTGCTGACACAGATTTTCAAGACAGCACAACATTAGGCGCTGATGGTAATGGTTCTTTTGATGTACACGTTTATCAAGGCAATGTTACATTAGAAGGCGAAGTCAGAGATGTTGCAGAATATGGTGGTGCTGGTGCTAATTTGAGAGCAAATTCTGCCACTGTTACAGTTAGTGGTTTGACCAACTTTGAAACAGACCATGCACAAAATGCACAGGTGTTTATCAGCACAATGACATTAGAAACAGTGCTACCAGAAGGCACAAATATTTCTATGAACACCAGCACTGTGACTGGTAACCTTATAACATTAGACAACACAAGTACTGTTGATGCACAAGGCAACATATCAGTTAGAAATGTAGTGCTTGAACCTAATACTGCTTATACAGTGGATTTTGTAAACACAGATCGCAGTAATACAGCCATAGATACGTCATTCCAAGCAAATGCTGATCTATCACCTTTCTTTTATGTGTATGATCCTGCGTTTGCAGACGATTACAGTGCAAATAGACCTGTAGGACATGCATTTGATTCCAATATCGGTCCCACGGTATCGATGATACCAGGACACGGAATGGCAGTAGGACCTCCTGGAAATGATTTTGCTTGGTTACAAGCACCTGATTTATATTATGGTAATGGTTGTATAGGTTCTTACTGGACTGCAAACAACACGTATGCAGGAGGATGGGGTAATGCTGGAACCCCAGGTGATTCTACTCACATAGGAACATTTTGTAACATATCACACCCGAATAAGGGTGTGTTAGAATGGACAGGTTGTGTTGCAAAACATGATGGCAACATATTCATGATGCCAGGTACTCCTCAAATAGGTAACTGGGCTAACTTGTGGCAAAATGCAATGAGTTGGAGTACAACTTTATTTTTTCCTCCTGAGCATACCAGCAATATTGGACTCAGAGGTGAAAGCCATGGTAACATTTCCACAACATACCAAGTTGAATTGGGCCTTGGTACAACATATCTAAACAGACATGGTGCCGCACTTGCACCCACAGGAGACATTTACAGTGCTCCTATAGAAGAAAGTCAAATAGTGAAATTTGATTATTCAAATAACACATGTACACATATCAGTGGTTCAAATGTCAGCATAACAAGAAATAACGAGAATACCAGTAACAGAATGAAAGCATATGGTAGACCTATTACACACGTTAATGGTAAAATTTACATGCCAGGTTATGCACAATATGACATACTTGAATTGAATCCATACACAGATACATATGGATCATTTGCCAGTAATGCAAACACAGTTCCAGGAACTTATGCATTTAACTCAGGTTGTGTGTTAGATGATGATCGCATATTGTTTGTAGGTGAAAAATGGAGCAATGACGTAAGAGATTTTGCTACAAGTAATATATTTTCAACAATGAATACACAAATCACAGCATTTGGTGTAATGAACACAAGTTCAAACACATTTACCATAAGTGATTTCAATGTCACCAACAATTCAGGTAACAGCGTAGGCAAAGGCGGTGCTGTGAGTGCTGTTAGAGGCCCAGATGGCAATGCTTATGTTACAACATCTGCTGGAGATGTTATATCATACACAGTAGATACAGGTGTAAAACAAGTTCTGTTTAGTGCAAGAGACGTAGGCAAGAACAGTGGTGCTATAGGCAATGACAGTTATACATGTACAAATGCAGTATTGACACCAGAAGGTGCTATCATGCCATTGGCCGCGCCTTTTATATATCCTAAAGCCAGTGATGCAAACACATTGTTACATGTTTATGTGATTGGGCAAGATTGTGGTAATACATGGCCACTTAGTGCTTATCACGCAAAAAATTAATAAATCTGGTAAATAGTACTGTTAACAAAAACGCCTGTGTTGCCTTAGTGATGCAGGAAGTTCCCACAGGAGACGAGAATGAGCGGAAGGCTTTTAGATTTCAGTAATTACGTAGGTGGTTCTGACAACGTTCAAGTTGTAGAATTATTTACAGATACCCAACAAACGTACGAATACAATTTCAATACAAGCATAACAAATTATACTTTCACAGTAGATTATCAAACATTGGTTGTAGATACTATCTCATATGATAGAACAACTGGTTTACCCTCATTTTCAAACAGCAGTATTGTAGGTTATTTTGCTAACGTAGCAGGATCAGGCAGTCTTATCACAGACAGAGACAATGCCGCAGGCACAGTAAACATAACCATTCCAGAAGAAAGATATACTGGACAATTATTGCCAAACGCAAGAGCAAATGTGCCAATCACAGTTGTCTCCATTAACTGGGCAGATGCAGGTGTTACAAATCCAAATCAAAACGCACATCGATGGGCAGTGCTTGAAAGATACAAATCAGGTACTAATACTTTAGGTGATCCTACGTTAGACAACAACTTCTTGACATTTGGCACAGGCAAGATTGCTTCATTTACCACAGATGCTTCAACAGACACAAGTAGAGTCGCAGGAACATATACAATAAGTGGATTAAGTTCAGGTAACGGTGTAGACGCACAGTTCTCAGTATATGTAAATGACAGCGGTGTAACAGACGTAGATATCATCGACAGAGGTACAACGTATGCCGCTTCTGAAACCATCGAATTACTTGATCAAGACATGGGAGCCGGCGGAGGCGCAGATATCACAGTAACAGTTAGCACAGTAAGTTAAGGAGTAAAACATGGCAAATGTAACGGTAACAACTTCTCAACCGAACATAACTGTTGATGCAAACCTGTTAACAGTCAATGTAAGCACAGAAACAAATAACATTGTTGTAAGTAACATTGCAACAATATCAAATGCTGACGTAAGAAGCAGTCTTTCAGTCGTAGACGCAGGTGGTGATGGTTCTTTAACTTATTCAAATACCACCGGTGTATTCACATACACAGGACCAAGTCAAGCAGAAGTCTTAGCACATTTATCAAATGTATCACCAGTAAACCTTGAAGCAAATGGTCAAATATCTATTGACGAAACAGCATTGTTTAGTGGTAAAACAACTGATGATTTAACAGAAGGTAGCACTAATTTATACTACACAAATGCAAGAGTAAATGCATACGTTATTGATGCAGGACTTGACTTTAACGCAGAAAAAGTAGATGATCGTGTTGCTAACTTGATGCAAACATCAGGTAATTTGACTTACACATATGATGATGGTGCAAATACTTTAACCTTAAGTCAATCATTAACCACTACAGATATTTCAGAAGGTGATAATTTATACTTCACTGATGCCAGAGCAAGAGCCTCATTGGCTCGTGTAGATGCAGGTGGTGACGGATCATTTGATTACAACAGCTCAACAGGTGTAATGACTTACACAGGTCCAAGTCCAAGTGAAATAAGAGCTCACTTTAGTGGACAAAATGGTATCACATACAGTAGTTCAACTGGTACAATTGAATTATCAGATAGCGATCTAATATCAGGTGTTACAGCAGGTGACGGTTTAACAGGCGGAGGTGATTCAGGAAATGTTACTCTTGATGTTGTAGGTGGTACAGGTATAACTGTAAACACAGATAACGTTGAAGTCAATATGGGTGACTTTACCACAAGTGATTTAGCAGAAGGCACTAACCTTTACTATACAACTGATAGAGCAAATACTGCAATAGGTGCTTACACAGGTAGCATGAATTCTATTGATGGTATTTCAGCAAGTTCCAACATAGAAAGAACAGCATGGTTAGTTGGCAAACATGAAATTGATCATTTAGTACAATCTGTAAATGATCTTGGCACAACAAGTGGTAACATCACTATTGATTGCGACAGTGGTGGTACTGTATTGGCAAATATCAATGCAGATGTCACAGGTATCAGCCTCACAAACGTTAAAGCAGGTACATCATTAAGCATAATCTTTAGACAAGATGGTGTAGGTAACAGAGATCTTGACACAACCACACATGCAAGTAATTGGAGTGGTTGGGAATTCACAAGTGCATACAAAGAATTCAGTAGTGGACCAAATGATGCTGACATAATGACTGTTTATTATGATGGCACTAACTATTTTGCAAGTATAGTACCGTTTGATGCTCCTGCAAGTCTCGACTTAACAGGCAATATCACAGCAGGTGGCATGACCATTAATGGTGAAGCAACTATTACAGGCAATTTAGAAGTTCAAGGCAATATTGATTATGTAAACGTAGTAGACTTGTTGGTGAATGATCAAAGCATAACCTTAAATTACGGTAATGCATCTGCCAGAGATGGCTTTATATACATTGATAGAAGTGGTAGTGGCGGTGCAAATGTCAATCTCAAGTGGAATGAAACCACAGACAGATGGCAATTCACAAATGATGGTACCACATACTATGACTTACCAACATCAACCAGTGATGTAACAGAAGGCACAAATTTATACTTTACTGCCGCAAGAGCAAGAGGTAACATCAGTCTTACCACACAAACAGCAAGTGGTAATGGTGCATTAACATATGATTCAGGTACAGGTGTATTTGACTTTACACCAGCAGATACTTCACTTGCAACAAAAGATACAGATGATTTAAGTGAAGGCGCAACAAATCTATATTATACACAATCAAGATTTGATAGTGCATTTTCAGGTAAAAGCACCACTGATTTAACTGAAGGTACAAATTTATATTATACCGATGCAAGATCAAGAGCGGCAATCAGTGCAACAGCACCATTAAGTTATGACAGTTCAACTGGTGTGTTAAGTATCACTGAAGTTGGTGATATATCCGAAGTTGTTGCCGGTGATGGTTTAACAGGTGGTGGCAGTTCAGGTTCAGTTACTCTTGATGCAGTGGGTGGTTATGGTATCACAGTAAATGCTGACGACATTGAAGTAACAAATTCAGAAATACAAGCACAAGCCAATGTTGCATTAGGTAACAACACAACAGATAACTTAACAGAAGGTGCAACTAACCTTTACTATACAACTGATAGAGCAAATGCCGCTATAGCAGATTATGATGGTGATATAAACACAACAGGAAACATAACTGCTGGTTATTTTATAGGTGATGG
>Ga0181394_1000713_pt1 | contig 14478 bp, 13 predicted proteins | sample 17SPOviralmetaG_FD_130123 | JGI IMG/M metagenome (GOLD analysis project Ga0181394, IMG submission 130123) | Marine viral communities from the oligotrophic San Pedro Time Series (SPOT) site, San Pedro Channel, CA, USA - 17 SPOT_SRF_2010-11-23 | ecosystem: Environmental > Aquatic > Marine > Strait...
GAGTGTGGTATATATAGACGCACTTTTATACTATCCGAAATTACCTAAATTTCGGCATAGTATAAAAGTGCGTCTAAATACCAACGACTTAGGTCAAATATTGAATAATACATATATGTAGATATCTAAATTCTGTAAATAGATATGCAATCGTTATAAATAGATATGCGAAAAATTAATTTACCCGCGAAAAAATAAATAATTAGTTAAAAAAAGAAACATTTACCCGCGTAAAAACAACAATTTTTCAAAATTTCAAGGAAATAAACTTCATATTTCAAACGGATAGATTACACGTGAAAGAAAAACATGGGAAATCACGCTAGTCACAAATCGAAAAATAAACCACCAAAACACCCAGTATTAACGCAGGAGCAATACAATCAAAAAATGTGTAAAAGAGTTGAACAAGGCAAAGAGCCTATGAATTCATGGTTTGCAAAACAAAAGAAAATTTATGAAAAAAAATTAGGGAGAAATTTTACAGTTTGTGAATTTCAAAAGCACATAATGAAGCACCCACCAAATATCCCTAAGTATTCTATAGTAATGCCAGGTCCAAAACCTGTTTATTATGGAGGACTGCAAAGACAGCTTAAATCACCATTACGAAAAATACCGAAATACAGTAAAGGTCTAATGAAAAAAAAGAGGAAGGCTGTTGTTAAAAAGACTAGAGTGAGTAATAAGAAGAAGAAGAAAAGTAAGAAATCTTCATAATTCAAACGTAAACATGAGTGAAAGGAGAACTTCATTTATTGATTACAAGTGTCCGAAAGCTGATCATGACATTGCAAATTTACGCAATTCTTTTCGCAAGAGGGACAACACTGTTTCTGAAGCCAGACCTGTTGGAGAAGGGCAAACTGTTAAATTGAACATTCCAGATTGCATGAAGACATTGGTTCCAGGAGAAACAGCAATACGCATCACTGTTAAATTACATAATTTTGATTCATTAACCTACATGGATGGTGGTGTTCAACGATTGTTCAACCGCTTAATTATAAAAGATGGCCACGGTGTTGAATTGGAAAGCATAGAGCATTACAATCGTGTTTACCAGACATTGTTTGATGTGCACGTGCCTGAACATCTTAAGTACACTTCTTTTCAACAAGAAGGTGTTTACAAATATGAAGTGCCTTCAATGCTTGTTGGTCCAAGAGCCAGTTGGAATGGTTTATCTGCAGGCACTGATTGGACATCGAATATTCAACCTAATCCAGATGGTACTTACATAAGTTCTGTCAACAAATTTGACAAGGTTGCTAAAGACAATCTTCAACCGAGTCAGTTAACAGATTTTTCAAAATATTTGGCCTGGAGACCTTTATTCAATCGAACAAATGATGTTGCTAATGCACCTAGCAATACTTCTCAAGATTCATACTGGTCCGTTTCAGTGAGCGATACTGGATCTGCAGAAACTAGCAGTTACACTTCAGTTGTTGAAGATGTTTTTGATCCACGAACAACAGGTGTTCCAGGTCGACGTGGTATTAAATTGTATGGTGATCCATTAAATTTTCCTACATTAACCGGAATTATTGAAGGTGGAGAAGGTGAAGAAGATGATGTCAACGTACCTACTGTTATGTATCATGGTCACCATGTTTACACACCTTGGTATTACCACATCGGTAAAAAATATTATGAAACACCTGGACCGTCTCCAGGTTTGGACAAAGGTCCTGGACATGTGTCGAATGAAATTACATTCGTGTTTCACCCTGCAGCAAGTGGTATATTGTCTTCGACGAAACATATACCACTATGGATCACTAAAGGGTTAGAGATTGAGCTAGAAATGGACCGACCAAGTAGTTATTTAAGAGATGCTCGATCTGATTTCCCAAGCACTCAATCTAACTTCAATACACTATCCGAGAACAACAAACCATTCATTGAAATTACCAGAGCTGAAGTGATATGGACAGGTGTTGATTTGACTGAGAAAATGATTACTTCCATCAATAAACAATATGAACACCAAGGTCTGCATTTCTGTTACCCATCTTTCACTTGCGAAGAGAGGGAAGAGTTTACGGGTGATTTGAGTCAAGACATAACAGGTAAAATCGAATTCAAGAACCGTTTCGCAATGTTGAACCGTGTTTACAGCAACGCTTCAATATCTAAAAACGCTGGAACGCTTAATGAGTGGAGTGTTGATACATTTAACACAGTGAATCACAACCCTACTGTTCGATCTTGGGAATATAACCGCATTTATCGCCCCGATTGGGGTTCAGATCAAAACATTGGTGTTGTGGATCATTATTATCAGACCAAAAAATCAATTGGTTCATTGCACAATTATCGCAGCGACGATTTTATTTTTGGTAACACACAAGTTATCTGCAATGATGGGAAAAAGCAGACATGTTATTACATAGATGAATTTGAGACAGAACCATCTGGATTCTTGACTGGTGTTGACACCAACAATGAAAAAATGGTGTATCGGTATCGTCCAACAAAAGACGTGGGCGTTAATGAAAGTTTTTATTTTACATGGCATTATTATAATCTAGCTGTATATAGACGCGGCGAACCAGTCATTGTAAAATCATAAAAATATTTTGTTTATTTAAAAATGTTAAATAAATGTACAATTTTAAACACACATACATGTATACATTACTCTTGCACTAGCGGTGGTGATCCATCTTGGAATGTAATCATTTTGAATGCCATGAAAATCATGTAGATTTGTTTTGAAATTCCAGAAGGTGTTTCAATTCGCAGACGGATGGTTCCGTTATTCGTGTCAACACCAGTCAAGAATCCAGACGGTTCTGTTTCTAGATTGTTGACAAAAATCTCTTTGCATCTTTCCATGCTCGTGTTGAAGCTAGACAAATAATCTGCAGGGTTTTCAAAACCCGCTGAATTTTTACCATTGAATTGAGACAAAGAAATAAGTTCCATCTTTTTGTCTCCAAGTAAATTAATTCCTTTTCTTGATTCAAGATAATGGTCAATGGCGTTGAGATCATTATCGTTACCCCAATGTGGCATGTAGATACGATTATATTCTATGTATCGTCGAGTTGGAGCTAGACGAATGTTTTCAAGAGAATCATTCTGAAAGGTGTTGATTTTGTCTTGATTCCTGCATCCTTGATATATACGATTCAACATAGCAAAAGAGTTGTAATAATCTTCTTGTATTGCTACTCCTTTTCCAACATTTCTAAGGTCTACGTGAAATACAGGCACAAGTAGGTTCAGTCCACGACGGTGGTACTGGCTTTCTAGAGCACTCTGCATAACAGGTGTCAAAGTGACAGCTGTGTACATAACATCTGCTTGTGTGATTTGAATTTCTGGAGCTCCACCTGATCGAGACTGGAAGATGATTTGATTTGAATCCAAAGTCATCTCGATCTGAAGACCTTTAGTCACCCACAAAGGGATGTGTTTGGACGAAGTTAAAAGTCCTGATCCGATAAGTTGGAATGCCAAAGTGATCTCTTGTCCATTAAGAAGCGGTTGTTTCACGTGTTTATAATAAGCTGTTACTTCAGGTCGAGGAGCGTGGATGAAAACACCATTTGTTGTAAATCTGTCAGCGACAATTTTATGACTGAGTGCAATCTTTTTTGTGCTTTGCTGCGTCGTGATTGTTCTAACAGTAGCTCCTTTTACAGTTTGTCCCGCAGTTGCTTGTAGACTATCATCGGGAATGTATATAATTGCATCTCCAGGTGCACAATCACTCGTGTATGAAAAATTTTTACGCGGATCATTGCTCTTAGTATCAGTATTTGTCAATTCAGTACTTTCACCTACAGCGCCTATGTCTGCCACCCCATTGATTTGACAAAACTTAACTGGTCTATCAAGTGAAACATTAGCATATGTGGGGTAAATGCCTTCTGTTTGCATGACATTGTGTTGAACACGTTCAGGAATGTGCACATCAATCAATTTCTGCGAAATCAAGTTGTAATCGTGAATTTGTTCCAGAACGGTCCCTCGACCATCCCGAATCACGAGTGTTCTGATAGCTCGCTGAATGGATCCATCGAATTGAGTGTCATCTTCCATATTATTGACTTTAAGTTTAAAACGAATGATGGTTTCATCAGGCACGATGTTGCGCTGTTGCGGTGGGATGATGAGAGTCACTTTCTGATTCGCAGTGACAAACGAATTGGACGTTATTCCACGTTCCCTGTCTCTCAAGGAATCACGAGCTGATGCAAAATCATTATCGGATTTCGGAATTCCATAATGCGTCTGCGGATATTTGCTCAAGTTTTCATTAACTTGAATGCTCTGCAGAGCAAGCTTGGTAGGTGGAGCAACTTGAGCCATTGTGCCGTTTGAATTATGAATGTGTGTTGCTATGTAGCAATTTGAATTATGATACAGTTTTTTTAATTATTGCAATGTGTTTTCAAGCACCCATCTTAAGTGGGTTTTTTGCTTCATTTTCAACGCTTGTGCAGCTATCAGTATCATCATCATCTCTATCTACATCTGAGGAACGTTCTTTTAATTCTCGTAAACTGTTTATAGCGCCTTTTACACGTTGAACTCTAAACTGTGAGTTTGACGAGCTGGTCATCATTTTATTTAGTTCTTCTTTTTTAAATGACTGTTCGGTTGTATGAAGAATAGATCGATTCTTTTCTTCTTCCAACGCTGTTTCACGACCCGTCTCAAAAAGAGTAAGAATTGAACTTACAAATTTTTTTACATTTTTATTATTGTGTTTTATTCGTTTCTTTTGTGAATGATCAACTCGTTTTACTAGATATGCAGTTACTGCAGCCACCAATATTTGAAACAGTTGAAGAAGAAGTTCATATAGTTCCATGTTGAGTTTTTCCGTTTGAATTATGAAAGGACGTTGCTTTATGTAGATTGTTTAGCGTGCAACTTGGATTTTGATCGTTTCAAAAGAGAGTCTGGATTCACTTCTTCGCGAGCTTTTTTACCAAGGGGTGGAGCGGTTTGATTTGGAGCTGGGGTTGCAGATTTCCTTTTGCGTGATTGTGCACCTGGCGCTCCAGCTTTTGCCATTTGTTTAACTTGAGTCACTTTTTCATCTTTGACCATGTCAAGATCTGAATAATTGGTAGGTATTTTAAATTCTTTAACGCTTTGGTCTTGTCCTACAGGTAGAGTGTTTCCGATGTTCAGTTCACTGCTTTCAGCGATGGGTAGTGTTCGTTCTGTTTTAACATTTTTAACATCTTGGTCCATGTCCATAGCTTCACGTTCAATTAGATTAACATCGTGTTTTGTAAAACGAACAGGTTTTGTTTCAACAGAACGTAGAAGCGGATTGTCTTCATTGTGTCTTTTGGATTCTCTGGATTGAATCATAGCATCATGTCCTACAGTTCTGTACTGAAGTTTGGATTCAAACCACTGGTCTTTGATACCAGGATTCTTTTGAGCATACATTTTTTCAGCACCGCGTATTGATCTAGATGCATCGATGAATGGTCGACGATTTTCAACTTTTAAATCACCCGAGTTTCTTACATATTGTTGCACTGCGCTCAAATGGGTGGTGTTATGAAAAACTGGCCCACGAACATTGCGGAAAAGGGCCATGTTGCTAAGTACAAAGTCAGGTATCTTGCCTCTGTTTGAATTATGATTTGATTTCTTTGCGTTTTTTCATCATTTTGTGTCGAGTCAACATGTAACCTATCTTACCACCGATCACTGGTATAGGCACTTTTAAATTATTTTTCGCTCTTGATTGAACAAGATTCTTTCTGCTTTTTTTATGTGTTTTTTTCATTTCTTTCTTTTCTTATTCTTCTTTTTGGATTTTGATGATGATGATTTTTTACGCTTGTGTGTTGTGTTTGTTGTTTTAAGTTTTCTGTCCATATTTTCTGCTTTTGTTTTCATCGCTTCTTTAAATTTGTTTTGTACACCTGTAGGCATTCCAATGCTTTTGTATCTTAATTGTGATCTGGTTCCAGATTTAGCTCTTTTTATGTAATGTGCAGTCGATGTGCTGCGGCGAGCATGATTGTAATTTTTTCCGATGTTGAGAAGTGCTTTTTTAGCATGTGCTGCTGAAGGAGTGTAACGAGTGTGCATGTTTGTTCTGTGGTTGTGGCTTGCTGCCAATTCTTTTTTAAGATTTTTGATTTTGTTTTTAAAATAATCTTTTGATACATGTCTAATTCCTTTTCTCAATCCATCTTTCACAGCTTCACCGAATGTTTTAGGTTCTTCCCGGAGATGACGGTAATGATAATAATATGAACCACTCATGTTGTTGTTTTGAATTATGAATCAAATCTTGAATTAATTTTTTCGCGATCATGTTCCCTTAAAATACGCGTGTCTTCTTTTTTGTTGTTGTCATTGTTTGAAGATTCATGTTCATCTTCACTACCATCAGCGTCTGCATCTATTCCCCCTTGAGGAATCAATTTTTCTTTGTATGTGAATCGAAACCGCCCTTCATGAACTCGTAAACGCGCATTGATAAATAAAAAACTGTAAGGTGTGTCGCTCACTTTGTCCATTGCATTAAAAATGTGGTCTTTTGTGAACCGCCCCATTGACAGTTCTTCAGCGATTAACAGTGTTTGCATTGATGATTGTTCATAAATAACATGGAATTCTGAATTGACCCTCAAGTTAGAAGGCACACATTTGTAGCGTTGTGAGCTGATCCAAGTGCTGCATGAATATTTCCTGGACATAAAAAATATCTTGACCAATAAATCACTCGTCATGACTTCTTTGTGTCCAGCGAAATCATCAATGAACAACAAAACTCTAGGCATCATGCTTCTGTCGTTTTTGTGTTTTTTAGCATTACGGATCATTTTCTGAAAGATGTTGTTCACATTAACTTCATCGAAATCTTCAGTCATAACTACATCCCCTCGGTTCTTTTTTTGAATTTCCTCAAATTCAATTTCCGTTTTACAGTTTGGTGAAAAGATGTAGATCTGGTCGAAATAATCTTTTAAATATTGTGGTTGAATCAGCAATTGAATCATGTTGGTCGTTTTTCCAGATCCAGTAGTTCCTGTAAACAGACATCTGAACGGGTGACTGGGTATGTTGTTGTAGTTGTTGTGTTTTGGGAAATCGTTTCGTTCTACTTTTACAGGTCCAATATCGAGTTCAGAATCCAAACAGACTCGACATCTTTCAGCGTTGAGAGCTTTATTCTGATTTGACAAACGCAACGATTCTTGATGTTTGCGCAACATATCGGTTTCAGCCTTGAACAAAGGCCCACCAGCAGCATCCAAATATTTCTTGAAAATATCTGTTCCCAATAAATCTTCATCGTTGTCGCTATCCCTTAAACCCTCTATGTCATCAGGATCAAGATTACCTTCTGCTAAATGGCGATCGAGCAACATTCGTTTGTCCAACACATTTTTATCATAATTAACAAATATGTTTGTAGGCACATTTGGACGCATCCTGACAGCCGGTCGGCCACGTGGAGCATTTGCGCGAACAGGCAAAGAGGAGGTATTTCGACCATGCACGAGTTGTTTAGGTGCGAATGATACAGCGCGTTTACGATAAGCAGCTATTGATTTTTTTACATTAGGTTTGCGGCGCACAGAAGTTGCTTTGCTTCTACGACGTTGTTGTCGATTACCACCGACCGCCACCTTGGAGCCTCCTCGGCCTTTGGAACGGGAATACTTCTTCGGCATCTTGAATTGTGACTGATTTATTTTGTTTTTCATAATTATTGACCCTGTTTCCAAAATGTTTGTCGCTTTTATCTACAGGCATGTCTGTAGTGAGACGTTTAGGTCTAGCAGGTAATTTGGCGTATCGACTATGTGCATTTTGTAATCCGGTAATTCCTGATTGTGGCATGAAATAAGAAGGTCTAAAAAGTTTCGTGTCTTCATTGGCTGAAACATTCTGGTTTAGAACTGGAAATTCAAGGGCTTCTTTTTGAGCAATGTATTTGGAAGCTTCAGGATATTGTCTAACTTCGTCCAAACCTAAATTGATCATTTTTTGTCTCCACACTTGTCGTCTGAACGAATTGACACTGTCTGTAGGTTTTACATAATACCGGTCATCTTTCGCGTGCCACACAAATTTAGAAAATGGATTGGTCAATGGATCTGAAAACCCTGATTGTGCACCGCCATAATAAATAGTTCTTGATTGTCGAAGCTGATCAGGTAAAGGTCTGTTTTGTTGATTTAATGACAACAAATCCAACAAACCTAAAGCTGTAAGTGATTCACGCATGCGTTGTTCATTGATGGCATCGAGTTCGGTAGAATTCGACACCAACCTCAAGTCTTTATCTCCAGTGACAGGTTGTACAGGTTGTGTATTGAAAGTTCCTTTTGAAGGATCTATTTGTCCTTGACCTAACGTTGCTTTAATGTCTTGTTCTTCTGGAACTTTAAGGTCACCTGACAATACTGTATTTTCTGCATAAGGGTCAATCTCTTTTTGTCGAGACCCTGGTAACAAACCTCCACTGAGCGGTGGACATGCACCCGATCCAGGTTGACCACGAGGAATACCATTAGGAGGGCAATGAGGGTGGACCATTTTAGGTGGTTCAGGGATTTCATTATTAGAACACACCCACGCCCCCTTGACCAAAGACGCAACTCCTGCAGTGACCAAGCGTGCGATGATATAGGGGAGAGCCACTTCTCCCGTCGCCCATGCGAGACCTGCATCGGTGAGAGCTTCTAACAAGTGGTGGTTTTTCGCCGATTCAAGTGCTTTCATTTGCGCTTCATCAAAAAATCGACCCACATCGGCTTTGTCGCTGAGATCTGCAGGCGGTCTTACACCTAAACATTTTCCTAAACCTTTAAAAAAGCCTACGAATCGAGCCAGGCGATTAATTGTAGGAGTAGGTGTGGGTGTAGGTGTAGGTGTAGGTTTGCTGCTTGGTGGGAAGGTCATGTTGCTGTTTGAGTTTTGACCAAAGATAGGGTAATTATTACTAATCATAATTTTGTACCAGTAAGGTAATTTACGACGAGGGGTTGTTGGCGTTGGTTCCGGTATCTCCGGTGTTGGTTCCGGTATTGGTTCCGGTATTTCTGGTGTTGGTTCCGGTATTGGTTCCGGTATTGGTTCCGGTATTTCTGGCGGTGTTGTTGGTGATGGTGGTGGTGGTGGTGGTGGTGATTCCGGTATTTCTGGCGGTGTTGTTGGTGATGGTAGTGGTGGTGGTGGTGGTGGTGGTTCAATTAATTTGTTTACCGTTGTATATTTTCGTTTCCAATCTTCAAAATTTTTCTTATATGTTTCGAGATCTTGAAAATAATTTTTGACAAAATCGACAAAAGCTTTAAAATATTGTAACGTGTCTTGTCCTTTCACACATTTTCCATGTGTGAAGCACCGCCCCATTTTTAGGGTTAGTTCTGACAGTTGAGCCATTGGAATAAATCCATGATGAATCGTTGTTTCTGATGTGCCTTCAAGATACATTTTAGCTTTATTCAAACTTTCTCCAACAGCATCTTTAAGTTCAGGGTTTTTCTTCAATATTTGTTTCACATTGTTAGCAATGTGTTTGGCTGCGTCTATTTCTAAAGACTGTTGTAAATGAGTTAAACCTAACTCATACACTAACTCCGGATGTGTTTTATACGTAAATCCTTGCGTTTCTCTTATCAACTTCATAAATTCCTTGTAAAAATCATATCCTTTAGTCTTCATTGTCTTCATTGGATCTATAATTTGTTCCTGAACATTTTTTTGAAGCTTATAGATAAGTGTTGAAGCTGTAGCTGTTATCGCTGCACCGGCTAGAAAACTCATTGCGTTAAATGAGTTTAAAAGTGTGTAAACAGCAGTAAGCGAATGCGTAACTAGACCACCACCAATCTGAAGGGCTCCTTGACCAATGGCATCGATATCGCCTCCAACAGCTATAAGCTGATCAATTTGATGGGCTAATTGAGCACTGGCATCACTACCAATTGTATTAAGAAGTTCTATAACTGTTCTTTTAGCTGTTGGTGATTCTAACATATTACCTAAAAAACCACCCATTACAGCTAGAGTTGCTATTATATCACTCTTTGTATCCTTCTCCTCCTTCTTATTTTTGTTGTTTACCGGATCATCATCATCATCATCAATAATTGTAAATCTTTTCTTATCTGGATCTTCAGGTTTCTTAACCGTAAGCGCTTTAGAAAACCCCTTCAAGATTAGTTTTCGAGATACACTTTCGAGCAGAGATAAACCTTTTTGTCTAAGTTGTTCATTTTTCATAAATGCTTCAATTGCTGATTTTGGGACATTTGCCATTTTCAACACAGTTTTAAGATGATCACCATTGCCTAATTTTTCGACAACTTCCGAATATTCGTACAACTCTTCAATTTGCTCTCCGACCAGAACCGATAAAGGAACAGAACCTTTTAAATCATTAAACCTTTTATAAACTCTATTAACCAGTTCTCTTTTAGTTAACCCTACAGGTAAATGATCTATGTTATCATAATACTTGTACATCTGCTTCGTCCATTGTGTAAGCGTGAACCGGTAATAAGGCACCAATGCAAACTGTTTAAGCGTTTTTAAATTATCTTTTTTAGGATCCTTCAATTGGTCAAAATGATCATAAATGTGAATAGATTCATCTATGACTTTTTCAATTAGATTATCGATGTCATCCTTACTTTTCAAATGACCATCTTTTTTTCTTTTCTCTATTAAAGTGTCTGCAACACCAAAAACCGAGATAATATCCTCCTTATCATCAGTGTCCACATCAAATTTTATAAATTTTGAGTTGATTTCTTGTCTAATTTTAAGCATTTTTTGAAATAATAAACCCATGTACTTATTAAGATCATTCTTTGAATATTTTTGGAAAGGTAAACCTGAATTGAAAAAACTTAAACCCCAACCTACAACTGTATTCTTTCTAGAAACAGCTTCCATCGTTTCTTTCAAGTGTAGCGCATAATTATCGTATCGTTTTAGTAAACGTTCTGCATCTTTTTTATTAAAAGCCTTGTCTTTTATCGTTTCCAAAAGAATTTTGGTTTTGCGAGGCCATTCAAGGTAATCGCTTTTTTCAATGTTTTCATAAAGACTCATATGATTTTTGGGTACATGCTTGTAACCACTTGATTCTTCTTTTTTGACCAATTTGTCAATTTCTTCAACAATGTCAGTTTTTTTCAATTTTGATTTTTTTGAAGACTTCTTTTTATTATTACTGGATACATGTTTGCGTTTATTAGTCATCTTGAATTATGCGCGTGCTATTCGACTGAATTTTTTTCTCAATCTAGCTACTATTATTATTATTCTTTCTCAACCCATTTCACATCAACGAAATATGCAAAGTCTTCTTGTTCACCTGCATCATCGTTATGATTATCATTATAATGCTCGCATCGCTTGAACCCGGTCGAACTAGGTAAAGGAGTGAATGGCATCAAGTATTCCATGATCTTAATGCCTAAATGCGGAATTCCTTTCAACTTCTGTTGTATCACATGTTCCAAAAGAATGTTGCGTAAATCTCTCGCGTAAATGACACAAGGGCACCAAGTCAATTCATTGGGGTCCGCAAAAATGGTTGTGTACACTTCACCGCCTTCCAAGTCGGCTCCATGCAGCATGTTGAGAGCTGCTTGTGGATATGGAGTATAGACGCTGCTTCTGATTGGTTTTTTCATTTTTCGATTCTTGATTATGTTTCGACAACTTTGCAACATGGATTGACGATTTCGGTGGTTGCGTTGATACACTGATTCATGTAACACGTGCCTTGCCCAAACGCACTTACATTCATACATCTTTTTAGAAAGGGGTGGTATAGGAGCTCTTTCCAAATAAGTGACCAATTCTTTATTTTCTTGTAAATGCGACCAATTGCAATATGCACAACCCCACATCCTTGGTCGACCGGTTACCGGATCAGCGTCGCAGATGCTTCGGTATTTGCTCAAATGGCAAGCTGGAATGTATTCCTCAGTCAGTTCTTGAATTTGACTCACTTGACTCAAGATGCGTAAAGGGCCACGGTAATCTTTGCGGTCTGGATCTGTGAAAGGTGTGCTTTTTTTGGACAACACTGTCACATGGTTATTGTCACCATTAACTCCAATCATCACAGTAGCTCGTTTCACATTGTCGTTTTGAAAAGAATTCACAACAAACGCAGCTGAACGTTTGCGAGAGGCTGCTGTTGTTGAGTTCATTTGGATTATGGAGCTTGCTCGAAGGCTCTAGAGAAAAGAGGCGGCCGCGACTTTTCTTGAAAAGCCAGCTTTTCATTCAAGAATAGCAAAAAAATAGCCAGCGCTCTTCATAATCCAAAATGACTTCTACACAAGCTATCATGCTCGATCCAAAAAAGTACCGGGAAGCTTTTACAAAAGAGTTGAGGAAACAAATGTCACAAGTGTTTCTAAACAAGAAAAATTTAACCAATTTTGCTAAAAAAGCGGGCATCGATATTCCAAATCACAAAATGGATAAACCTTCACTCATGATGCACATTGCTGAAGTAATCACGATTAAAGAAATGAACAAGCAGTTTCATCTAGGTGGTGATGCGTGTGATTCCACGTTTATTGACCAAGTTGAAAACATGGAAATGAAAGACCGTAAATGCACACAACAACAATTTGTGGAAATTGGAACTGTAAGCAGTGTGGTGATTCCAAATAATAAGAAAACAAATGAATCTGTAAACCGTTACAAACCGAATGCTGATCAAATCAAAATACATGAAAAACTTTTCCCGCCACAACTGTCAAGATCAATGTCTAAAGTAGAAGAAAAAGAAAACGAAGAAACGACTTATGATTCTTTGGAAGCATCAGATTTCAAATAGACTCATGAGTAAACAAACCTATCAAAGCACAAGCACACCTGTGCTGAAACCACCACCTTTCACAACCAATACAAGGAAGACAGGGTATGGTCGCTCAAGCGTTCAAAAGACTTTGGAGAAAGTTGCAAATGAAGGCGAACACAAAATAAAAATGGAAGACATGCGCAACACGATGAACCCGTCCATGCGAGCTTGCACTTTGATTTCAAATCCTTTCTTCAAAGGATATCCTGATCATGGTACAAGTAACAATGTAGCTAGCATAGATGGTAAAGTGTACGCAAATCGCAAACCGAAATGCACATGCGGTAGATCAGTCTTTAATGACAAATTTGTTTAATAAAAATTTGATATGTCATGATTCACCACAAAATCGCTGTTATTATTATTATAACTCCATGTTACTCTACTTGTTGCTTGTGCTGATTTTACATTGCATGGTTGTAAAAACCATTTCGAATTGCTGCGGTGGTTACCATAGCCTTGATATACTTGTCGAATGCCGAATAAATATTGAATACCATCGCTCAAAGTGTCACGTGGAATTTTGTGTATGTTAATTCGACGCATCACATCTGGATGAATCTTGCGACGAAACGTAAGCCCAATTAACGGTTTTGTGACCGGGTTAAATAAATGAGTGCTTGCGACGTTTCGAGCTATGTGGTTGCTTCTTAAGATCGCATAATATAATTGAGTAGCTCCAAAACTGTGGCCGAGAAACGTGTAGGTGTGATTTGGGTAAAGTTTAGAACGATCAACCATGATGTCTTCAATTTGATTGACGGTTTTTTCAAAAGTTAAATAACGTTTTTCTTCACTTAGTTTAATGATCGCTCCATCCAGAGCTAATGTGTTGTTGCGCAATTCTCGCTGAAGCATTATGTTGTAGCAACCGTGAACCACGATGATGATGCGTTTGACTTCATCGTTTTGAAACACGGTGATTTGGTTTGGGATTGAAATGTCGTTTTCAAATCGAAACCGCGGCAAGTTCAAACGTGTATCTTGTGCTTTGTTCAACAAAACATCGACTTGATGTTCCCATAAAAGACGCTGTTGTCTCGATTCTTGGGACCGGTTTTCAAGGTTGGACACTGAACACAGATGCGCGTACAAGGCGGTTCGTTTGTCGCCTTTGACATAATGTGTTGAAAACGAAGATTTGGCTTGAAAACTCATCTTTTATTATTATTTATTAAAAGTTTAATATTCCGACATCAATTCCATCACCCACTAAACTTCCAAAAGTTCTACCAAGCAACGAGGTCAATGTCTTTTGAAAAATGGTATTAAAACCTAATTGAACCGCCTCTTCAGCCCCTTCAACAGCTACTCCGCTTGAACCTTCTGCCAACGGTGCAAAATCTCCTGCTAAATCACCGAAATCTGCAAAGGGTCCAGCTGCAACTTTAATAACCTCTTTTGAGGGGGCTGCACCAGGTGCTGCAACCAAACCTTCAAGTTCAGACACTGTGAAACCTTTAAAATCTGCAACGTCTAAAGTCGTGGTTGCACTTAACTCTTTTAATAATTCGGCCTTGCGACCAGCATTGACAGATTCTTCCACAGCAACCACGTTGCCTGCTTCTCCGACTCCTTCTGCGGGGGCTGCACCTTGAACTCCTCCTTCTCCATTTGCAACACCTTCAATTGCACCC
>Ga0181394_1000714_pt1 | contig 14476 bp, 14 predicted proteins | sample 17SPOviralmetaG_FD_130123 | JGI IMG/M metagenome (GOLD analysis project Ga0181394, IMG submission 130123) | Marine viral communities from the oligotrophic San Pedro Time Series (SPOT) site, San Pedro Channel, CA, USA - 17 SPOT_SRF_2010-11-23 | ecosystem: Environmental > Aquatic > Marine > Strait...
GGTACTTCAGTACTAGTTGGTTACAAAGGTGCAAGTGAGGCAGACGCTCCAGCGTTCTATTGTCCTTACATTCCACTGATGTCATCAGGTGTTGTATTAGATCCATCTACTTTCGAACCAGTAGTAGGCTTCTTAACTAGATACGGTTACGTTGAGTTAACAAACACAGCGTCATCACTAGGTAACGCGGCAGACTACGTTGGGTTAGTAGGTGTTACATCTGGTAACTTAAAATTCAAATAAGCCAAGGCTTATTTTATTTTCAAAGAGGGGCGGCTTTATGTCGCCCTTTTTTGTGACTGTACTTTCAATAAGCACACAGATATAAATTTTTTTTCACCTTCATACCATTCGCAGACCAAATGTTGTAGTTTTACTTTGGTGTAGTACTTCTAAATAATTCGAAGGTTCATTAGAATCTTTTAACATCAAGGGAGGTCCAACATGGATATCATGATGAAAATAAAAGGATGGGCAAAAGGAATTGCTGATGTCGGTGTAAGTTTAATCGCATTAGGAATCGTTTTAGAAATCCTTTTCAAAGGTCAAGGTATTCCGTTCTGGCCAAATGTTTCGGTAATCGGAAACATCCAGGGCGTACTGCAAGGCTTTTCAGATCAAGGTTTGATCGGATTAGTAGCAGTTTGGATTTTATATCATATCTACAACAGAAAATAATATAAAAATCTAGAAATACAATAACCTCGAGAGTGGTGTGAGCCATTTTGTTTGCACCACTCTTTTAATTAAATAATGTTAAGGAGATTATCATGAAACATTTGAAAAACAAGAAACTTTGGATAGGTGCGGCAGTAGTTGTAATCATATTCGCTTGGATGCTTTGGTCGGGTCAGCCTGCACCAGAAGTTCAAGGTTAATCACTGAAAGGTCGATGATGAAGATGTATTGAGTCGACCTTTTAACCACACACTTTATAATTCTTAAAAAAACATAAATACACATAGTTCAAACGTGCTTTTGCACAAAGCAAAAGACTTATGCGGAATACCAACCGCGTACCCAGGAGAACTGGGATTGGACTCCTAACTAGGAGAAAAAAAATGGGAAGACCAATAAGAAAAGACCGAATGTTCAACGATCGTCTAGGAAACAATGACGACTCGACTGCATATTCTGGAAGAATAGAAGTATCAGCATACTTTCCAAGTGGCGGATCTCTTCAACAAAACGATGATGCATACATCATGAGACAAAGAGGTTCAAAACAGTTTTTGATACATCAACCAGATTCAACAGAAGCAGTTTACACTTTGGTTCCTAAACCACCTGCAGAACTTGTAGCAGGTGAGATGTGTGTTAAAATCACAATCAGGAACACAGATTCAGGTGTGCCAGAAGATGCATGGGTTGAAAAGTTCTACAACAGAACTGTTCACTTTGCAGACGCTCAAGGTACAGTAACTGGACATGTTCCATATACACTGGGTACAGAAGCAGGAGAAGATTCAACTGCGGCTGGAGCCGGTTCTATCAACGTTATCTAATAACGGACACGTGCTTAAAAAGGGGGAGTTTTTACGCTTCCCCTTTTCTTTATAAATACTAGCAAATGGCAAAAACAGTTAGAACATCAGGCGCATATACACTAGAACCAAGTACTGCGGTAGTTACGATCAAGAACGGCATACAGTTCACTCCGGTAGCATTCGCTAGTTTGCCAGGAAGTCCTGCAAACGGAATGGTCGCATTCTTGACCACAGATGGTGCAGGTGCAACTAAAAACAAATTATGCTTCTACGAAACTACTAACAACAGATGGAGTTATGTAGACGACGGAAGTGCAGTGGCAACATCATAGGATAACGGATGAGATACAAAGAAATAGATATCAACATCAAAGCAATCCCAGACAAAGAAGATGAAGCACTGTTGAACCAACTGATGGGAGCCAAAGGGGTGTCAGTAACTGACGATGGCGATAAGTCCGAACAACCAGCGGCGGACAACAGCGACAATCCAGGAAAGGTTGCATCAGATGATCCAACCACAGTGGCATCAGTTTATCCATTACAACAAGAATTAGAAATGAAAAAAGCAGAGGCAGGAAAAGATCTTGCACAGTTTGATCATATCAGCCAAGATGCAGACGAATCAGAAACAGATCAAGAAGCAAGGCAAGATCCACCTTTAGTACAACAGCCAGAACTGACAGGTGGTGAACAACCAGGTGTGCCTTCAGAAATGAAGAAAAAAGAACCAAAGACAGAAAGTGAATTCATACAAAGACTAAAGACATTATCTGGCCAATAATAGGGAGCGTACATGGCATTTAGGAAACTAGTAGGATCTTACAAAGATTACGATTTATCGACACATATCATAGAAGACGGATACCTAGCAGTAGACGTAGACACAGGAAGTTTAAGAATAGGTGATGGACAGACACAGGGTGGTACAATTATCACTTCTGGAAGTGGTGGTACCTTAACAGTTCAAGAGGAAGGATCGGCATTATCCACTGCGGCTACAACTTTAAACTTTGTAGGTTCTGGTGTAACCGCAACAGGCACAGGCTCAACTAAAACTATTACTATCAGTGGCGGTTCAAGTTCGAGTTTAGGTGATCTAAGTGCAGTAGGATCAACATTGACCGCTCCGTCAAACGCAGATTTGACACTAAAGACTGCTGGATCAGGCAGTGTAATTGTAGATGATACTTTTAAAATAGGTTCAGGAGCAAGTGTCACAACAATTTTAGATGAAGATGATATGAGTTCTGATAGTGCAACAGCATTAGCAACTCAACAAAGTATCAAAAAATATGTCGATGACAATGCAGGCGGAGGAGGTGGGACAGGTGGTATTTCTTTTTCAGGTACCGTCATCAGCACCACAGATTCAAGTCCGGGTATAGAAATATCAGGCAACCTGATACCAGCACAGGACGGAGTTTTCCAACTAGGAAGTTCAAGCAGAAGATGGCAGACAGCGTATTTGTCTGCTGAAACACTTGACCTAGGCGGAGCGACCATTTCATCCGACGGATCGGGATCAATTGCCATTGCGGCTACAGGTGCAACATTACCGGCAGGATCCAAAGTAAAATCAGGTGCGAGTACCCAAGGTATTCAATTACAAGGTAAAACAGCCGCGACGGCAAACCGACCTATACAACTTGTACCTATATATGTTAGTGACGGGACTACAAGTTTTACTGACGCCCAATTACTGGCAAAAACAGGAGATCTTGAGTTAGAATTTAACGGCACAATTGAAGAAATTCCTGTATACACTGAAGCAAACCAAACATTTACGTTGTCAGACGGAAGTGCCATATCTGCCCAATACAGCACTAGGAACACACTTTTTCAATTTTAATCTTACGATAAATATCTACAATATAAAGGAAATGAATGCATTCCGTGAGTACAAGAAGGCGGAGCACAGAATTGAGTTATGGCTGATAAAACACCGGTACGAGTAGTCTTTAATGCATCTAATGTGGCCACTGGAATGGCTGAATTCCAATCAGGAGAAACAGTACCAGTTGCGAACGGTGGTACAGGTCTAAGTTCAATAGGGTCAGCAGGACAAATTATAAAAGTAAACGCGGCAGGAAACGCTCTTGAGTTCGGTGCTGAAGGTGATGTATCAATTACAAACCTGGTTGCACCAACAAACGCAGACCTTACTTTCCAAACATCAGGCACAGGAAATATAGTGCTTGACGCTGTAACAGTTAATGGCACGACTTTCAGTGCCGCAGACTCAACAAAAATTACAATAGCAGAAGCACTTGATGTTACAGGTGCTTTGACGTTTTCAGGCTTATCGCTTCCAACATCAGACGGAACATCTGGACAGTTTTTACAGACAGACGGATCGGGCACATTATCATTCGCAAGTGTTTCAGTAGGTGATTTAGATATAGTTGGTTCTACGATAGCCTCACCAAGCAACGCAGATTTAACTCTAGACCCAAGCGGGACAGGAAATCTAAAATTAAACGCCAACACAGACATCACAGGCTCGGCAACAATAACAACTACTACAACTGATGACTCATTATTAATAACAAGCACAGAAGACAGCAACAGTGCGGCACCTGTTTTAACTTTGAAGAGAAACAGTTCAAGTCCGGCGGACGCTGACTACTTGGGTAGGATTAAATTCAAAGGTGAGAACGATGCTGATCAGGAAGTTCAGTACGGATCTATATCAGGAAAAATACTAGATGCTTCAGATGGCACAGAAGACGGTGCGATTGAATTCAATGTCAAGAAAGCAGGCTCAAATAATATCGCAGTAAGAATTAACAGCGATGTAGTAAAATTATTAAACAGCACAAACTTAGAAGTTGCGGGATTAACTTATCCAACTGCTGATGGATCTGCTGGACAGTTCTTGAAGACAGATGGTTCTGGAAATTTATCATTCGCAAGTGTATCAGTTGGTGACTTTACATTTGTAGGTTCAACGTTGAGCTCTCCATCAAACGCAGATATCACTTTAGACCCAAGTGGATCTGGTGACATCCAATTAAAAGCAAACACAGTAGTCACAGGAACTATGACTACAACAGGAAATGTGCTTCTTGGAGAAGATGCAACAATTATATTTGAAGGTGCTAGTGATAGCACAAACGAAACAACCTTAACTGTTGTAGACCCAACAGCGGATAGGACAATAAGTTTACCAAATAAATCAGGAACTTTGGCAACAACAAGTGACACTGCATTTCCAAATTCAACTACACCAACACACCCAGCGGCAAATGGAGATGCTGATTTAGGCTCAAATCTAACTGATTCTATTGTTGATCCGTTTGGTATACCAACTGCAGATCTGTATGATCACATGGAACCCAGAGGAACAACAGTAACCGTGGATTTAGGAGCGTTTAGTTAATATATGTTTTTTACAATAAATATAAGGAATAGGAAATTATAATGCCAACAACGCTAACATTTAGACGAGGAACTACTACACAGAACAACAATTTCACTGGTGCGGCTGGCGAAATCACTGTAGATACAGATACTAAGACTTTAAGAGTACACGACAATTCAACTGCGGGTGGTGAGGGAGTTGTAGGTCTAACAGCGGCACAAACTTTAACAAACAAAACTTTAACTAGTCCAACAATCAATGGTGGTACTTTCAGTGGCACATTTACTGGTACAATATCGCCTGGACAGGTAACAACCAATTCAATCGTATCCAATGGATCAAATGCAGACATCAGCATTCAACCAAGCGGAACAGGTGATGTACTATTAAGTGCGTTGAGAGTAAACGGCACAACATTAGACAGTTCGGATTCGACAAAAATTACAATAGCAGAAAATGTTGACGTGACTGGTACATTGGCAGTAGCAGGTGCATTAAGTTCGGCTACAAGTTTAGCATTGGCGTCAGGAGCAACAGTTACAGGCATCGCAGACGAAGACAACATGTCAAGCAACAGTGCTACGCTTTTGGCAACACAGCAATCAGTAAAAGCATATGTTGACACAGAAATTGGAAACATTTCTACAACATCTATTGTACAAAACAATTCAAACATAACTGTTGCAGATTCTGGCTCAGGCACAATTACAGTGACCGTAGACGGATCTACAATTGGTGATTTTACATCAACAGGTTTACAACTAGGTGGTTCGGGTGCAAGAGTAACAACTGTACTAGATGAAGATAATTTAGGTACTAACAGTGCTACCGCCCTTGCTACACAGCAATCAATTAAGGCATATGTTGACGCACAAAACGTTGCCCAAGCATTAACATTTGTTGGTGATGACTCAACAGGTACAGCAGTCAATTCAGGAGAAACATTCAAGATCGCTGGCGGTTCAAACGTAACCACAGCAGTCAGCGGCGACACATTAACAATCACAGGTGCCACACCGGCAGTGACAGCATTGAACAATGCAACTGCAAATGAGTTGGTAACTGTGGGATCAACAACAACAGAATTAGATGGAGAATCAGGATTAACATTTGACGGTTCAACATTGGCAGTTACAGGCGCTGTTACAATATCAGGAAACTTGACTGTAAATGGCGACACATCAACAGTAAGCACAACAAATACAACTATCGAAGATAACATTATCGAATTAAACTCAGGTATCTCTCAATCATTGAACGATGCTGGTATTATTATTGAGAGAGGAACAACAGGCAACAACGCGGCGATAATATGGGATGAGTCTGCAGACACATTCGTCCTAGGTACAACAACTGCAACGGCGGCAGACAAATCAGGCGGAATTACTATTGACGCAGGAAGTTTAAAAATTGCCTCATTGGAAGTTGATGGTGTTACTGTAACAGATAACATTATAACGTCTAACAGTTCAAACGCTGATTTAGAGATAAATGCAAACGGTTCAGGAACAGTTGTATTAGAAAATTTAAGCATAGCAGGTGACGGAGCAACGGTCACAGGTATCCTAGATGAGGATGCAATGGGATCAGACTCAAATGTCAAACTTGCAACACAACAATCAATCAAGGCATATGTTGATGCACAGGATGCCGCGATAGCATCAGACACATTGACATTGACTAATAAAACATTTGATGTTGAGGGCACAGGGAACAGTATTTCAAACATCGATGTGGCAGATTTCAAAGCGGCCGCTATTGTACTAGAATCAGAAGGTATAGGATCTAATGATAATGATACAACTTTACCCACATCAGCCGCTGTAAAAGATTACGTAGACACGCAGATAACAGCAGAAGATCTTGATGTTGCGGCAGACTCAGGAACAGCCGCAGTTGATCTTGATTCACAAAGTTTGACAGTTACTGGTGGAACAGGAATAGGAACAACTGCAACAGGACAAGCAGTTACAATAAACATAGACTCAACAGTTGCTACACTAACAGGTTCACAAACATTAACAAACAAAGTATTAACAAGTCCAACAATTAATTCACCAACTATCGCTACACCAACAATAACAGGTGCGATGACGGCAACTTCGGTTACAACAAACGATGTAACAACAAATGGTTCAAATGCAGATTTAGATTTAGCACCGCAAGGCACAGGAAAAGTTAAACTTTATGGCACATATACCTTTCCAACTTCGGATGGTAGCAACGGAACAGCACTTGTAACAGACGGCTCTGGTACATTATCATTTGGTTCAGTTGGATCTAAACCTGTAAGTGATGACGGTGCCGCAGTTGCAATCACAGATAAACGTATAACATCAACTGCTAGAACAATAGATTCATTCCACAGCAGTTTCCAAGACAGTGTTTTATATTATGTTGTATCAAACGATCACAACGAAGACGCTGTAAACGTACAAAAAGTTTCTGTTTGTCACAACGACTCAGGAGCATTCATAAGTTCGGCAGGTGCACTGTCTAAGGCATCAACATCAGAGATGACTACATTCACAGCAGGATTAGACAACGACATGGTAAGAGTTAAAGCGGCAAGCACAAATGCTGTCGGGGGTACATTATCTTTTTACAAATTTGGATTGGGTGACAACACATCAACTGGAACATCAGGCAATGTAATTATTTCACAGAACACAGATGTTGACTCGGCTTCAGAATCACTTGTAAGTTTTGCTCATGCAACTTTCAGAGGCGCAAAACTATTTGTATCAGTAAACAATGCCTCTAAAACAGAAGTTGGAAACGTTGAGGCACTTGTTGTGCATGACGGAAGTGATGCATTTATTTCACAGTTCGGTGGAATACAAACCGGCAACAATGCATTAATCACACTGACAGCGGCGATTGATGGCAGTAACGTTGTAGTGTCAGCGGCAGGTCTTGAAACTAATTTGAGAGTAACTGTTCACGCTATCATGTTGAAAGACACAATGACTTCTAACTCAGGCACATATGCCAATGCAGAAGCAATAGCACCTGTAACAATATCATCATCAGCAACAGAAATTGACACATTAGTAGAAGCAAGTAACAACGGTGCTGTGTATTACCTAGTAAGTAAAAATGCCAGCGAAGGTGAATATGCTGTGAACGAAGTGTTTGTTGCATGTGGATCAGGCGAAATAACAGTTGCAAGTGGTCCGTATGTAAGCACCAAAGGTACGAACCAATTAGCATTCACTACTGACTACAAAGACGATGTTGAAAACACAGGACAACTTTTTGCTTCATCTACATCAGGTGGATCAACCACTGTAAGCGCCTACAGAATAAATCTACTAGCCAAGTAATAAATACAGTACATTAACAACAATCATGCGGGAGAGATGGAACCATGACAACACGTAACTTTAGAGTTAACAACGGATTAGAAGTAGGAGATATCACAATATCAGCCTCGGCTAACACGATAACAGGCGGAGCCACAGGCGCACCAAGTAGTGACGGTGACTTTGCAAACAAGAAATACGTTGACGATTCAATAGCGGCAGTATCAACAACTGCTATCGCACAATTGAACAGTAACGTAACAGTAGCAGATTCTGGAACTGGAACAATTACAGCAACAGTTGACGGTAACACAGAAATGACTATCACCGATGTAGGTGTTAGGATACACGGAAACTTAACAGTAGATGGTACTGAAACAACGATCAACACTGCAACATTATCAGTAGAAGATAACATCATCGAAGTAAACAGAAATGTTTCTTCAAACTCAGGTATGCCAACATTATCAGGTTTGAAAATTAACAGAGGTGATGCATCAAGTGCCACAGAGAATGATCTTTTTTGGGTATGGGATGAATCATTTGCAGATGACGGAACAACAATTCACGGTGGAGCAGGCGGTGCCTTTACAGCAGGTAGAGGTATGAACCCAGGCGACATTGATGCACTAGTAGACATTAGATGTAACGTAGTACACGCCCTAGCAACTTCGGCTCAGTACGCGGACGTTGCCGAGCGTTTCGAAGCAGACGCTCCTATGACAGCAGGTGCAGTAGTAGAAGTAGGTGGTAATGCAGAGATAACAGAAACAACGTCAGATTTATCTGAAAATGTTTTTGGTGTAATTTCTGATCAACCAGCATACGCCATGAACGCATTAGCAGGTAACAACGACACACACCCATTTGTAGCAATGACAGGTAGAACACCAGTTAGAGTTACAGGCGAAGTAACTAAAGGTCAAAGATTAGTAACTTCAAGTGTTAAAGGTTGTGCTAGAGCAGTAGCGGCAGGGGAGTCAATCTCTCCTTTCAACGTTATTGGTAGAGCATTAGAAAGTTCAACTGACGCAGGTATCAAATTGGTAAATTGTGCAGTGAGAACTAACAACTAATAAATATCTATACTTTTTAGTAGAATTAAAAGGCGGCTTTCGGGTCGCCTTTTTTTTTAGGTTATTAAATCTAGGATGGTTTGTAACTTGCCTTTTATAGATTTGTTATTCAATGTGTTTTTCAGTCCCATGTGCAGGTTCTTTGGCCAACATTCAAAAGCACACCAACAATATCCATTGTGTTCCTCATTTAATTTAGGGATAAATTCTGATTCAACAGCGACAAGATATGTATGAAAATAAAATTTTTGATCGTTTGAAGTAAACATTTCCAAAGGTATAACCTTTTTGAATTTTGGTGTACCGCCAACTTCTTCTTCTATTTCTCTCTTTAGACCTTCGAATGCACTTTCTGTAAACTTTGACTTACCACCAACCAATCCCCAAAGTCCTTGTGTCTTCTTATCAGTTCTTTGTAGAAACAAAAAACGTTTAGTGCTAGTAGAGTAAAACAATGCACCCGAACAAATAATGTTATCTTTCATAACTTATTATAGCAATTTATTGTGAAATTATCAAGGAGTTGTTGCGTCAGTAGATGGATCATAATCTACGTAATTGCCGTCTACAACAATGGTCCAGTTACCTTGCGTATAGACTCCCTCGTACGATTTCACCCATTCCGTGCCGTTAAATCTATACTGTATACCTGTGTTTGAATTGGTAACATAATGTAAAGTAGAATCCGGATGACTTGCATCAAAAACTTTTTGCCATCTACTTTCAGATGAATTGTATTGAATAATATCACCAACACTAGCAACTAATGACCCCCAAGTTGAACTTTGTTGTGTTGCAGTAGAGTCCCCAATTTCATCAATGATCAAATATCTATCACCGTTTGCAGGTGTTCCAGGTGCGAACGTTGTTGGATTAATAATTTTTTTTACAGCAGTTAAAGTGTTGGCAGGAATGGTGTCTGAATCTACTGTGTATAATAAAATTGTATCATCCAAAGTTGTTGTAGCAATAGTTCCTATCACTTCTGTACCATCACTCTGCTTCAATCTAATCTGACTTGTACCGTTGACAACCTTACCATACTGTTCTAATAATACTTTCCAATTGACTGCAGGCCCAAAAGTCTCAAAGGGATCTGCCAGTCCAGGATCTTTCGCGCCTGTGTAGAAACCGTCGCCACCTGATTTCACATTGACACCTGTTGTTCCAAGTAATCGTAATTGATTTCCAGTAACTAATAACCCAAAATTGTTTGGTGTAACAAAACTTTGTGAAATTAACGGTCCACTGATTAAACCTTTGTTTATACCACCTTCGTCGTCGTATATACTCATGATAATTTTTTGAACTACACCTAGTTTTTTCACCTTAACCGGAGGTGATAACCATATTGGCATACTAAAAGTCATTGTAGAAACATCTATTTCTGTATCAGCACCAACAGGAATAGTTCTAGAACTGAAAGTAATGCCGGTAAGTTCAACATAACTTAAACTTGTCCAATCTATATAATTGTCAGATTTTTGTATTTCGAAATCAGGATTGAACAAATATAAAATTTGTTCTAGAATTTGTAACTTTTGATCTGTATTAGAACTATAAATGTCTGCTGTTACTTCTAACCTGAAAGGCGAAGGCATAACTTTTTCAACAGTATAACCTGCACCAAGACGATCTGTATAATTGCCATCCGAATCAATATCTCTTTCTTTCAAATGTTGTTTTTCAACATGATAAGGATTTTGCATTCTCTCCCTGTCATAATTTAATTCCCTTATATAACAAGCAATTTTTGGGGCATAATTAAGTGCATTCTCACTATTATTCCTAATAATATTTGCAACTTGCCTAGTTGGATCTCCATAAACTACAGGCACTGGACGTAAAGCGATTTGATCATCTTTGCCCCTACCTGTTTCTACAGAAAAGTTATTTAAAATTCTCATAAATTGAGTTAAAAATTTTCTAACCTGCCCTGAATAAAAATGTAGCATTAATTGTCAGCCTTTGGTTTGAGTGCGTCTTCTAGTGACTGCCTCTGGTTTACTGTTAATCCATTTATCGTCGAACTGGTGCTGTTGTTAACAAATCCGGTTTTCTGTGTTGATCTAGTGTCAGTGTTAGAACTTGTAATTCTAACTGAATCTTCAACCTTAATCCATCTAGCGCCGTCATAACGAAATAATCTATTTGGTAAGAAGTCTGTACGTAAAAAATAGTCGCCCTTATCAACATTAGCATTTGGAAAACTAATACCAAATCCTGCCGGATTGCCGTTTGGTGCTACACCATCACCATCTAGATAGAAACCATAATGAGAACTTGCAGGTGTATCTATTACTGCATTAACTTTTTTGTCCATACTAGCTCTTTGATCTTCCGTATTAACATTGTCTGTTCTGATGTTTCCTCGTTCATCTATAGGTGCAACATAGTATTGTTTATAATTGAATCCTGCTTTTGGTGAATCTGCTTCTGCCTGTGCCAACACTTGATCCGATATAGTTTTTTCTCTGTTGTATGTTGACATATAACTTGCAAGTGAGTTTTCGGTTGTTGCATCTCCCAAAATATCTCTGTATTCTTGAGAGTCTACTAGTGATTTCAATTTCAATCTAAGTAGATGCGGCCACCATGTTTGTGAAAATCCTTCAGCGGCTCTGTTAACGTCTTCCACAACGTAGTACCTTTTCAGGGCAATTGGTATACTTTCGTCAAGTGAGAAGTCATCCTTCATGTGAGGCAATTCAATTACATCACCACTCATGGGTTTTCTCCCTATTCTCTCAACAGAATCATTTAGATGGACGGTCAAGAATAACGTGTCATTTTGTAAAAACATTCCAAACTGTGAAAGATTGAAGTCTTGATCTTGCACATTGTAAATTCCTCTAATGGTGTAAATGTCTGCGTCGTATTTTCTGTCTCTATTTTCTAAAAATAGTAAATCTTGAATTGTTCTTTCGTTCAAACTGTCGCCGGAATACTGTGGCTGTGTCGGAGATGCGTCACCGTCTTTGTTTGTGTCTCCCTGATCATATGGACCTATATATTTGTGGAAATGTAAATCAGTTCCGCCCACCGTGAACATCTCTCTGATGTTACGATCAAAGAACTTGTAGTCGTTGCCCTTTTCAGGCTTGAAAATGGATAATCTTGGCATATCACACATATTTATTGTGCAGGCAACGGCTATAAATATGAGTATGTCAGAACTTCAAACAGGTCAACAAGAAATATTTGATTACGTAAAGAACAACCTCGGTGAGGGAATGATCGACGTAGAACTCGATCCAAAACACTATCAAACGGCACTTACAAGGGCAATAGATAGATATAGACAGCGTAGTTCAAATGCAGTGGAAGAATCCTATGCTTTCTTGACTTTGAAAAAGAACCAGAATTCATACATCTTGCCCAACGAGGTAATCAACGTGAGAAATTTAAACAGGAGAACTGTTGGGTCACGAACTGAAGGTGGCGAAGGGGGTACACTTTTCGAACCATTTAACTTGGCGTATACTAACACATATCTTTTAAGAGCAGGTGCAACAGGTGGTTTAGCAACCTACTATGCTTTTGCAAGTTATCAAGAGTTAGTTGGAAAAATGTTTGGTAGTTTTATACAATTTCACTTTGACGTTGCAACAAAAAAATTAACCATTACGCAAAGGCCTAGAGCAGACGACGAAACAATTCTTATGCACACAGACAATTTTAGGCCAGACATAACATTGTTCAAAGATATCTATGCAAAACCTTGGATCAGAGATTACACACTTGCAGTATCCAAAGTTATGTTAGGAGAAGCGAGAGGCAAGTTTAATACTATTGCAGGTCCACAAGGTGGCACAACACTCAATGGTGATGCACTCAAGAATGAAGGTACCGCAGAGATGGAACGTCTTGAATCAGAAATTGGTAATTTTGCAGAAGGCGGAACTCCACATAGTTTTGTTATTGGTTAATAACAGACTTAATTATTTTAAATAAGTGCGTCATGACAGATGCCAATTATAAAAAATATTCTGACCTAACATTAGATGAACTAGAGTTAGTGGTGCAAGATATAGAAAATATGAGTATTGCCGCTCTCAAACTCAAGAAAAAAGATCTTAGAATTACCATGCTTAAAACTGTACAAGAAGCAAAAAAAGAGATTGAAAAACGTCTAAAAAAATAGTATAATAAACCTATGTTAATAGGTATAGTAGGTTTGATAAGTTCTGGTAAAGGAACAGTCGCTGACAGGCTTGTTAAAAAATACGGATATCAAAAAGATAGTTTCGCAAAAAGTTTGAAAGATGCTGTGGCGTCCATGTTCAATTGGGATAGAGCTATGCTAGAAGGAGATACGGAATCCAGCAGGCACTGGAGAGAACAGCCAGACAAATTTTGGAGTGAGAAGTTCGGAAAACCCACCACGCCAAGATGGATATTACAGTTCTTTGGCACAGAAGTGATGCGTGGTCAAATGTATGACGGAATTTGGGTTGACAGTTGCATAGGTAGATACAAAGGACAAAAGACAGTCATAGCAGATACACGATTCCCCAACGAAGTAAAACAGATAAGGGAACAAGGTGGAGTAATTTTACTAGTAAAAAGATTTAAAGATCCGGATTGGTTTACAAGTTATGTTGAAGGAAACATAGAACCCAAAGGTATACATTCTTCAGAATATGCATGGGCAAAAGAAGAGTTTGATTTCGTCATTGAGAACAATGGCACAAAAGAAGAATTATACGCAAAAATAGACGACCTAATCGTCAGCAACAAGATCCCCCATTCGCCAGCCCAATCTTCTAGTTCCGCTGAGCCTTTGGCAATTAGCACAGACCGTTTTTAAATTAGTAGCAATAGTATTCCTTAAATTTCCGTCCACAAATAGCACATCCAACTGTGCTTTCTGTTGTGCCTTGAACCCACATAATTCACACTTGTTTTTCTTCTTATATCCTGATCTTTGTAATGCAGTAACACCGCCTACTCTTTTGCCGGTTTGCTTCCTAATGCAAGTATCACATTTACTACGCCAATACACCCTACCATATCTCCTATAAGCATATGCTCTAGGTTTGGTCTTACACTCCTTACACAACGGTCTATCTTTGTACTGCATACGTGTATTTACGTTGCCTATATAGGCACCTAAAAATGGTAAAATTTGTCGTAAAAACCATACGATTGAATAAATAGTTCTAGTATATACGTAACTTGCAAGGAGAATACGAAAAATGGCATTAACATCACCAGGAGTAGAAGTTTCAGTAATAAACGAGA
>Ga0181394_1000716_pt1 | contig 14458 bp, 11 predicted proteins | sample 17SPOviralmetaG_FD_130123 | JGI IMG/M metagenome (GOLD analysis project Ga0181394, IMG submission 130123) | Marine viral communities from the oligotrophic San Pedro Time Series (SPOT) site, San Pedro Channel, CA, USA - 17 SPOT_SRF_2010-11-23 | ecosystem: Environmental > Aquatic > Marine > Strait...
ATCACTGTACTGTTCTCAGTGACTCTTACGCCTGCATCTACATATACACCGTTTGTATCAAAGTCGTAAAAGAAAGTATCTACGGTTTCGATAAGACCAACCGTTGAAGGGTAAAAGGAAAATTTCGTTATGAGATTAAATGAAAGTGTATACACAATCAGGCGGCGGGAAGATTCAAAGTCGCCTTCGTACCCATCTTCAAATGTTACTCCTTCAAGAGCGATGGGTATGTCTGTTTTACTCTCAGGTCCTTCAAGACCTTTGACGGTAATTGTATAGTTAGGATTAAAGTGAGGAAGTATTTGTTCTAAAATTTGCAACGCTTCATCCTGCCCTCTTGACATAATGTTTAACTCAAACGAAAGTTGATAAGGAGCGCATTGCCATACCTTAACTTTGTCACCATCGGAATTTGTTTGAACAGTGTAATTTAAACGATTAAGTTTAGTCGTCTCATCATAAGAAATGTCGACCATTTCAAAGCTCATACGAGGAAGCTTTAGAGCAATATCATTTTCAACATCAGCTTCAATTCTTGCAAGAAACTTTTCCTTTGGCGCATAAGCAAGAGAAACCCGTTTCACGCCAACCATTTTCCCTGCAGAAATATTGGCTACCTCAATATCATTAAAAAGAGTACCAAAGACCGCTACAATCTTTTTCAGGGTTTCATTATAAAAGTATGATTGGCCGAGCATGCTTAGAAGTTAAAAGGTTCCCCGAATGGATTCTCTTCAGTAAAGTCAAGAAAATCATTGGCATTAACAGTTTGGCTAAACGCTGAGTTCTGTGCGGCTGGATCACTTGGGAAAAGCTCGTCGTCATCAGCGGTACCATCATCTATTGTATTAAATCTGCTGACCGTAACAGATGCTCCACTCGTAGCACCAACCATGATGGTGTCAACGGTTATGGCGTGATACTTTCCGTCGTTAAACGTTGGCAGTCCAATATGCATTCTTTCCAGTGCGGGAGAATCAGTAGTCGTTTCGTACTTAAAGAATTCGCACGAACCTGTCACCCCACTTGGAAGCGTAAAGTTTAAGGTTTCATACGCCTGCAACTCTTCAACCGGTGAATCATTATTGGTATATTCAACAACCAAGTGATTGCCGTTATCTGATTGAATCACATCAATCTCTGCAATACCGGTATCAATTTCCTGACTTTCATATTCAAACAACTCACAGGAAAGTCGAAAGATTGGAATATCTTGAAGCTGACGAAACGGTTTGTTAACTTCAACAAATTTAATTTCAAACAATCCTTTTGTTAAAGGGAAATAGATAAGATCACCTTCAAGAGGACGGGTACTATTCTCTGAATATCCATACTGACCTATAAGTTCGTTCCACCTAAGATTGGCTATTACTAAGTTTATGCTGTCCCGCACCTCTAGTCCAAACTTGGATAGCAACTGTCCGTCACCTTCAAATCCGTCAATACTCTCAACATACATTTCAATCTTATAAGCTTTTTCAAATACGCTTATAAGATCTTCATTAAGAATCGCATCTTGCTTAACAATTTTACGCGGAATGTAATAAGCATCTGTGCCATAGATTTGAATGGCTTCAATAATCAGCGACTCGTAAAGCTTTTGCTCTTCACTGGTTCCGTTTTGAAAGTATGGATTGAGTGTGGGTACAGTTGCCATTATCCAATAAAGATGTCAAGAGGTTCTTCATATTTGAGCTGCCACGTTTCTTTAAGCTCTTTAATATCAGCAGAGGCTTGATCGTATATTGCTGCACCGTTAATTGTAACGCCGCCTGGCAGTTGCATTCCTTCAAACTTACTAAGGTTTTGTCCCCACTGCTTTTTGATAAGAAGCGTAAGAAGTTCCTTTAAACCCATGTCGTCAAAAACATCTGGATAGCTAGAAGGATTTACCGTTTGAAAGGTTTCAAAAATAATAAACTCCCCTGCTGCTACGTGGTCTGTAATATCAGCATGAAACTTAACCGTATTCTTATGACGGTTAAATGACATTACCTGGCCATGACCATTAAGAATGTCTTCAACCAAGCTCATATATTGAGACGTAAGCTCGTAGTTTAGCAATCCGCCAGGATTTCGCATCCCAAAGAAATCGTTGAGATACATTTGGTATTTCGCATTAAATAATGACGCGCTAGAAAAGTCTTGAAATCCAAGAACCCTCACAACCGAAAGAACCGCATCGGGAACTTCAATCTCGTTACTTGCAAGTTCTGCTTCGGTTACTTGATGCTTGATTAGAGTTCTAACCGCGGCATCAGAATGGTATTCTTGCCAAAATTGAATCGCCTCATCGATGCGGTCTTCGATCTGATCTTCGTCAATATTAATCTCAACCACCGGTGCACCAAGTGCTCTTAAACAGTAGTCAGCTAATTCGCTTCTAGTTGTTGGTTTAGCCATACAACTATTTATATAGTTTTATATTTATTACTTACACCTTCTTTTGCCTATTTGTGCAGACAGCAGAACGGTTATAAGAATAACACCACCCATTAAAATATCATCAGAGGCGGAATCAAGCACATTGCCTGGTAGTCCAAGATTCTCGGTCTTTTCTCTATACCAAAAGCAAATACCAAGTAAAGCTTTATACGCAAAGATAGTAATAATCAGTAGTAAAAGAATTTTAGAAAAGGCTTTCATTTATCCTGACCATTACGATTATTAAGGAACGGTATGAATCGAGTAGGATTTTTTGAAACCCTTTTGGCTACAGTAACAATACCTTCAATAACCTCTGGCGATATAACACCAACAATACCGTAAATTACCGCTTTGTACAAACTTGAAATATCGGTTTGCTCTAAGATGTACCACGCTATGCCACTTGATATAGCAGCTGCAGGAATTCTTTTGCAAAGAAGCTCAAACGTAATGTTTTCCTTTGAAGAAAGAATCCTTGCGATCATCCCCGACGCACCAATAAGTGGAACCAGCCAGCCTCCATCCAAAAAGGCTTGAAATAGGGATTTTTGGGGCTCTTGCATGTTAGTGGTGAATAATGTATTTATACAAATTGCGATCTTAAGCTTATATTAAATATAGTTTTTTTAACAAATCGTTTGCCTTTACATAAAGTAATCTCAAATTAGGAATATTTGAGCGAGGCTTACCCATGATCGCTTCTAAAATTTTTGCTGCATTGATGATCTCAGAAAGCACGTGTATGTTTTTTATTTCATGCTTCTTAATCGCAGCTTCATAAAGCTCCTTCGAGTATTCTACACTTTGACCTGTTGCATAACACGCGCCCAATACATTCACCATAGCCGCAGGCCATAGTGTAATATGAGCAAAGGAATGTACCTTATTAAAAAGCTCTAAAGCTGCTACGCCGTTTCCTTCTTTTACGTAACAATGAGCCAAGGCGGCCCAAGTAGAAGTGGTCCAGCGATAATTAATTCCAGCAGAATTTGGATCTTCAAATTCTTTGAAACTTTGCAAGTCTTTATAAAACCTTTCCAGCTCATCAATAGATCCCAAGTCATTGTAATTGTAGCGAAAAGCAAGCGTACAAAAGGCCATACTCAAAATACGAAAATCCGTTGGATAAATTTGAGCTAAGTTGAGAGCCCGGCATCTTTGAAACCCTGGAGGATCGTCGTTATGTCGCGTAAAGTTTCTTACGAACTTTTTAGGATCGGGATCATAGCGAATACTTTCCAACATCGTGTTGAACTCATCAAGATCCACCCCTGCAATATTTAAATCCCTGTCAGGAAGTGATGAATAATTATAACAAAGCTTATTACCATTATAGGTTATAAGAACTTCGTTTTCTCTCCAAGAAATCTTAGGCACTATCATTACGAAGATAAGACAAGTCCCACACTTGATAGCGCCTTATAAAACAGGTTATATCTCATTCGGTATTTCTTTTTAAAATGTTCCAAAGAATCTTCGTTGAACAGATCCTTTACAGCAAAGGAATCCATGTCAGTGTTCAAATACGGCATACCAACGAGCCTAGCAATTTCAAGTAGCCGCTCGTCATTATTAAACCACGCTGATGGTCGGATAGCTGGAAAGGTACCAGCCTGCAAAGAAAGGATCGCACCATGCAGCCGTGAACCAATATAATAATCATGCATGGATAACACCCCTCTCCAAGTATCAATATCGTTGGGAGCATAAATCGTGTCCATTCCATCTACTTCAAACGGATAATTTAATACCGAACCATCCGCTTCGTTTATCTTGATATTAACAAGATCTGAGGGTCGTGCTTGTGGTGGAACTTCAATATTTGAAGGAGTGTCAAACGCGTAAGATGACTGACAAAAATAGTTTACAGATTTAAATGCACTGAAAGCTTTAAAATAAGATTCCTTCGCCAAATTACCTCCTGTAGCTAAAATAGAATCTTTCGCTGGCGGTAAGGAAATGGCGTCTATTGAATTTGGAAAAGAATACAGTGCGGGGCACCCGAGCGCAATCGAGTCGATGTTAAAAATTTCTTTTAGGGTTTTCTTTGTTTCGTAGCCCCTGACCGAAAAAATATCTGCGTTATCTGCCATCCAGTGCAATAGTTCGATTGTCCTTGGATCAAAATCATTTTTGGATAGGTTTGGATTTGATTTAGTATAAGTATTCTTTTCACACCCGTTTCCCAAACAAACTAATTTACATTTTTTCAATTTTATTTTTGCTAACTCTTTTGCCACTTTGACGTCGACTTCCCTCGCAATATTTGTTATCCAGCACGCCGTATTAATAATCACAAAGTCAAAGTTTTCATCTATGGTCTTATAATTTCTTACCAACTCCTCTCGCGAAATGCGCCGCGAATTATTTTGATCATATTTAAAAATCTTGTATATGCTCTCCATCCATACCAAATTTCCACGATTTCCTCCGTGTTTTCTAAAGAAAGACGGATCATTCCATTGAGTGGAATCTGTTTCTGCTTTATATGGATTTTTAAGTTTATCCCCAAATCCAGGCTGATACTGACTTACAAATGCTATACGTGGAAGATTACTATCGCTCATGTATTTGTATTTAAGTATAATTTAATATCCTCAGAATATAGCGTTGAAACAATCTGAAATGATTCATCATCATAATGATCCTTCCAGCTTTCTTTTTCGTAATTCCCCGCATTGAGATTTGGAAACTTATGACCTTCAAGACCCAACCTTTTTGAAATTAAAGTAAAGTCCTCTTCAGCAGTTTCTAACCTACCAATAAAATCTAATTTAGAAATCGGCAAAATTTCGTTATATGGCTTCCAGTGAACATCGCGAAGAATATTGTCAGGATGATCGCTTAAATATCTTATAAACTCAGAAAAGCTGTACCCTAATAAATCTCCAAATTTTCTATAATAATAATCACGATCCTTTTTAGGTTTACGATCGAACTTAATCTTATCATCCCAGCAAGAAACCAACCGTTGGTAGGGGTTGCGAATAAAAGAAAACTTAAAGTAAGAATCAAAGATGTCTTTATACTTTTCAAACTCTACACGCCTTCGGTCTTTTACGGATAGATACTTCTCGTTTTCCTCTAATTTAAAATCTCCTTTTTCTAGAATGTCTAAAAACGAACTAGTTCCACATTTTGGAATGTGAAAATATACAAACTTCCCAGTCGAGGAATAGGATGACTTATAGTATTTTTCTTTCATTTTTTAAATTTTCCGAAAGTTAAAGTAACTTGGTTTCGAGCTGATCAACTCGGCCCATGAATTCATCCGATTAATCTTTCTACCTTTTCATCCCAAACGCTCTTGGAAAAGTTTTCATTAACCAGTTTTCTAGCAGCATGAATCTCTGCTCTACTTCGACCTGTTAAATGCAAAAACAAAAGTTTGGCATATTCTTTTGCTTCATCCTCCGTTTCAAAATCAATCATATAATTTGAAGGAACAAGTTCGCTTACCGCACCGACATTACTAACAGCCATTGGAACTGACCATTGCATTGCTTCAAAATATGTAAGAGGTATGCCTTCGTCAATCGAAGGACAAACAAGCGCGCTTGCCCTCTTATAAAATTTTTCCATTTGTTTATAGTCAACACCCCGCTCGAATTCTATCCAGTGACTAACTTTTAGCTCTTTTGCTCTCCCTTTGATTTTTGAATAAAGTTCGCCGTCACCAACAAACTTAAAAACCGGCATATAAGCGGCGGGTAAAAGCATAGCCAACTCTGCAGCAATATCACAAACAAACGATGGTCGTTTTTGAAAGTGAAAACGAAAGGGACACAGAACATACCTTGGATCTTTTTCGGTGTTCCTTAAAGGCCATGTTTTCTTTATCTCAGGAAAGCCGAACCAGTGTAGCGTTTCAACCATACCTTTATTCACACCCTTTTCAACAAGTTCTTTCCGTAGCTTGTCCGAAACAGTTAGTACTAAATCAAAGGGTGTTCCTCTTTGTAGACTTTTCTCAAAGTCCCAAGGCGGACTTAGGATCATATGAAACAAAGAAACCAACTTTGTGTTAGGTGCGACTTCTTTAATCGCCCAAGATTGATCATAACCTTCGTGGGAATTATTAACAACAGTGTAAACCGGTTGCAATTCTCTAACTGCTTCTATAACATTTTCAGCGCAAAAAACATCATCAGCAAGCGAAATAAACTCCTTTTCTCTTCGACTATCCCTGCGCGTCATCTCGCGAGTTGATATAACAACGATTCTAAAACCCCGCCTTTTATAGTGCGCCATTAAATCCAAGCCGCATTTGTCTGCTCCACCAAGTGCCATCCAAGGGACGATAAGGCAGAATACCGGCTTATTCGCAGAGTCCTCAGATACCGATTTTAAAACCGTTATCTCACCTCTTTTACGAATAGGTTGTTGGCGAAGTGATCTTCTAGACCTTCGAGACATATATTATATATATCCTTAATAGTCAGCAGCATCAAAGTAAAGTCGGACACGAAGAAACGTATTCACAGAATCATTTCCTTCATAACCAGATTCAGCACCATCACCAGCTTGATGACCGTTCTGAATAACCAATATGTTGATTCCGTCTCCGGCACTAACTGGAACACTTACAGGTGTACTCGTCCCACTTTGAAATTGGCTAAGATGCGTCCTTTGTGTATGTTTCAGGGCAGTACCAACAGATACCCTTGCTAAAACAGTTGCTGTTGGGCTATCTTCAGGATCCCCTGCAGTAATATCAAATACGGGAGTACCTTGATTACCACTGTCCCATTCTGGAATATCAATTTCAACTTTTCGAAATGTCATGTCGCTATTAACACCCATTAAAAAAGCGATATCATCTTGTTCTAGAGCATCGGAAACATCAGGATATTGCGCAAAATCCGATACAGGAACATCTATTGTATAGACATATGGACGAACGCTAATAGGGCCAACTGGGCCCTGTGGTCCGGTTGGACCTGTCGGTCCAGTCTCTCCTTGAGGTCCTGCAACTCCGCGTGGGCCTGTTGCTCCAGTTGGTCCTGTTGTTCCAGTTGGTCCTGTAGGTCCAGCTGGTCCTGTCGGGCCGGTCGCTCCAGTATCTCCCTGAGGTCCTACAACACCAGCAATTGCTCCAAGGTCATCCCATTCTTCGGGTGAATTATCAGGTCCCAAATATGCAAAAAGGTGAGGTGTTCCACTTGCAAATTCGGATGGGGAATCGGATGAGCTCCCCGGCCCAAGTTTAACAATAAAACAAGTGCCTTCTTTTTGAAGTTCAGCTGCAAGCTCAGGACTTGAATAAGAAAGAGGAAGCTCGTCGCCGTAATCAACAATACCACCAATTGCAACACCAACGCCGGGATCGCCTTTAATATTACCAATTACTTCTGTTGTGGAATTGGATTTAACAAGCGATACATTACCTTCATTATCAACATCAAGATCGGTAATAATGGCAATTGTGTCTAAGTAAGAATCTACTTCAGCTGCCACTGCAGTGTCGACATCAAGATCGGTCGAAACTAAATTCCCGTCTTCATCTAGGAAAAATATCTTTTGGTCAGTCGCATTAATTGCAATCTCGCCTGACCTTAGTGTGTCAGGGTCAGGTGATTCTCCTGATACAAAGGAATGCTTTAAAATAATTCTTGAAGGTGTTGTAGCCATGTTAGTAGTATATATCTTTTATGAAGACAGGATCTGCCCGTCAATGGGATGCCAAGCGGTTCTGTTCCTAACGACTTCACTGTATAAGTAGCGGGAGGCAAAACCAGCGCCATAAGTACGACCAGCCTTTGCTGCAAATTCTTCTGCAGTTTCACCACTTTCTTCAGTTTTACAAAGAGCAAAATAGCCGCCGGCGGCCTGTTGCATTGCAATAATGTTTTTAGGATTTTCGGGAAAAGGAATTCTTAGATAATTTAGTGTTGCCGATTTGAAGCGTTGACTCGTTCCGAATTCCCCGAAATTATTATATCCTCCAGCAAACAACGCGTAATTATCAGAATTGGTTTTTGATTGAGCGACGATAAATATATTTCCTAAGTATCCTACGCTATACCGTGGCCCCGCGGAAACAAAAACCTTTTTAACCCACCAGTTAGCATCAATAGTCGCTGATAAGGTGAAGGTGGTTGTATTTCCCGACTGGGTTCCTACATCGGCCAATCCTGGATTGTTTTGTCCGGCAATTCGAATCGAACGATTACCATCTACATTTTCGGTAATAATAAATGAATTTACACCTCGAGAAACTGCGATGATGTCAACAGGACGATCGGCTGTTCCAATACTAACCGGGTGGGGTAAGTGCGCATTAGATGTATTTCCTATACCAAGTTGACCATAGCTATTGGTACCCCAAGCCATAACAGTCACAGAATCGAATTCGCTTTCTGGAAGCGCATCAAGCTCTGTTGCGGAGGTGGTTGTATCAGTTGTTTTTCTTGCTAAAATGTAATTACTGGCTTGAATACTCGCCCCCGCCGCTCCAACCGAGATATCGAATACACCTTTAAGCTTCTGATGATGCCTTAAAACTCTAGAACTGATACCAACATTTCTGTAAGATGATGTTGTTCCCCCGCCTACAAGAGCGTTATATGCGTTACTCTCATAGGCGAATAATCTAAAACGTGTTGTCAGGTTCTCGTTATTTTCGTCACCACGAATAATATAGTATTTTGCATTATCAACCGAAAGTATTTCAAAGTCTTCAAATCCGTGAACAACATCTGCTTCAGGGCTATTCGCATCATGCGATTTATAGACTCTATTATCCGTTCCCTCGACCGGCTTAATATTTAAAGTACTAATGGTACCAAAGCCTAAAGCAGGAACGTGCCTCCTCACGGTGTTGTCGGTTTTTCCATTTCCGGCTTGTCCAACTCTACTATATCCGGCAAACCAAATTTCGTTATCACTTTCATTACCAGGCTTACCAATAATAAGCCAAGTTCCAAGAGAGCTTATAACAGACTTTTTAATGTAATAAGAGTATTGAGCAAATGTTTCCGATTCCGCAGGGTCAAAACCAAGTTGAGATTTCCATTCGAGAAGTGCTTCTCCATCGGTATCACCAAGGCCCCCGGCTTTAGTAGCGTTTTCTTTGAAGTAATGAAATCTTTTATTGACCTTTTCTATATCTGTAGAACTAAGAGTATTAATACCATCGGCACGTTGCGTATCGGTTATTGCGAATGTGGCCCAAAGACTGCTTCCTGCGCTATTAAGACCAAAGACCTGTGGTCCAGTGTTCGTGTAATTAGTACTAGTGAGCGTACCATTTCCTACGTTACCATATGTATTTTGGGAAGAGATAATTAACCATCCTCGAGTATAAGGAACATTGGCTCCTCCGAATCCAACTGCATTCTCATCTGTTTCGTATTTCACAAAACCCTGAAGCCGAGAATCGCTAACGTATTCACGCCCAACCCCGTCTTTGGTTTTAACAATTATTCCACGAGTAGATGGTACATTTGTGTAAGAAACTGTATCGACTGTAATTGCGTTAGCATCCCATACATCTTTTTGCGGAAGCATAGCAGGAACGGGTGTTTCAACTGAGGTGTCATTATAAGGCTGTTCACCGCTTCCATGATACTGCGTATAATAATCCGTAAAGTCAACACCTGTTCCCCGATCCCGTTGACCGATTGCTCCTTCGCCGTTCCACCCAGTTCCATAAAGGATATCGTTGCTATCTACAAAGAAGAAATTATATTGAGAGCCGATAAACGAGCGTTCAAAAACCGCTTCTTGATCTGTAATCGGTGAAAAAGCATTAAACCATTCTGAGCCGTTCTGGCCGTAAGTCCTTGTGCCTCCACCTCTAGAGTAATAGTTACGGCCAAAAAATACGCCTCTTCCATACTTATCTGTAAAGGACATTGAAAAAGCGGTCCAGTCTGAATAAGACTGGTGGCCATCAAGAAGTTCTGGAAACGACCGAACGCTTCCTTTAAGTTCGTTTGTAAGTTTATCTTCTAAGTCATTAACCCCATCAACAACCGAAGTATCAACAAATGCTTTTGTTGTAGCATGCTCGTCCGAGGTTGGAGTGGCTACAGAAAGTGTACCAGCAGAATCTCGTTTAGCAAGTGTATCTGCCGTTGCTGCAGTATCAATCTCTTCGACAAGTGAAAGTTCTCCGCCAGAGCCAAATTCAAAATCATCAGTATTAATGTTTAGACCAATTTTACCGCCTTCAATATCAAAGGAAGAAACATTTGCATTACTTGTATCAAAGAGATTAATTCCAGAAGCTCCGGCTACTCCTGTTGTTGTGGAAAGAGAGAATGCAGTTGTATCATCTTCCTTGTATTTAATAAGATAAACAATACTATTGCCACCAATAGGATCTTCCTCGCCAGGAGAACCAACCGTATCAGGAAGTGTGGTACTTCCACTAGGACTATCAATACCTTCAAGAAGTTCAACAAGTTGCTGATAAGTTGTATCTACAGGACTCGCGGCTTCGTCGTAAGAAAGGGTTTGCCCGTTACACACAAGCCAGCCAGGTGCTCCGCTCCAAATGGTGTATTCTTCAGGACTACCAGCAACAGCCCAAGAATCAAGAATCCTTGCATCTACCGCAATCATTGTTCCAACAGGAATCAGCGTTATTGGAAGAGTAAAGTTACTATTTTGAAGAATATCTCTAACATCGGTAACAATAGCGGATGCCAAGTCGGTTTGAGAGAACCAGGAAACCTCGTTACCACTACCAACCCACTTCAAATACGATGGTGTAGTTCCCGGTGATGTTGCCGGTAAGTCCCATTCATAGTTGTTAATACCAATTGTTGGTGAAGAACCCGCAAGAGAAAGTTTATTGCTGTCTGCTATCTCGAAAGTACCTTCACCTGCTCCAGTGTAATCAAATATAATTTTTTCGGGCGTACCAGCGTTTTCAAATTTAAGAGAAGCAACACTGGAAGTAGAAGAGGATTTGAAACTAATACCTTTTGAGCCAATCACTTGAAACCCGTCGCCTGTTGTAAGACTACCAGAATTAACCTTAAACGTCGGCGTATTAATTATTCCTTCTGATGCACCTCCATTAAAGGTAAAGTTTCCATCGTTGGTAAAGTTCCCAGTACCGGTAAAGTCCCCAGTACTTAGAATCCCAGATGTAAAGGTTGGTCTAACCTGAAAAGTTTTTACACCAGTGATTGTTTGGTTCCCTGTCAGAGTCACTATACTATCCGCGCTCGTAACAAAGTCGGTAGTATTGAGACCATCAATTATAGCATTACATTTATCCGCCCACTCCTTAAACGTGTCGGTATTATTAATTTGTGTTAGGTTAAAGTCGTAGGCCATAGATGAATTTATTTATAGTATCTATTTATCACTGTTTACCACAGCTTCTAATTTAATGATTCTTTCTTTTAAATCGCAAACTTCTTGTCGCAGTGCCTTAATTTCCTTATTGCGTTTCTTTCTAGCAACCGCAGCTTTGTAACCTTCTTGGTCAATATTTGAAATAACACCAGTATTTAAGTTTTTAACTAAATGTGCATTATCCTCGACTGGCCTTTTTGATTTATCCATATTAAGCTGTTGCAATTATTCTCAGGGCCTTTGCGAATGGTGCATCACTGAAGTATTCTCCTCGCATTACAATCTTAATTATAAACGAACTAAATTCAACTGGTTCGGTATTAAGGTTAAATCGTACTTCACTAAATTTACTCCGGTTGGTATTAATCGGAATCACAGTAGGATTAATTGCACTAAGCGAATGCCAATCAGTATCTGTTTCGGTGCTACTAATAATCAAGTTGTTTGTATCTTTAAGTTGAGCATACACCTCAATATTTGAAGTAGAACTTGGTCGACTAATGTCAAGATACATATCAATTTGATCACTGAGATTATCAAGAGCGATTTCCTTGGTAATATATTGAGAGGTATCTCCCGTCTCATTAATAAAATAGTCTCGTGTCTCTAGTGCAATCTCTCGGTTAATAATAGGTGTTATCCTTTCATCCGTTGAACTGAAGAATGTTTGGAGTCGTGTATCGCTGATATTAGCTCCCTGAACGTTATGGTCCCGGTTTGTAACATATTCAACTGGAGTACCAACTTCAACATCATACTTAGTTTCTCCAAAATAAACTTCATTACGAATGCTTGTTTTACCTCCAAGGTTAATTGCTTTTTGAGTTAGATTAAATGCGCCAATGTTATACCTGTTAAGTGTTCCAGATATTGTTTCGGTTTTTGTACCATCAGTAATAGTTATCGTCGGTGCTTCAAAATAGCCAAATCCATTTTTAATAATTACAATTTCATCAATAGAATTATCATCAGGATTAAATGCTGGAGTTGCCGTGGCTGTAACTCCACCTGGGAATGCAACCTTAGTTGAGTTACCTTCTGAATCAATAACCGTGGTGAATGGCGCTTCAACAGTTACAGTTGTTGTAAGAGCATTCCAACCAGAGTTATTTTCAATTGAACTGACGGCAATTTCGCCAAGATGAGTTCCAACTTGAGGATTCGCTGTAAACGATGCGGTTTGATTAGCGGGGAACGATGCTCGCCGCAGCTTAAATTTCAAATCTTTGGTTTGAAATGCCGTCCAAGTACGCTTATTGGAACTTGCAAAAAGTGTCCCAACCGCTGGTTGTGCACTGATAATCTGACCTGTGATAAGATCAACCTTATCTCCTCCAACCTCTGAAATAAAAGCTTTATAATCCGGACATGTCGAGAAAGAAATAATTGCGTATTGCGTATCTGGTGACAAATAAATCGGAGAGGGAAAGTTGAATGTGGTTGGGATAGATCCATCCGCGCTTGTCCTAACATCATCATAGTTAACAATAACCTCGCTACCAGGGATAACTTCTCCGGTTGGGTAACCATTTACGGTTGATACAAGATATGCCCGCACAGGAACATTCGCGTTCCCCCCAGTCGCCGGTGCTTTTTCCGCAAAGAATAGGTCAATCGAGGTGGCAAAAATGCCAGTATCATCTGTAACTGTAAAGGTTTGTGCAAGAGGATCAGTATGCTTATAACGAATTCGCTGAATCGTTTTAGTTTTCCTCACAATGCGAGGAAGTATAGCACTGATATTTACCGTCGTCTGGTCTGTTTGAATACCATTTGAAATAAATCTTGCCGATGCACTGCTTGTGGACTCATCTTCCAAATTGCGAGGTGAGTTTGTAATGGTAACAATCTTTTCGCCAGAAGCTAATCGTATGTTTTCATTATTAGGAATAACAAGAACACCTTCAACTGTGCCATTTACATCAGTGGTAATTGCGGAAGGAGGAAACGCTTCAAGAAGTGAGGCCTCATCAGCTCCATCATAGTGTGTTAAGCTGGTCTGGTCAAAGCCTGGAAGTAGCTCGTGAATTTTTCTTAGCCTTTCAACGCCCGTGAATCCACTTGAATTAACCGCCTTTACAATTGTATCGGCATATCTCCAGAAATTTTTGCCAGTGCGGAGACCATTGGCAAGATTGCCAAGGATACCATTTCTATCTGATGCCTTTAAAGGATACCAGCGTGTACTAAACCATGTTGGAAGCTCAATTCCATCGGATAGAAACTTGGTAACCTCAGTGGAAATATCATTTGAAAGAATTGATGTTTCGGTGTGATCGTGGCTGTTTATGAGATCATCCCGGGTCAATTGATGAGCGTAATTAGTAACATCAATATCGTCAATAAAGAAGTAAAACTTAGAGTTTGATTTAAGACCTTCAACCCTAAAGTATACCGCCTTTGATCTTGCGTATGGTTTAACTTGAACATCTGTTATAAATTCGCCAAGGGACTTTGAGATACTTTCATTAACAAGCTCAGTTGTTTCGATGGTTTGTTCTTCGAGTAACTTTAACTTACGTTTTCTATCCGACTGCAATCGCTTCACAACCTTCCAGTTCCCCTTTTTTCTGGCCCTCTTAATTTTCTTTCGATTTTGAAGGCGTAATATTTGCTTCTGCAGACGAACTAAAGTATTTCCAAAAAGATCAATATTAACTGGCGGCGCAGTTATTGTATCATTCCATGCATCAGCCTCTGGAGCAAGTGTCATTTGGCC
>Ga0181394_1000720_pt1 | contig 14381 bp, 30 predicted proteins | sample 17SPOviralmetaG_FD_130123 | JGI IMG/M metagenome (GOLD analysis project Ga0181394, IMG submission 130123) | Marine viral communities from the oligotrophic San Pedro Time Series (SPOT) site, San Pedro Channel, CA, USA - 17 SPOT_SRF_2010-11-23 | ecosystem: Environmental > Aquatic > Marine > Strait...
AGAGGAGACTGTAGATTCCACACTGCTCGTCGCGCGTTGTGCTCCAGTATTCAAAGTAAAAGTTCGGTGGTTCGCTCCTTCTATTGGCCCAGTACATAGCCTTCTCGTCGTACTTCACCTCATACTTTACCCCGGTGTCATCCATGACATCCCAGTAAGTCTTTCCTGTAGATACCTCTATGTTCTCGTAACCAAGACCCTCAAGGTGCTTTACCCACAAGAGCTCGCCCTCGTCACCCTTTGCGAAGCTCATTGTACTCTTGACAAGACCACTTGATAGCATCAACCTCCAGCCCGACTTTCTTTCGGAACTGCTTGGTCATATCTAACACGGACTCCCAGTCATCTTTGGGCGTGCCGTCTTCATTGTGGAGAGCCTCGTAAAGCTCTGTTGTCAATCGATGTATCTCGAGTGTACTAAAGGCGTACAGCTCACTCGTCCGTTGTCTCGTCATGACTCATGATGATTTTGATGGTTTCGTCTACCTGCTTTTTGTTCTTCGGGATGAAGAGCATGTAGTCGTCCATCTCATTCTCCATGAGATATTTAAGAAATAGCTTCCACCTTAGAGGAAAGGTGTGTTGGCTGGGGACATAGCCCTTCGTCTCGATGATGAACTTGTGTTCGTGAGATACAAAGTCTGGTGTGTATTTGATGGGTAGCACTACCCGCCCAGTGGCATTAGACATTACGTCCTTGCCTCTGGTTGCTTTATGATATTCAGTGGGATACCGGAACGACTCCTGTAGAACAAACTCTTCCGGCTCGTAGCGGAACTTGAGCTTGGCTTCTTTCAGTCTGTCGTAACAATACGTTTCTAAATTCGACTTCAGGGTTTGTCCGTCACGCTTTAAGTCTCTTTTTTTAGCGGACTTTTTCCGATGAGGTCGAGTAAGGTTTTTCTTGTATGCCGGCACTACCCGGTAAAGTACAATTTATTTACCCATGATATATAATTGTTCGCCCTTTACTTGTTCACTCAGCGGCTTAAACAACCGTGGCTTTGGACCTGCAAGACCAAATCCAGTAAAGAAACTATTCAATTCAAACAGTAATGGAGCAGAGAAAGGGGTAGGCTGACCGCCGGTCTCAACTTCTCTTACCTTCCTTACATGCATCTCCATAGTCCTCCTCATCGATGGGTCCATGTGTTGCACCTTTCTGTGCAGGGTGAGGAAGCAGTCGCATCTATTGACCCACTTACCGCCGTGCTCCGTGTCCTCTGCATAGGGCGCATCTTGTAGTCCGTCTGGCCCCTTTCTTCTTTGACTCTCCGTAACGCTATGCGCGTTCACCCAAAGCGCCATCTCCATCCGGTTGCAGAAAGTAAGGAACTCACTGGCCGCCTCGTAATGATACTCGTGTACTCCGACATTGCGCCCGGCATTGAGGTCAATCTTGAGGCTGTTGTAGGGGTCAATCATCAATCCATTTACAGGCTTAATGCTATGCACCTTCTCACAGAAAATCAGTATGTCTGCGTAGCTGTATATCTCCCTGTTGCTAATGACCTCAAAGTGTTCCAGCACCCAATTCCAACTGAGCTTTCTTTCGTCGTAGTTCATGCGCCGGATGGGCATGTTCATTGCGAACTGCATGAGCTTCATCTTAATGGCGGCAGTCTTGTTCTCACTGCTGTACAGCACCCATCGCCAGCCATGATGCATGCTTGCGGCCACCATCATGTATAGCATGAAGGTTGTCTTACCAATGTTGCTGTGGCCGTTGACCATTACGTACTCCTTCTTGAACATAAAGTACTTGTCCAAGAACTCATTACCTGTTGTCAGCCCAAGCTGTATGTCTCCGTTGCAGTACTTGTCTATCCAATCGTAGTCGGCGTCATCGTTGCTGACGAAGGACATGTCTCCGTCTTTGATGCGCATCTCTCGAAGAATCTTTTTCTCTTCCCCAAGAACATCCATGATGGGCATAGTCTTGCCCTTTTGAATGCCATCATCAATCGCCTTGCGAGCGTTCTCTTCGTTGTCGATATCCCTCTTTGATATCTCTCTAAACAGAATCTCCTTGACCACATGCTCCTCAACCTTTCCGCTGGCAACATACCCACCCATCAGCATTGAAGCGCGAATGAGGGTGTTGTGCTTCTCCCCTGCCATAGCTCGGTGAATCATCATGACTGCGATGTTCACCTTGCTGTAGTCGGTTGTGCCTACCTCTACTTTTTCAGGCTCCGATGCATCACCCCTAAGCCCAACAAAAGGCTTGACGTCATCCCACTTCTTAATGAATATCTCTGGGTCGTATGACTCAAAGCACAGTCGGCTTTCGTTGATGCCCGTGCTGTCCAGCTCAAGGTCGTAGTACTCTTCAAAGTATTTTTGAGCAGAGCGAAAGTGGTCACGATGGCGCTCACACTTCTCAATCTTCAGCAGGGCTTTGACTCCGTCCCCACTGGGGCTACACCAGACAGCAAGGACGTACTGGTCTTGCACCAATTTAGTCTTGACCTCTTGTACGTTGACGTGGTCAAAGTCCAGTGCTATCAGGTTGCTGTGTTTCGTTAAGCCCTCGTCTTTACGAGAGCTGAACTTCCCGCTGAACATAACAACGGGTAGCTCTTTCTTGTGCTCCTTCTTACCTGCTCTTACTTTTTGAATCAGCTCCTTGGTCCTTCCCTGATTTCCCGTTTTGATTCTGTTCAGAGCGGTATACAAGTCTACTTCGAGGAGCTGTTGTGGACGTGTGTCCGTCAGTTTTCGCGCTATCGTTAGTTTCGGATTCATTCATTCGTCGCTTAATGGTGAGTAGAATAAGATATCCGATGAGGTCCTTCACCACGTCCTCATCTTCTTGTGCATCGCCCTGTATTACCCTGTTCAGTTTGTCGTCAATCCGCGCCAGTATCTGAACCTCAGCATCGGCCTTACAGAATATCCGAACCGGGTTGATGGCGCTGTCCCCGTACCTCCTGTTCTTATCAATCAGAAGCCCCTGTATCTCCTGACAGATAGATTTGATTGTGTCTTCCGTTGTTCTTAATGACATCTTTGACTTCGTTTAAAAACGTAATGGTCTGATTAATCTGCTTGACTTGTTGGACTATATCTCCCCGTCCTATTCTTCCGAACTCTATACCGGGAGGTAACTGCATGAGGCTTTCGTTCACCAGTTCGAGAGCTATGTAGTACTGGTGCCTGTACGACTTGCTATTCATGAAATAGCTTTCGTGTTGTCCGCACAAATGCAGAACCGTAGTTCGGTCACAGGCGTACAGCTTTGCTACGTCAACATTGTGCACGACTGTGGAGAGGGCGTTGACCATCGCTGACTTGAGCTCAACCATCTCTCTGCGCCGACTTCCGTCATACTTCAGAGAGACCCTGTCTTCATACCTGTCCTTGAGTCTTTGGAGGTAGTGTTGTATATCCATGGGGCGTAAAAAAAAGAGGGGAGCCAATCGTTACTGGCCCCCCCCTTCACCTATGCTAAACCAAAACCTGCTTGAAGCAGTGCTGTATTAGAAGGGCAGGTCGTCGGACTGAACTGCCTTCGCCTTTGTAGGCTGGCTGTCTGCGGAGCGGGGGTCCCACACTGCACAGAACGAACGGCCCTGATTGCCCTTCTCTTTGTCTTTAAACACCACGAGGTCAAGGTATACGTTACCCTTCTCGGTGGCGAATGTCTTCAGTTGTTCGAGGTCCTCAAGGGTTAGCTTGAGTTTGCCTGTGATACGGGGCATCTCAAGATACCCCACATAGTTGCCTTTGCTTTTCTCGCTCATGGAACTTGGATTTAAATTGTTTGTACTCAGTTCGGAATCGTTTCAGTTGAATCTTAAGCTCCGACCAGTCTCGAAGGTAGCGTATTCTATTCTCGTTCGCGCCATCATCAACCCACAAAACCTGCTGACTTATCAACGCTTCTTCGTTGGCAAGCCGACACACCATCATCTGTTGTTCAAGTGTCAGGGTCGTGCCGTATGTCTCATGTGTGAGCTCTTTCAGTATTACGTCTTTCATATTGGTGCTCTTGTTTTTTGTTTAGACGCGGTGATGTTGTACACCGTGTCCGTACCCATTGCCATGCTCCAGAAACTGTAGCGGTATCCGTCCTTGGCCTTGACAGTGAAGGTGAACTCACTGCTCATGTTGAAATACATGGGGCGAGATGATATGTCTGCCCAAGTATCCAACGCCTCCTCCTTATCGTATGTTGCCCACCAGTAGTCACCAAGCCATTCGTACCACACAGAACACTCAATGGCATTGGGGTCATAGTCGCCCCCCATCACCGGGTCTGTAACATACGCAGGGCATTTGCGTAACGGAGTACATGACGACAGCAACAGGAGCAACACGGTTGCGCACTTGACTCCACGCATCAGATGGTGTCAAAGATGTAGAACGTGTTGCAGTCTTTCTCGTCGAGGTAGTTCTCTATAAGCTGTACCGCACGATTGAACTTTGCCCTACCCCTCTCAAGGGTTTCTTCAGTCGCCTCGTAAACCGCTATGGGATACGGATAGCTCTTCTCTTGAGCGACCCAGTAGAACGTGTCAATCCCCAGCACCTGTGTGTAGATGTGAGCTTGAATGTCATAGTCGAAACTCCTGACATCAAACCTAAACTTCATTAGGTCACGCGCACTCTTCAGGTCCGTGATGTAGTTGCTGCCAAGGCAGTCAAGGAACCCCCGCACTGGAATGCCGTCAAGGTCTGTGTTGAACTCATGCTGGTAGTCACCCTGAAGGTAGCCCTCCAGCACCCCGGTGTCCTTGAGGCGTTGAATCATCTCCTCTGCCTTGGTGACATCCTCTTGCGACACCAGCTCCAAGCCTTTCTCTTTGACCTCAACCTCATAGTCTTTCAGCCAGTTCTTGTATTTGGCTGTCATACGAGGTGAAGTGATAGTCGGGCGCTCAGTTACAATGGCGTTGACTATCTCACTGTCATCGAGAACAAAGTACCGCTTATCCAAATCCTTGGGCGTGAACAACATGCAGTCGTACATACCTCCAAAGGTGAAGGCCGCAGACTCTTTCTTTAGCTGACCTTTCATGTACATCTCCCACAGGCGCATGTCCTTTAGGGCGTACTTAATGGAGCTGTAGGACAGGTAGCCCTTACCCACCTTGTCTATAAGCTTTAATGAGAAATCCATTAGGCTCCGAGTTTTTCGGCAAGGTTGCCAATGGTCTTGAGCTTGTTGAACTGGGTCGGCGTGAACTCATTCTTCGCGCGTGACTCAATCTTCTTCCAAGCCTCAGCTTTATTCTCTTGCTTGCTCAACCACTCAAAGGTCTGGTCAAACTTCTCTTTGCGGGAAGGTTCAGCCTTTGCTTTCGGAGCCTCGTCTCTGCCGTGAGTGTTGGTACCGTCGCTGTCCTTCGTGTCGTCGATACAGAACATACCATTCAAGGCATACTTACGAGCGTAGCTGGATGCTGTTCCGGTAATCTGACTCCCATCCATACCCTTCTTAGTTTCTTCTTCTCGAGCGAAGGCAGTGGTCTGTACCTCTACCTCACCATCACCTACCGCACAGGTTGCCTTAACGTATACTCTACCTCCAACTTCAACCACTTCATCAGACAGCGTAATGAACAGCCCGAGTTTTTTTAGGTGTGGTTTAAGGGATTCAAGGATGTCTTCGCAACTACGGTACTTGTATTTGCCGAAGCTATTGTACTGCCCTTTGGGTGCCTTCAGTCCGACTTGCACGGCCTGTAGCTTCTTAGTGAATTCTAATTGTTTACTCATAGGTGTTTAATTTTGGGACAAGTTCGGGGTGGCGGCGGATAAGTTCCACCCCCAAACCCCACAACTTATCCACGGTTCAAGGTTAGACTTTGTAGTGCGAGTCTGGAATGAATCCATAGTTCTCGCAATCCCGCAACAGATTTTCCATGCGGTTGGTGTACTCAATGGTGGTGAAGCGCCCAGTCTTGATGCCTGTTACAAGCGTACACCAGCGGTCAAACAGACGGACCTTATCCTCAGTGGTCAGACCCTGAGTCTGTGTCATCTGCTCCGCTTCTTGAGTAATGTTCATCGTTGAAAATTTCTTGGACATAAATTGGCGTGTTTGCATCCGCCCTCTTGTTGGCAAGGGTCCACGAGGGAGTTGCCATCTCTCTACCACGTCTGTAGTAGAAGTACATCTTCTGCATAGCGCGAGAAGATAGGGCGGATATTGATTATGTTAAACGCATTCGATACCATTATTGAGTTCGTGCTGGTACCCTTCCGGTAGTTCTTTGAAGAGTACATCTCTCTTCCCCTCGTGCTCAAAGAACAGGTGCTCCCATTCGTAAGACCGATGCATCTCCCACAGCTCGTCACGATACTCAAACTCGAACACGCATTCGTTGATGATGTACTCCTCCTCCATGTAGAAGAGTCGGGCAGAGGTGTACCCGCCCCGAGCATCGCATCCGTTGTGAATTTGTAGGACGAGGTATGGGTCGCCATCAATCTCGACGAAGCTACCCTGCAGGATTTGTGACAGGTCAGACTCGCCGTTGTAGGTATTGAAGGTTCGTATGACCTTGACGCCTACAGTTTGTTCCCAGTCCTCCCACAACTTAGCCGCACTCTCGGTCACGCCATAAAGCTCAACTCGCTCGGACCACTGGCTGTTGCCATACTTCTCTTGGTCCATATCGACCAGTGCATTCCATTCGTCGCACCGCTCGTCGAGGAAAAGGTTGGTGCCTTCTCCGACAAGGAAGTGAAAGACACTCACCGTGCGCTCCATATCCCACCACACCTTACCGTTGTTGTCGATACGGGAGCAGACTTCAGATACGGCGGCGTCTCCCTCGAAGTCCTCAAGGCTCCGCTTCTGATTGCGTTCCCAGTTGCGACCGTATGCATCACCGCTATCGCCCAAGTTTTTGCCCGTGCCTTCGGTCAGCATTTTGTATACCAGTTTCTTTAAATCAATCATGGGTCTCTTCGATTTCAGGTTCGACAAAGTCAACGTACAACCCAAGCATACTGCCAGTGGGTCGGAACATGTAGCTGTCCCCGTAATTGACTGTAACTCCTTTGAGTCCGGTGAGATTCGCAACAGACTTTGCTCTTCGCATAATCATAGTTTGAGAACAACCCGGAGGTAACTCTATTGTATACCGCTCTACCCTTGAGCCGTTGGCTGATACCTGTGCGCCATCGTGGATGAGGTCGGTCACTGTCACTTGATATATTTCTCGCTTCATCATGGCTCATTTGTTTCGGAAGTAAACAGAAAGAACATCGTCGAAGCTATCAAGCTCGGTGGGCTCAGTGAGATTGATACGCGTGTCGCCTTCTTTGGCGAAGACGGTCGCCTCCATGTAGCCCTGCTTAGTTACGGGCTGTCGCCCGACATTGCGCATGGGGTCAACAGATTTGAAGGTGACCTCAACGAACACCTTGGGCTTGACCTCAAAGGTTATCGATGCCTTGGTGTCGGCTGTAGTGGAGCCGCTGACAAGGACTGTGGTTTGCATTTTGTTTGACATGTGTATTGAATTTTGGGGGTTATAAATATCACGCTGACGAATCAGTTTTAGTATGCTCTTTATCATCTTTAACATTTGATTGCGATTCATATTCTTTAACCTTCTCTCTGTGAGTAGCTATTGTTTGGTTGAGGTGAGACGCGAGGTCTTGGTTCTCAGGCTCGGCCAACAGCTCGTTGGCTAACTCTAAGATGTGAGCCCACCCTTCATCGATGTGTTTCTTTGTAATCATGGCTGGAGTTTTGAATCTCTATATTGCTTTGCCCTCTTACTGATTTGTTCAGTGGTCAGGGGCAGACTGAACGGGTCACCTGCGGTCATGGTGATGAGGACAGAGTAGCTTCCGTCATCTTCTTTCGTTGACTGACAGGTGTACCCTCTCTCTTTGAACCACTTGATGCAGTCTTCTATTTCGAATCTATTCTTCATGCTGTTCATTTTCATCGGGTTGTTTATACAGGTGGTTGAGAATGGTATTCAAGATTAAAATCTCCGTCTCTTCGCATCTGAATACCCGTTCCTTTAGGTCCATCACCTCTCTCTCCAACCTTCTGATTTTCTTAATTTTCTTCATGGCTTGGTGTTGTTTGGGTTGCATTACCGTGGGCGATGGCAGTATCAAGAGATTTCGTGTTCCACCACGCTAAGTCGTAGAGAGCCCACCGCCACTTGTCTGTCTGGTCGTCCAGCCAAATGTTCAGGCTGTGAGCTGTCGGGGTGCCGCTCTTGTAATGACCTGAGTCATGCAAGACGGTGAACCATTCGTCCTCCTCCTGTAATAGGAACGGGGAGTGTCTATCCATGGGCTCGCCATGGCACTTTATCCGGATGGTGCCTTTTTCTCCGTCAACAGTCGACGTTGTTGGGGGTTTGAACTCACATCCTTGCCATTCACAGATGGTTTTTGTGATGACGTCTCGGACATAAGCCACATGGCTGAAGTCCCTCTTCTCTTCGAGGATACCAGCGTCAATAAGCTCTTTGACGCATTCGTTGGCGATGTTTTTTGCTCTGTGTTGTTCCATTATACGCGGGGTTTATTGAGTCCGACGATGAACTCATTGAGTGCTTTGCGGAGACGAGGGAACTCGTTCTCCATCAAGTGTGAGACCGGAGGCTGACCAAAGTTTCGGATGCCCTTCTCGCGCTCTTGTTCGATGCGCTTTCGGTCGTGTTCGAGGGCGGCCTCTTTGTTCTCTTCCCAAAGGTCAAGGCCCTTGGAGAGGCAGTCGAGGATGACCATGCCCATGTAGTCGTGATGCTCGGTCTCCAGCTTGAGCAACATACCGGTGAAGTACTTGCCTGCCACATTGTCGATGACCTTCTGTTCTGTTCTCTTGCTTTCGTTGTATTCCATGACGTGGGGGTTTGCAATGATTACGTTGTGTTTGTCAGTTTTCGTCTGCTCTTAGCTTGCTTTAACATCTTCCTCCTCAAAGGGTGCGCCGTACTGCTGGTACACCTTGTCGTATTCGCCGGCCCGCTTGATGCACTCCTCGATGTTCTTCTCGGCTTTCTTGATTTCATCTCGGTACCCCTTGATGTAATGAATCTGCCGGTTACGGTCGCGCAGGTCGCTCATCACCTTCTCCGCCTCGGACAAGTTGGGGAAGACGGCAACCTCTCGCAGGTATCCCTCGGCCCGTTCCATGTTGTAGGTTTGGGTGCTGAGGATATTCTCATCCATGCTCAGGTAATTCGCACACCCGCTCGGCTTGCCCTCTGCTTCGACGCGTGCCTTCTCGGCGGCTTCGTACTTCTGATGGAGTACGCGGTACATCGTCACCATCTGCGCCTCGGTGACAGGCTCGATGCCGTAGAACTCACAGAGCGTAGCAAACTCAGGGCTGGTGTCCGGCTCCTCCTTCCCCCTCCGCACGCCTTCGTTGCGGAAGAGCGCGTTGTTTTTGAGGTGCCCAGCGTAAGCAGTCTCCAAGCGAGCACAAACTTCTCGGAGTTTGTCCACCATCATGATGCCATGCCACCCATCATCCTCCAGCACTTGGAGGTGGTAGCCGCTGGCATACCCGCCCTCCTTGATGACGCGCAGGGTCGGGTTGTTGTGCGTCTCAGGAATCTCAATGGATGCATTGAACATGGCGCGAGCAGGAGCGGTAAGCCGGTACTCGCCATCCTCTCGGACGAGGAAGTCGGCACGCCGTAGCTCGTGTGCCAGTCGGTCCGCTGACTTGCAAGCCGCCTCCATGATGTTTCCCATGAAGTCCTCACATGAAGCCTTGATGTGGTACTCACGGAGCTTTTCGGTGGACGTATCCCACTTCTTATCATCGAAGTAACGGGAGCCCTGTTCTTTGCCAGTGAAGTTGTCGTAGATGCGGAGGAAGTGGAGCGAGTACTCAAGAGTCCACCCGAATCCACATAAGTGGTCGAGGTCGGCCTCCATACCCCCGACGTTGCGCAGGTAGTGGGTCAGCAAGCGGCTCCGACCCCAGCGTTCAAGGGTTTCCGGAGCGCCGTATTCGTCCACGCTTGCGTACTCGACGAGGTCACGCATCTGTTGGATGAACTCCTCGGAGTACACGTTGTCCAACTCGGCTCGAACCTCAGCCTTGATGAGGGCTTTCCGCTTGTCCATACTGCCGGTCACGCATTCGTATACAGGGTGGGCGTACTTCTTACCGAGCTTCTCTCCGATGGTGGCGGAGATGCTATAGCTTACGGCGGAGATAGTCTTGTAGGAGCCCATGCCTACAAGGGACAGCCCGTGGATACCTTGGGCCACCTTGGTGGCGAGGGTGGTGAGCTGGTTCTTCTGCTCGTCGTTCAGCTCGTAGCGGAACTGATAGGGGGTGGCGGGAATCTTCATGTCTATTGAGTTTTGTGCTCGTTCAACGAGCGGGGTTAGGTTCGGTGAGGGGAATGCGCTGACCATTCCGTGCTTCGTCGGGCCAACACTCTTCGAGTTCGTTGTTGATGGAGTGCGCAAGGTCCGCCAGCGTGGTCGCGGTAATCATTGACGTTTCCATTGTGCTCCAACGCCACCCTATGGCGAGGTAACACCACCATTGGTCCTCTCTCTCCAAGGAGTCAACGCGAGGGTCAGCCGAGATGGACTTGTAGTTGGGTTGTATTTTTTTCATGTCTATTCTACTGTGGGGTTCTACTCTAATGACGCAGGAGATGTGGTTTTATTATGTCGTTAACAGTCTTTAACAAGTGGCGGATGTGGGGGAGACCCTCTCCCAAAAGCCTCCCCCTCCCCACTCAGATGGACTTCGCCATCGTCTTAGCTCTCTTGAGCTGATTGATATATTTCTGTGGCACGATGAACTCGCCAATCTTGAATCGACCGGTGCGCTCACACGGCACGAACTCTCCGTCCTTGAGCAAGGTGTACTCCAGCTCTTGATTCCACGCCGCTGGGCTACGCTTGAGCTCAATGTCCTCGACCTCCGGGTCGGCAAGGGCCTCGGCAAGGGACTCAGGAGCCCTTCGTCCGATGTCTGTATCGAGCAGGTCCTCGTCTCCATTCTTGTACCACACCAGCCATTCAAATACGGGTTGGCTTGCCGCGCGTTTCCATTGACGTTCAAGCTCGGCTCGTGCTTCCTTCTCCATCCGGTCCCGCTCCATGAGTTCGACTCGGATGTTGAAGAGCTGGGACTCAAGGTCCTTCTTCGATTGCTTTGCGATGGGCTTAGTGCCATCGAGGTATGTGTCGGCGGTAGCCGCCTTGTTCTTGCTGAGATTAATCATTGCGTGGGGGATTGAGTGGGTTAGTCTTCGTCTTCGTCGATGGTCACGAACTCTGTCTCCGTGGGGTAGGCGAGCTTGAGTTCGCGCAGTTCGCGCAACAGGTTCTCCGAAGCATCGGAGAGCTGTTCGATGATGGAGTCAAGAGGGGTCTTGCGAACGCAGTGCTTGACTTCGTAGATGATGGGGCCGATGGTGTCCATGGCATCGACGATGCCTTGCAGTTGCTCGACGCAGTCCCATCCGTCGGCGGTGGTTTCGATGATGTTCTTCTTCATGGTGCGGGCATTTCAGTTACATAGATGGTGCGGAACTCCTCACCCTGATTGAACTCCTCGATGGTGGAGTAGGTGGTTTCCATGCACTCGTTGTGGTCTTCGAGGTACGCATCCAAATCCATGAACGCATAGTGTACGTCGTTCCGAGTGGGGCTCTCGTCCAGCTCAATGCAGACGTAGAGGAGGGGGTGATTGATGTTCTTCTTCATGATACGGGGGATTGAGGGGGTTATTGCTTGATGGTGGTTTCCATGATGGTCGGGGCTTCGCCCTTCCAACGCAGACGACCCATATCGGTTACACCGAAGTCGTTGTGGTCACATCCATAAAGAATGTAGGGCCGTGGCTTGGAGGGCTTCAGCCCTGCGTTCTTCATTGCTTCAGCAATGGATTCACCCTTGCCATAAGAGCCGCCGATGTAATCGGTGTACGGGGAGATGATGAGGAAGTATTTCATACTTATCTTTTTTATTGTGGGGTTATCCATTAGGGATGAGCTTGTCGCACAGCTCCACGAACTTGGCGTGTGCCTCGTCGGGGACGCTCCCCTCGGAGGAGTTGAGGAGCCGGAGGAAGGACCGAACTTTTGCCATGTCGTTGCGCATGCTTTCGAGTTTGTCCAGTGCGCCGTCACGCTGGCTCTTGATGTTGGAAAAATTATTCATGTCTTTTCTATTGTGGGGTTCTACTATTAAGACGTAACTCTTCGTGGTTTTATTGTGGTGTTAACGTTCTTTAACATTTGTGATGTAGGATGGACTCGAACCACCCGACCCCCATTCCACTAAGGGTTCAACCATTTACACCATGTGTGCGCCGACTGCAGTTCGACGACTTCCCCCTGTCGCTTTATCGGATGGGGCGTTCCGCTACTGTTCCCAAGTCTTTTTGGAGGGGAGGGCAGGGGTTTCTGTACCCTGCCTAATCGCCCCGTGAACAGAAGGAGGCACAGGAGGAATCGAACCTCCACCCTTCATCGGGTCAGCCGTGTGTGCCTAAACAGGTTCTGCCTGTCCCGCAGTTAGGAGCGTCCTCCCTCTGCTATCGGATACAGCCTCCGATGGGACTTTTGAGTTGCTTCGAGTCGGTGTGCGCCTGTCCGTGATTACTCATGGGTCAGTGGCATCCACGCTTCACCTTCTCTACCCGATGTATAGTCCCCCACGGGTATCGGGGTAACCCACTTTTAAGTACTATCAGGGCTGGAATAGCGGGTGTTACCCTCCCTTGCATCCTGCTTCTTATATGGGTCGAGGGGTAGCAGGAGTACCTCGGCCCGTCTACTATATAAACGCACACACTTCGGATATATTGTGCTGTTAACTTTCTTTAACAGATAAACTTTATTGTGTCGTTCACAAACTTTAACACTCACCAATGCTGCAGAAAGCCTGTGGTCACGTTCACCTCCACCTCGCAGATGAGTGCGCCGGCTTGATGGATGAAGACAGAAAGAAACATCACGCCAACCTCGTCGCGCACCTGCACGCTGGCTTGCGCCCTCTCTATCTCATGGAGCGCTGGTATCTTCCTGAAGGGACCTATCCACTCGTTGCTGGCATCGATGTAACCTCCGGCATAGTCGCAAGCCCGGAACTCTGCTTTGCCGATGTGAGGGTCGAACTGGTATTGATTGATGCCCCTTTCCTTAATGACATCCCTGACCGCATCGATGGCGATGGTCTGAATTTCTTGTGCTGTCTTCATGGCTTATCGGTATTGGGTGAATGGGATTTTGTTGTGGTCGATGTCGTATGCCACGACCTTGCCTGTTCGGTAGGTCACCTTGACATCAGACACCATCAGCCGAGTCAACTCCCACATCAGGTCGCTGAACCCCATACGTTTGGACTCGTATCGGTCCTTCAGGTCCACGATAGTGTGGGATACTGAGTTTGCTGGGTCCATCAGGTTCATCGGAACCCGGCAGGATATGATGGCTTGCTCGCGTCTGAACACGACAGAGGCAACGTGGAGGTAGAAAACTGTCTTCATGTCTCAATGCTTTTCTGATTCAATGTCCTTGTACCCGAAGACCTTGACCTCGACTACTTCTCCATAGCTTCCGAGTACTTCGCACTTCCCGAAGAAGGAGTCTTGCAGGATAGGCTCGAAGATGAGCGGACCTTCGGTGTTTGTGTATGCGGACAGGAACTGCTCGCATTGGTGTTCTTCTTGGGCGGACAGAGCAGAGTCGTCGCCGTTGATGAGGGAGGGGAGGAGGTGCTGGTTGATGCGGCACACGTCCATTTCAATGAGTGTCTTCATGGCTCAGGCGGCTTTGAGGGTTGCGATGCAGTTGACTCCGATGTTGTTGGCGATATCTCTCGCCTTCATCTGTGCGTAGAGCCGTTGCTGGCCCAATGCCCCCGCTCGCTGAGGAGAGGGAAGCATGATGACGGAGGAGCCGAAGGTGATGTTTGGTTTGCCTTGGATGATGGCGGCAGTGACGAGGGAGATGAATGTGTTGACGTTCATGGCGTTGGGGGGTTGGGGGTTGTACTTATATGACGCAGATGAGATGGTTTTATTGCGCCGTTAACAGAGTTTCACACATAGCTGGGGTTGGGTCCGGTGTGGCTGAGGTGTTCGGTGATGTCCTCCACCCGGTCATCGACCTCGGCACCGAAGTACCGGAGGAAGATTCGGGTGGCCTCAGCGTCCGTGAGGTCAGGCTGGATGTGCGTGTGCATCAGCTTGCAGTTCAGGTCATGCTCGATGGCGAGTACCGCATGCAGTAGCTCGTGAAGGACAACGCGGTACAGGTAGTCCTTGCCGATGGTCGACTTGGGAATCCACACGGCGTTGCGTCCCATCCGTGCGAACCCTGCGGTTCCACATCCACCATCCACAATCCTGACTTGGATGCGGGGCAGGGCATCGAGGCCGTGGTCTGCCATCAGGTCGTTGACCTTGTAGA
>Ga0181394_1000723_pt1 | contig 14362 bp, 14 predicted proteins | sample 17SPOviralmetaG_FD_130123 | JGI IMG/M metagenome (GOLD analysis project Ga0181394, IMG submission 130123) | Marine viral communities from the oligotrophic San Pedro Time Series (SPOT) site, San Pedro Channel, CA, USA - 17 SPOT_SRF_2010-11-23 | ecosystem: Environmental > Aquatic > Marine > Strait...
GCCATCATGTTAGGCATTGCACGTCGTACAAGTGAGATTAGAACTGGGTTCCAGTTAGCTGCAGATGATACTGCATTGCCTGGGCCAGCTTCGTTTAGCATTCCAGCTTGCTCATTTTGTGAAGCAAACTCTTTTTCTTGGTTTTCAAGAACAACGGCAGTAACTGCACGTTTGTGTGAGTCCTTGATTTCAGTACCTTCATTCAGTACCGGAGCCCATTTCTGGGTTAGTTTATCGTAAGTTTCCATCTTTTGGAACTCCCTTAATAAGTTGGTTTACGTAGTGCTGTTAGGTAAGCAGCCATTGGAGCGGATACATCTCCGTCTTCATGTGCTACATCTTCAGCAATGTCTTCTGCAGTGTCTTTAGCTGGTTTTTTGAAATATGCTTCTTTGATAGTAGCAACTTTTTCAGCGAAAACTTCTTCACTTACAAAGTCTACATCTTCAGAAAGCTTAACTAGCTTTTCTACTTGAGTTTCAGCGAGGCCAGCGGCAGCTTCACGAATAATTTCGTAACGCTTATAGCTTTCTAGTTCCTCACGGATAGCGATGATGTCTGCTGTCTGTTCGTCCAATTTAGAGGCTTGCTCTGCATTAGCTTCTGACAACTCGTCAACTAGGTCAACTTTGGATTCTGGAACAGTAATATAAGACTCTGTAAATAGTGTCTGCAATTTGTCCATAAACTCTTCTGCGATTTCAGTGCGTAGACCGGACTGAATTGCAACTTCGTTTTCTTTCATCCAATTTTCAACTACGTAGTTCAGATAACCGTCAACCTTCTCAACCATTTCGGCTTTGAATGTGTCAACTTCTTCTGAGAGTTGAGCTGAATAATTTTCCTCGATGCGACTAACTTCTTCTGCTACTTTCGATGAGATTGCAGCTTCAAATATAATCGCGGCTTTGCCTTTGAATCCTTCAGACAATGTAGCTTCTTCTCCGATCAGGGCTTCCAGATCGTCGTTAAAGTCATTGGCTTCTGCTTGCGGTGCGGGCGCTTTTGTAGCGGCAGGTTTGATGGATTTTTCGCCATCAGACTTATCGCCTTTACGCTTCGCTGCTGTTTTACCAGCATTTTCTGCTTTATCTACAGATGCAATGGAGTCAGCTTCGGCATTTTTAGGATCGTGAGCTTCTTCAAACGTATTCTCGTCATCATTGAGCTCAATTTCCTGGTCCTGTACTTGATCAGTCATAATTGACTCTCCTATTTTGTTTTCAGTAACGAGAGGAAATTTTTGAATTCACGTACCTGCGTCTCATAAAGATCAGCACGAGGGGCTTTCTTAATTTCAGTCTCTATTCTTTCAATTTCTTGGGCTTCGATAATACCGTTATTCCATATCCATTCTACACCTTCCATTATTCCATTAACGAAAGCATTAGGTGCTGATGGATCCTGTACGATGTCAATCGTATTTAATTTAAAATCGTCTTTGACATACATAGCGTTATTTCTTTGCTCAAGACTTCCCATACCACGAGTTGATACACCTAATTGAACACCACCCTCAAGAAGACCTGAAACGATCATTCCCATTGGAGTACTCAAAATACGTGCCTTACCCATCACATTCTTACCGTCCATTTTTAGTTCGGTAATACGATGGGATACCTTATCAAGATTAATCGTTGGACCGTCAGGATGGTTTAATTCACCAACTGCTCGTCCTTGATTAACTTGTTGTTCGACATATTCATTCACTGCGCCTGTTAATACTGGCAGTGGATATATGCGACCATTTCTATTCTTTCCGTCTGCCTGGGCAAAAACACCTTCGATGACATGTGACTTAGTACCGTCTTCTGCTTTTTCGACAATGCATTGCACATCGTTTTCTGTGAATTCAGTAATTAGTTTCATCGTTTTTTCCTCCCAGCCATTTTTACAAATTGCGTCATGGCTTTTTTTGCATCATTCATATTTCGAAACTCATCGAATTTTTCCATATCAATGTATGCGATAAACCGGCCTTTTTCCTTATGAATCATAAGATCATATCCTGCAACCTTTTGGTCGAAGACATGCTCTCCCGGGGGCATCCCCTTTTTTCTTTTTTCTCTTAACATAGAAAAACTAATCATAAGTGCAACCTTTTAGTACCATGTGTTATTTATAACACTTTGAGTTTAGAGTTTAAATTAATTTTCGTCTTCTTCATCGTCAATTAATTCATCAACAGCTGCTTCAATATCTTCATCTGTGATTTCATCATCTAATACTGCATCTTCAGCACCATCTTCTATTTCGGCTTCTTCGCCGGCTTCGGCTTCCGGGGCTTCATCGGTTTCTTCGGCTTCATTCGCATCATCCCTTGCTTCTAAGTCGTCAAGTGTAATAGTCTGTGCTATACCGACTTTTTCTTGTTCGAGTGCATTGTGCAACCGATCGTTAATTTGATCGTTAAAAATTGCATTTGCTTTTTCATAGTTCGCCTGGGCGATATGATCAAGCATATTCATTACATCTGCATTTGCTTGATCTGCGGGTTCTGCTACTGCTACATCATCTGTCATAATTTACTCCTCATCACTGACACGATTATCTTTTTGATCTGGTTCATCAGGTTCTTCCTTATCTGCTTGATCTTCAACTTGTTTGATCTGATCATCATCAAATTTAAGAACATTTTTCATTACCCATTCTTTTGAGAAGTAATCACCAACATACTGTTGTACTTGATCAAGTGATTGCAATTTCTCACGAAGTAGTTCTGCTTCTTTCAATTCTGTAAAGTGGTTATCCCTTACAAAGTCAAACATAATTTGGTTTGAAAGATCAGCCCAATCTTCTTCGGCAATAATACCTTTTAGGATTAACTGACGTTTTAACATTTCTCGGAACATCATTGAGAAACGCTTTCGAAGTCTATCAATAAACTTCTGGAATTTTAATTCATCACGAGAAATTTCGGTTGATCTACCAAGACTAAACTGAGCTTCTTGTTCTAACCTATTGATAGGAACGTTTAAAGATCTATATAGTCTTTTCTGGAAGTAAACAATATCATCAATCTGTCCAAGATTTTCACCACCTGGTAGAGTGCTAATCTCTGTCCCCTTGCCGCCTTCACGACGTGGTAGCCAGAAATCTTCAAGCATTGACATATGTTTACGATCATCTTTGATTTCACCCGTTGCTGCATCATATACTAATTTGTTCCGATAGCGAGTCATGATTCCTTTCATGTACTCTTCGGATTTACCTTTAGGCATATTGCCAACATCAATATAGAATATACGACGTTCAGGCGCACGTGCAAGCCTGTAGATAACCAATGAATCTTCCATCATTCGTAGCTGATTGATTGGTTTAAGTGCTTTGTGCAGGTATGAAACAACATGCTTTTGAGAAGAATCAAGGAGTCCCGACGTTGTATAAATGACTGAATCTTTAGTAAGTTTTATACCGCTGTTTTGTTGCCCGGGTTTTTCTTGATATATGAAGTACTCGTTTTGTCCTTCAATTATGCTAGCCCCAGTAACAGGATCTTTTTTCTTAATTACTTCTTTAACTTTTCTGAGTTTAGCGGCGTCAATCGGACGGATGTCTTGAACACCTGCTTTTTCATTCTTTTCGTCTACTATTAAGTGGTAGGCTTTCCTACCGTCAACATACCATGATCTAAATATATCGTGGCCAAGATCTGCAAAGTTTAGCATATAAAGAATAGAATCAAATTCTTCTTGCATTGTATTCTTAATTTTCTTAGACAATTCTGTTTTATCTAAGTCTAGCTTAACTGCAATTTCATCACCACCTGAAACTGACTCGTTTGTGATATCTTCAATAGCGGCATCAACTTCTGGATGCAATGCAACTCCACGATACTTTTGTATCAAAGTTGAATTGTCTTTCGACTTATCACCATGAATATCGATATATTGACCGTAATGCGATCCAGAGGCGGTTACATATCCTGCACCGTCTTCGTCCACTTTTGGAACAATGGATCGTAAATTTTTATCTTTGGTTTCTTGTGTTTTGGATCGTCGAATCTCAAAACCAAAAAGCTTTAAACTATTATCGGCCATGCTTTATCCTTATTAGAGGAGACAGGGCGTTTCCGCCCTGCCTTATCTTATGTATACTACTATTAGGAAGTAGTATCTGACTCCCAATATTGTACTTGGAATTCAACAGTGAATCTTTCGATTTCATCATTGGATCCATATGCAAGATCAATTGGTGCTACGTTAGTAGGGAAACAGCCCCTAAAGACATAAGACTTCAATACAGCCTCATCTCTATCTAACTGATCAACCAACAAGTCTGCTTGATAATCAATAGGATTAGTTAGACCAGTGTTTGCTTGGTGAGCATTTACACCGTTCATCCAACGTTCCATTGAATTGCGGACTTTGAAATCAGTATCATTAATAATAGTTGGTGACCATGTGTCAAATGTACGGTCACCAGCAATTTTAAGTTGTCTACCACGGAAAGGTACTGTAACAATACCCATAATTGATCCAGGTAGCTGGGCAGCTTCGCAAAGGAAAGATGTAATTTCTACATCTCCGCCTGCATAAGCTGGGAAGTTAATTGTAGCCTTAAATAGATTCGGTCGTGCACCACCGCCTCGTAATTTGGCTTTAAAGTCGTCTACTGCGAGAACCATTGCTTTATCCTTTCAACCGCTCTATTATACCGTACCGACGACTTCTTCAAAGTCAACACCGGTTCTAACCGCAACAAAATTAAGTGTTACGAAGTTAATTGAACGTGCTGGTTTGATGAAGATCGAACATACGAATTCGTTTCTATCTATAACGGCTGCAGTATTGTTGCTTTCATCAGCGACAACTCGGAAGTCTGTAATACCTCGTCGACCCTGTACTTCCCGTAGGAATGGCTCAACAATGTTTACAAATTCTGCCCGAGTAAACTCGTCGTTGAATTCAAACATAACATTTCGTGCAGCAATGGCTATTGCTCTTTCAAGTACCAGGAAGAGGCGACGTACGTTAATACGGTCAAACGCACTTGGTCGAGCCATATGTGTTTTATCACCAAATAGCAAGATACCTTGCCCTGGAATATTTGCAACTGGGTTAACACCATTTCTATAGAGTAGGTCTCGCTCAGTTTTGTTTGGAGTGTATTTTAATGCTGTAATACCAAGATATGCACCACGTCGTTGTCCAGCTGGTGAGAACCATGCAGCGGCATTATTGTCTGATGCTGCCATGATACCCGCTGTAGAAGATGCGGCTGGAATATTGATGTATTGATCGTTATACTTATCATACACTTTAAGATAGTTATTATCACAGAAGAGATATGATCCAAATGTGAATGTTTTTGCAGTAGCAATAACGTCAGCGTTTGGTGTTGTTGAAGTGATAACATCTGATCGTGCAGGTGATGCAACAACTACGCAGTCTTTACGTGTGCTTTGTGCAATTGAGTTTAAATCATTAACAACTGTTGTTTGATCTGTACGGGTAACCATGCCTGGAGCGATAAGGAAGTCAACTTGGATATTATCCTTGTCTTCGTACTTATCAAAACCAGTTGCATACTGACTTGTAGTCAATGCTGCAGAGTTAGCACCAGTTGTAAGTGAGATAGATTGTGCTGAATGAACAAAACCAGTAGTAAAGTCTTTACCATCTGCTATTGCTGTACCAGCGTTTGAACTGAAGTCAGAATCGGTTACATTACCGAAGCCTGCCATCCAGACATACTGTGATCTATCGTTAATGACGTCTAAAATATAGTTGCTTGACCCGTCTGCTGTTTTGGCGTCATTCGCTGCAGATACAAATGGGAACGATTCAAGAATTGTTCCTTTTGTTCCAGTGAATTCACCGTCTTGGTCAACTACTACAACGTGCATTTCGTCTTTTGAAGCGCCGCGGTTTGCAGCGTAGTCTGATGTTATAGGTGCACCATCGAAGTTGTCTTCGTAGGTCCATCCTGTGAATGCTACGTCTGAAGCGCTATCTACACCTTGTAAGAAATGAACTGCCAAACTGTTACCAAGCGCACCTGGATATTTACCAATAAAGGTATGTTTGTCTGAATCTCTTGCTGCCAGTTGGAAGTCAAAAGAATCTAGGTTCTTAATTCTTGCTGTGCCTGTTGCGCGTGCATCGCGTGCGTTATTACTTTCTGATCCACCCTCTGTTGCTTCCCGAACAACGTATAGCGAGTTAGCATATCTTAGAAAATATGCAGCGGAATGAAAGTCGATTGTGTTCGTTTTGCTTGGACTACCGAAAACTGAGACTAAACCTGCTTCGTCGGAAACTAAAACTGGGGAATCGACTGGACCCCAATTAAAATCGCCTACCATTGCTCCCGTTGTTGATGCTACGTTGGGCACCACACCGGATAGGTCAATCTCTTTAACGGTAATTGCCGGGGACTCTGATACTGCCATGACTCTTTCCCTTTAAATGAGTTTAATTATATGTTTTTCATAATACGGTTGTACCCTTACGGATATTCATTACTCTTATTTATAAGAAATAATATTTCAAAAATCTGTATGATCATAGTCAACCGCCCAGGGTTTTCCCATGTCTTCTCTTCTTTGTAATTCACTCATGTGTTCAGATCCATTATCATAGAATCCAAACGGAACTACATCTTCTTCAATTGCTTTAGCTCTTTCTTCAAACATAAACTGTTTTAAATTAATATCAGTCATATCTGTAAACATTTCCGTTGTAGCAAAATACCCGAACATTACCAGGTTCATCATCAGGTCGTCGTGGTTGCCCGGTGAAGCCTCGAATGATTGCCCTCTTGCGATAAAGGTAGAGCATTCAAGTATAGTGCTTGTATCGTTAATCTTAAGTTTATTGTTTTCAATAATATCTTTAATACCAGAACAACCTAATCGTTTTACTTTACGATTCATTTCTATGCCAATGCCATCTGATTTAATAACTGATGACATATGCATATTTTCATATTCTAATTCATGATATAAACCACGTGTAACAAGAACCCCGTGATCATTTGATTCTACAATAACATATGCTTTGTTGTAGGAATTTGCGTACTTATATATAATATCAGGGAAGAGTATTGGAGAGATAGAATTACATCGATAAACTGCGACCTGGTTAAAAGGTTTACTTGTTACATCGATCACGTTAAACGTTGAATAATCCTGTCCTCTTCCCTTTGAAACGTCAACAGTAATAACATATTCATGATTTTTCTTGGGTTCATTATACATTAATAAATGCCCACCTTCTAAAATACGAGAAGGTTCAATAGCTTTCATTCCCATCAATGCTTCAGCGCCAATTAAAGTATCGCCGGTGCCAAAAAATGTATTACCAAATTCTTGATCAAACTGTAATTGTGATGTATTTGCAATTGTTTCAAGCTTCCAGGTATCATCACGACCTGGTACATCCCACCAGTCAACTCGAAATGATTTAAACGCATTTGTTTTTTGTATTGCGCCCTGCCAAATATTATAGAATTGATTACCAATACCATTAGCAGTTGATGTAATAATTACCTTTGTATCTTTACCAGATGAAATAACTGGATAGGTTGATGTATAAAATTCAGTAGCATTTTCAATAAATGCAAACTCATCAAGGAATAGCAGCGAAATAGATAAACCACGAATTGATGATCCTGAAGTTGCAGCTGCTAATATCTTTGAATTATTACCAAATTCAATTGAACCTTTATTGAGTGTTTTTGTCCCGGGCTGTAAAAAGAAAGGTAAGTTTTCTAGCATCAGTGTAACGCGAGATAACATCTCTCGAGCAGTTGCACCTTTGTTTGCCAAGATAGCAATATTCTTTTCACTATTGAATAAAGCATACCAGAGCAAATAAGCAACCGATGAAATAGATTTACCAGATTGTCGACATGCAAGAACAATTGAAAATCGATTATCATTAAAGTGATTAAACATTTCTTCTTGATAGTCGTAAAGTTCAAACGGAACCAAACCATCATTTAAAGATATAATTTTACAATATGTCCGTGCGAAATATGCCGGATACATCATACATTTTTGATATTCGAGTATTTCTTGTTGGGTCCAGGCTTGAACAATTCCATCTCGTTTTACAAGTGGATTGCCAAGGTAACCCTCATTACCATTAATAATATTATTCATCTCTTAAGTGTGGTGTAATATCTACCACATTATTCTCCTTTGCACTTTTCACATCTTGCAACATTCTTTGTAGATCAGCAGTTGATCCTACATAAACATTGTTATTTGTCGTGCCATTTTCAATCTGTTTTAAAGGGTCTGTATTAATATCTTTATGCTTCTTATTTAAATCAAAAAGTTTATCGTTTATGTCTGCTGTGTTTTTCATTAAGCCGGAAAGAACTTCAAATGCTCTTGGATGTTCGCTCTCACGTGCAACCTCAATCATATCTTCCAAAGCACCACGGCCTTTTTCAATTAAATCAAATAATACTTCTCTTGAGTATTCATAATCATTATCAACATTCTTATTATCTTCTTTAGACATAATGTGGCCAACCTTGCTTATCGCTATCACCATCTTCCATACTATATGTATTCGTCGAAAATCCGTAGTCTGAATCGGGTGATGCACCTAATGGATTCGGTTCAACTGTAATACGAGCAGACGGGCTGAAATATGTAAATGCACCATCAGAATCAATGCCTGAAACTAGGGTTGTTCCATCTGAATCTCTTAATGTGCTTGTAGTGTATGTATCGACAATTGCTTTACGAATAATTTTAGCTGTATCAATCGGTCCATAAAAGTTTGCAGTCATCTGAAAATCAAGTGTATATTGAATAATACGTCTTGTATCTAATGCACCTTCATATGCATCTGAATATGTAACTCCGTTTAAAGTAATCGGAACATCTTCAACAATATCTTCATATCCTGTAGTACCAGCAAATGGTTTAATTGATATTGAATATTGTGGTGCAAAATACGGAATGATCTGCTCTATTATTTGTAATGCATCATCTTGTGTTTTTGTATACAAATTCAATTGAAAATTAATAATGTATGGTGTAAATGTATAAATTTTATTACGAGTATTGCCAGCGCCTTTATTTTGATTTGTCATTTTCGTCAACTGTCGTGTCGAATCATATTGATATGCAACGATTTCAAATGACATTCTCGGCAATTTAATTGCTGTTTTTGTATTTGTATCAAGATCGGGATTTGCGCGAATACGTGATAAAAAGCTTGAGCTCGGCGCATATGCTAATGGCACACGAGCCTGAGAAATAACACCACCTGATGAATTCTTTCGAAGTACATATAAGTTATTAAATAACGAGCCAAACAATGCTACGCTTTTTCGAATTCTTTCATGATAAAAATGATTACCTAACATTACTGTACATCTCCAAACGGATTACCTTCACTGAAATCTAAGAAGCCCATATCATCTCCCGTTGTTTCATAGAATGAATTTGCTTCATTTTCTGATAACTTATTATCTTCTCCGATTGCTGTAACAGTTGCTACGCTTCCATCAGCAGCACTTACAAGTTTCAATGTTGTCCAGGCATGATATAGACCATCAGATGCACCAGCATGAATAATACTTAGAATCTTATCTGAATCATTCCAATTTGAAATCTCACCAGACATAATCACACCGTCTGAGAATGTTTGTGTAACTGTAGCACCAACACTAAATCCTTCACTTGCACTATCTAGTGTAAGATTATATGTGTATGCAGAAGATGTTTCGAGTTTATCAACAGTACCAATTCCTGTATCAAGGTCTTCACCTCCATATTCGAATATTTCACAACGAAGTTTATAAGTTGGTAAATTCTTTAATTGATAAAACGGTTGTTCATGCTCAACATGCATAATTTGAAATAAGCTTTGTGACATTGGCAAGTAAATTAAATCACCTTCAAGCGGTCTAATAGATACTACTTCATTATCGTGTCTCTGAACTGTATGAAGCCACCGACGACGTGCCACGATAAATGTAGCAGTGTCTCTGATTTCTACACCAAACTTTGTAAAGAGATCTCCTTCGCCTTCAAAGCCTTCTGTGTTTTCAATATACATTTCAAGTTTGTAACCCGAATCAAATGTGCTTGGTACATCTTCACCAAGTATTTTATCTTCGTTTACAAGATCTCGTGGGAGATAATACACATCTTGCCCATACATTTTAAGGGCTTCAATAGCAATATCTTCGTATAAGTTTTGTTCTGATTTAACCTTCTGGCTAAAATATACATTCGTAGCCATTTAATTATCCTACAAAAAAGTCAGGTGGCATCTCGTGTTCGAGTCGTAATCGCTCTCGTAGCTTATCTATCTCGGTTGTTGCATCATCAAATATCTGCCTACCATTTAATGTTACTCCACCTGGAAGTTGCATTCCTTCAAACTTAATTAGGTTTGATCCCCACTGTTGTTTAATCAAAGCAGTTAAATATTCTTTTAACCACATATCATTAAATATTTTAGTATGATCAGCCGGATTTACAATCTTGTATGCTTCATATACTATATAGTCACCAGTCTTAATATCTTTATCTTTAAAATCACCATGAATATAAAGTCTATTTTGTTTACGTGAATATGTAGTTTGTGGGTGGCCAGTTAGTTTCATATCGAGCAATGCAAGATATTGGTTTAGCTGTTCATAATATGCAAGATCACCTGCATAGTTTTGCATGTCAGCAATATCGTTAAGCATCATTTGATACTTAATATCAAAAAAGTTAAATGAAGTATTGAAGCTTGAGGCAATAGAAAACATTCGACTGATGTATAATACATCGTCGGCAACATCAACATATTCATTCGATACATCGCTATCACCAATCAAGGTTGATACGTATGTTCTAAACGTTGCTTCGCTGTGAAACTCTTGCCAGTATTGTAATGCTTCGTCAGTACGATCTTCAAGTTGATCAGGGTCTACATTAATTTCTAATACAGGCTCACCAAGTCTTCGGAGACAGTAGTCAATCAGCGTTTGCCTCGAGTTAGGAGCTGCCATTCTTTATTCCTTTACTTATCCCTTATGAACCAGGTGATAGAATTGTTTTAAGTGTAGAGCCTGAAGCATTTTTAATTAATACTGTGCTTGGGCTCGAGAACATCGAAGATGTAACACCGGATACGTTAAACGTTCTGTTAGCCGCAATAGTACCACCGCCGGTTAATCCTGTACCGGCAGTTAATGTAATACTAGTGTGATCAATATGTTCGTTAGCAACAAAGCCACTTAAGTTATCATGTACAATTTCACCGTCGTTTGTCGCGATGTCGTTTGCATTGGCAGTAATACCTGTTCCGCCGACAACATTAATAGTCCGTGTCGCAGCAATTGTACCACCGCCAGTTAAACCAGCACCAGCGGTTACACTTACACCAGAGTGGTCAATGTGTTCATTTGCTACGAATCCAGATAAATTATCATGAACAATTTCACCATCGTTTGTTGCAACGTCATTCGCATTTACAGTAATGCCTGTGCCGGCAATAACATTTAATGTCCGAGTTGCTGCTATCGTACCACCACCAGTCATACCAGCGCCAGCCGTTATTGTTACGCCAGAGTGATCAATATGTTCGTTAGCCACGAATCCAGATAAATTATCATGAACGATTGAACCGTTGAAATAAGCAAGTAGTTCTGCGGAGTCAATTGCTACATCTCTTGTGGCTGCAATTGTACCACCGCCAGTAAGTCCGAAACCAGCGGTTATACTTACTCCTGAGTGATCGATATGCTCATTAGCAACAAATCCTGAAAGGTTGTCATGAACAATTGCACCATCATTAGTTTGAACATCGTTCGCATTTACTGTAATACCAGTACCAGCTATGACATTTAAAGTTCTGCTTGCACTCAAACTACCGCCACCAGTCATACCAGCACCAGCAGTAATCGTTCGGTCTTGCATAGCATTAACATCTACACCATCAACTGTTCCAGTTAATGTAATGTTGCCTTGTACATCCCAGTTTTTATTTGTTTGAAATTTATCGCCGGATGTAAAATATAGTATACTTGGATTTGCGCCGCCAGTTGTATTAAGTTCAATACCACCAGCATTCATTCCAGAGCTATCCGCTGCATCATCTCCAAGTGTGAATAATTTGTCATCTATTTGAACAGTAGTTGAATTAATAATTGTTTGAGTACCGTCAACTTGTAGGTTACCCCCAATAACAACATTACCTGAAGAGTATAGTCCAGCAAACGTTACTGAGTCTGTTGTTCCAACCGCTTGTCCAATAGCTACGTCGTTTGCATTTACTGTAACACCTGTACCAGCACCAACTGTAAAAGTTCTATTTGCCGCAATTGTACCGCCACCGGTAAGTCCGGCACCAGCTGTAAGTGTTACTCCTGTATGATCTATATGTTCATTGGCTACGAATCCCGAAGTATTATCATGAACAATTTCACCGCTATAATGTGCGCCAAGACTTGCAGAGTCAATATGAACATCATCAGCAGAAACGTCAATCCCTGCACCACCAATAACATTTAATGTTCTATTTGCAGCAATTGTACCACCACCAGTCATACCAGCACCAGCTACAACTGAAACACCAGAGTGATCTATGTGTTCATTAGCAACAAAACCTGAAAGATTATCGTGAACGATTTGCCCGTCGTTTGTTGTAACATCATTTGCATTGACCGTAATACCTGTACCAGCAATGACATTAAGTGTCCTAGTTGATTCAATAGTACCGCCGCCAGTCATACCAGCACCAGCTGTAATTGTTACACCACTATGATCGATATGTTCATTGGCCACAAATCCACTTAAGTTATCGTGGACAATTGCACCGTCGTTTGTTGCAACATCATTTGCATTAACTGTAATACCTGTACCAGCTATAACATTAAGTGCTCTTGAAGCTGCGATTGTACCGCCGCCAGTCATACCAGCACCAGCAATAATTTCTACACCACCGTGTGCAATATGCTCATCTGCAACAAAACCAGATAAGTTATCGTGAACAATTGAAGCATTATAGTTTGCAATAAGCTCAGCTGAATCAATTGCAAGATCTCTCGTAGCAGCAATTGTGCCACCACCTTTAAGTCCGATTCCAGCAGTAACTGAAACACCAGAGTGATCAATATGTTCATTTGCTACAAAACCAGATAAGTTATCGTGAACAATCTCTCCATCATTGGTTGCAATGTCATTTGCGTTAGCAGTAATACCTGTTCCACCAACCACATTTATTGTTCTGGTTGCAGCAATCGTACCGCCGCCGGTTAAACCTGCACCAGCAGTAACTGAAACACCAGAGTGATCAATATGTTCATTTGCTACAAAGCCTGATAGATTGTCGTGTACAAGTGAACTATTATAATATGCAATTAGTTCTGCAGAATCAACAGCAAGGTCTCTTGTAGAAGCGATTGTTCCGCCACCAGTTAAGCCTACACCAGCTGTGATGCTTACTCCACTATGATCTATGTGTTCATTTGCTACGAATCCAGATAAATTATCATGGACAATTGCACCGTCGTTTGTCGCAATGTCATTTGCGTTAACAGTAATACCAGTACCTGCACCAACAGCAATATCTCTGGTTGAAGCAAGTGTGCCTCCACCAGTTAGTCCTGCGCCTGCAGTTATTGAAATTCCTTTAGATGCAGCAATACTCAGTACAGTAGCAGAATCAAGACCGTCACCGATCCCTATCCAACCATTATCTGTGTATCCCTCAAATTCTTCTAAGGTAGAGTTATAACGAAACATCCCAGTTGCAGGTGAACCATCACGCTGCGCAGTTGTTCCTTTCGGAACAGTAGCGGACCCAGTTGAAGAAGTTATCTCCAACTTTCCAGTATTTAAATTATTGAAATTGGCATCAACTTCATCGTTTGTAAGTGGTGTGCCTTTGCCGCTGCGCGTTGTGATGGTCGCCATAACAGGATACTACCTTTCTAAATTATTGAGATTAGCTAATGGTAATTGTCCAAGTGATAGTAACAGAGTCGTCTGCGCCTTTGTTAACTGCAGAAAACACTGTACGACAAAGCATTGTGCCTGAAGAAGAAGCGTTAAGAACGGCAGCTTCTGTAAGTGCACCAGTACCTGTACCAACAGCCATGTGTGACATATCTGTAGGTTCTGATGTATCTGTCATACGAGCAGCAATGTAGTTAAGGCCGGCCGTTACAACAAGGTTCTTTTCATTTTGTTCGGACTTGATGTTCCCATCTTTGTCACGAAGAACAATTTTTAATTGTCCTGAGGGTTTTAGAAAGTCGGTAAGCATTAGTAGTTTCTCCTGTAGCTTAATCTTTAATTGTTAGGTATAGTATCATATATACGTGTCTATTTATATAAAAAAAACCTACCAATATTTACGTAAATGATATTATCACTGTGGCATTGTATGGTCCTGTA
>Ga0181394_1000727_pt1 | contig 14317 bp, 7 predicted proteins | sample 17SPOviralmetaG_FD_130123 | JGI IMG/M metagenome (GOLD analysis project Ga0181394, IMG submission 130123) | Marine viral communities from the oligotrophic San Pedro Time Series (SPOT) site, San Pedro Channel, CA, USA - 17 SPOT_SRF_2010-11-23 | ecosystem: Environmental > Aquatic > Marine > Strait...
GTGAATGATTGTGCCTTAGAAAGGTCAACTGTAACTGCATTTGCAACAATCGTAAGTGCTTCAACATTCTCTGAATACGTCTTCAGTTTTGTGTGTCCACCAACATCAAGAGTTGCTGTTGGTGCAGTTGAATTAATACCTACAGAACTAAATCCGACCTGAGTTGCAATGACTGTTCCACCTACACCCACATTCAGTGTGGTTGCAGTTATTATTCCAGAGGTAATCTTACCTGAGGAATTTTGAATATCATAATTACCAACAATTGTGCTGAATCCGGCAACCGTAAGATTATTAGTGGTTACAATACCAGCAAACTTTGCTTCAGAGAAGACATGCATCGTAGTTCCTGAAGAACCGACAGCACCAACAGTTAGATCAACATTAGTTAGTGGTCTAGTTGTTCCTATACCAACATTCAATAATGCAACTGGGAAAATACCAGTTCCAAGTCCAGCATTAACTCCACTAAACAGAGAATCATTTTGCAATCCTGTTAATCCAGAACCATCACCTGTAAATGCTGTGGCGACAACAGATCCACTAAATTTAGATTCTCCAATAACACGAAGTTTAAATCCATTTGATGTTGATCCAATACCAACACCACCAGTACCATCAATATCAACTAAGGTTGTTCCAGATCCAACTTGGAATGTAGATTCTCCAGGTCCAGTTGTAGCAATACCAACCTTATCGAAAGTAAAGATTGATGCATCCCTTTCCAAACTGATTGGACCCATGGAACGCCATGCATTATCAGTCGTATAAACATAACCCCAAGTTCCACCCTGACTTGGGTTTGCTTTCCAAACAACATTACCTGGGTTTCCTGCTAATACAGGAACAGATATTCCAACAGTATAATTTCTTGATACAGTTGCATCACCTTGTAGGAATAAGTTATTTGACTCAAGACCTCTAGAAGAATTGACCGTCAGTTTATTGTTGATAACAAGTGGTCCGTTAAATTTGGAGATAACTTTATTATCAGGTCCACCTTCAACTTTAATAGATCTCGCAAATACACCCTCAACAGGTTCAATAACATTCAAACCTGGAAGTTCGGCAATGTCCTCACCTTCTACAGTTTGAACAGGAGTATCAAAGATCTCCTCTCTACCAGTAATTGTACTAAGTCGTTTGTTGCCAGAGTATGAAATACCCTTATCATTCATTCCTGTGTAGAAGTTAATTCCACCTTCTCTCTTATTTGATTGTGCTAAGAGTTCTTCATCAACAGAAATTGCTCTATCGTGCTTATCTGGGAATGCAGTTGAGTAGTTACCAGGACCAAATCCAACATATTCAAACGTATGTCCAGAAGCACGAATGATAGAATGTCTTCTAAGTTCAATTGGTTCAACTCTAACTCTTCTAATAACAGAATTGATCGTATGTGGAGTTGCTTTTGATCCAAGAATACCACGGAAAACATATACTGGGTTAGATCCAGTTGTGGTAGTCTTGACTCTCATCATTTCACCATCAACCATCAAGTAATCACCAATGTTTATATCAAGAGTTCCAACTCCTTGAATTGAAATCTGGTCTGTTGATGCATTTGCGATTGAAGAAGATATTGTTGTAGTAATTCCAGCATAAGTTGGAATCATTCTACCATCAAGATTTTCATCTTCTACAGTAACATTACCATTGTTTGAGGTAAATCCTTCTGGAAGTGCAAAAATATTTCCAGTTGCGGTTGGTGCAACTGTGCTTACGCCAAGATTTGCTTCGAATGATGTGAGGGAATTGACTTTAGTAACAACAAATGATCCATTATATTGAGTTTGTCCCGCACCAGTAATTCTTACTTTTCTATCAACATCAAATCCATGCTTATTAATTGTAGTGATAGTAGCTATTCCAGCAGCAGTATAAGTGAAAGTATTAACATCAATACTCTCACCAGTCAAATATACATAAGCATCTGAAGTTAATGTAACACCAACTCCAATACTTGTTGTAGAAGGAATTGCAGAACTTGATATTGAAGATGCTGCAGATACAGTCATTGTTGTTGCAGATCCTATTGCAACATCAGTAACTCTATACAATTGATTGTATGTGGAGTAAGAATCCGATTTAACTCCAACAACTCTTACAGAGTCTCCAATATTATTATAGATGTTACTTACTTCAACTACTGCTGAAGTAAATCCTGTTGTAGTTGCAACACCAACAACACTCATCGTATTACCAACACCATATGCACTACCACCATCCATGACTTTAACAGCAGTGATTGTACCACTTGCATTAACAGTCAGTTTTGCAGTTGCGTGCTTACCAGTTACTGAAGAACCGATGGATATTAGTTTAGCATCATAAATGTCTCCTGCAGTTCCAGATCCATATCCAGCACCACCACTAACAATTGAAAGTCCAGTAACTCTATTCAGTCCATGATCATATGAGGTGTGAATAGTATGAGCAGTGCCAGTTACAGAGAATACATCAGTAATCCCAACACCAATTGCCTTATCAGAATTAATCTTATCAACAGTTTCTTTTGTGATACTATTTCTAGGATCATTAGTATCAACAAGACCAATCAAACTAGAATTAGAAAAACAAGATGCTGCATTTGGATCAGAAACTGGATTATCTCTACTTGTTTGTGGGAAGAGTTCCTTAACTGGTTGAGAGAATTTCTCTCCAGTAAATGGTGCAACAGTAGGACTATTAGATGCATTAAGAACACTTACATAGTAAATACCATCTTGCTCACCACTAATATACTTTTGAGCCTCAGATAGTCTGTAAACATAGTAAGTATCAGAATATCTACTACGCTTAAAGTGTGGAAGACTGGTTGTTCTTGTATTAATATCATTAGTGAATGTTCCAGGATCAGTTGCTAATCCAACAGTAAAGTTCTTAGCACTTGAAATTCCAGTAACACTAAATTGTCTGTTAAATCCACTAGAACCGGCACCAGTCGTATTATTAGTACTAGTTACATTAACAAGTTCAACCGAAGATCCTATTTTTAAGTCATGTGGAAGTTCAGTATCAATTGATGCGCTAGATCCACTCCAACTTGCTCCAGAAACAAATCTAAAGTTCCTCTGTTGATTAGAGTTGGAAATACTTCCAGTTCCAAAGTATGTTTGGATTTCAGTATTACTATCAGCAATAGAAGTACTAGATTCTTGAAGAATAAATCCTTCTACTGGAGGTCTTGCAACTTTATTTGAATCCTTAGGGATAACATATCTCATTCTATATGTCTTATCGAGACCAGATCTAGTATCTGATTGTCTCTTGACAAATGCTCTTGGAGTTGCAGATCCAAGGGAAGTCGTTCCAAGACTTACAATCGTTGGATAAATGCTATTTTCTGTCGATGCAGATGCAACCTTAATATACCACTGAGAATTTGTAGTATCATATTGAATTGGATGTCCAATATCACCAGCATTTTTATCAGTTACTCTACTTACAACTTTAAGTGCTCCACCTTTTTCATTGATGCTTAAAGCAGTTCCATTAATTGCTTCGTTAAGAGTTTTTGCAAGTTTAATATTTGTATTTTTTGTAACACTAGATCCAGTTGTAATCGCAAATGCTACTACATTTGGACTCAATCCATCAGGCAATTGTCCAGTATCACTTATAATACGAACAGTTTCTCCATTAACGAAATTATGTGGTGTGGTAAATGTAATTTGATTTCCATCACCACCATCACTATAAGTACCAATACTATTAACACCTACAGCACTTCTTTTTACATCAAATGATTTTTCTGCACTATATGTTGGATTATCCGTACCATCTGGCATGACAATACGTGCAGTGTATTCTGTAACAATACCTGCCTGAGTAACAAGAAGTCTTAGTTGATCATTAGTTCTTGCACCAACTCTAAATCCTTCGAGAACATTTTCTGGTGGAGCATCAATATTTGTTTGATCATATAGGTAAAGATTTCCAGTTGATCCTACTCCAGCAACTCTATCTGTCTGAGTTACATCAATGGATGAAAATTCAATAGAACTTTCGGTAAGAGGAACTTGTTTTGGTGGAATAATATGAGTGATATATCCTTGATTATCTTGACTAAATGTATCCGTTCTAAATCCAACAGATGTTAAAGCATTTGCACCAAAGTTGGAGTTAGAGTTGGTTAGTGAGATATCACCACCATTCTCAGTTACAAAGTGCTCAGAAAATCCAATAGCAAAGATGGAAACTGCCTGAATAAAGGAGTTATTTGAAACTTTTACATGGAAGTTTCTATAAGATGGTTTATATCTTGCGTTAGAATCATTACTAATATTATCAACACTAGTCTTATCATCATATGTTCCAGTTGATGGTTTTGCTTGATTATATTTGACAAACGCATTATCATCCTTCTGCAACCCAATTCCAGTAAATTGAGCAACAACCATACTACGGAAACCAGTAGCTTTATTACCATCTGCTTCCATACCACACATACCAAATACAGATCTCAGAGAGATGTTAAAGATATATGGTGATGCAGATGTTACAGTATCAGAAGATAATGCTAAAGTCGATCCTGTTACTGTGGGTAATGGATTTGTTGGAGCATTTTGAACTTGATACTTAACTTCCGTAGAAGATACTTTCTCTGATACTACAAACTGACCACTATAACCAGTAGCAGTTATTCCTGTGATACGGAAAGGAGTATCAACATCAAGACCTGCAGCAGCAGTAGATGTCGTGACTGTGATTATATTTGTTGCAGTAGTTCCATCACCTGCTTTGATACTCGAAATACCAACAGATTCTCCAGTTGAACCAACAATGCGATATTCATCAATCTTTGGTTGAATATCAAGACCTGCAGAAGGATAATCTGGTTCGATTGGACGACCAGATGATTGTCCATATACAAGACCTACCTTCTCATAATACATGTCCAGATCAGTTCTGTTTGTAGAATATGTCTGGAAAATATCATTAATATTAACATCGTTTACACCATCTGCATATTCAAAACATGCTAGTTTATGGTGTGAGAAGTTAGGTACAAAATTGTTTGTAGTGTAGTCCTTATATACAAATCCGTTTGGATCTCCATCAAATAAACTAAACTGCCACAAATAACATCCACCAGTTACTCTGAATACTGAAGATCTTTCAATATTATCATTCTCTGGGTCTGGAACATACTTAGGTCTAATCTTAGTCTTACGAAGATCTAAACCGACAAGTGAAGTTCCTCTTGGAAGAATTACGCCACCACGTATGCTATTGAGCTTGAAGAGTTCATTAGTTGGTGATGCAAGATCAAAGTTGGATGTTAGATCAAATGCGGGAAGATCATTTGTAACTGATCCATTTCGCAATCTATAGTTATTACTCCCGTCCGGTATAAGTCCAGGTCTATTATCTACCGTATGCTCGCCTGGATATAGTAAAATTGTTGTATTACCAAATCTATCATTATCAAGACCTCTTTGATAAGAAAATCTTGCAGATTCAATCAATGCACGTTGAATCGTTTTAAAAGGACGAGTTAATGAATTACCCTTATTTTCTATACTATCAGTGGCATCTAAACTATTCGGGTCAACGTAAAGAATAGTACCGCGAGTAGATTTTAAAAAATTATCTAATCTGGAAAGACCCATCTTATTACACTATAAGTTCTGTTAGGATTATTTATCAAACGAAAAAAGGGCAACCCTATATAGGGTCACCCTTCTCGCACTTCCTTCACACTGTTATATATTACTCTTCTTTTAGTTCATTGTCAAGTATATATTCAACTGTATTTGCAACATCATTCATAGCATCACGCAATTCTTTTTGAGTTCCAGTATGTTGAGACATAAGTCCAGTTTCGGTAAGAGACCATCGCCACTGATCCATTTTATCGTTATGCCACAAATTAATAATCATTTTTAATCTATAGGTAAAAGTTCTGGATTTTCTAATTCTAATTCAAAGCACATAGGATGACATTCTTCAGACATTAAATACATCGAAGATCGATACATTTTTTCTGCATTCCATCTAGGACCTGAATTTGCTAGTTGTATGACGCTTGGATTTGATCTAGCAAGTTCTGGGAGTTCATCAAAGGTAAATGGAATATTTTGAATACAATATAACAATACTAGATGATCTCCCTCATGATCATACCAAGCATATTTTGTTTCTATGCGGTATTTCATGGGCTTAAATTTACCCTAACATATTTAGGATAATGCGAGTAGGGAGACTTGAACTCCCACGGGCATTATGCCCAACAGATTTTAAGTCTGGTGCGTCTACCGATTCCGCCATACTCGCAATAAATCAACCTTCTTCAGATTTCCAAGTTATTGGATGAAGACTACAATATTCGTTAAAAGTTATTTTCATCTCTTTATCAGTCAGTCCTGCGTTTCTTGCTGCTTTTGGGACATTCCACTTTGCCACAAATAACATTTCCATAGACTGTCGGGTTTCTGGTCTCATAATCGTAGCAAACTAGGATTTCTTCGTAAAATGATGGTTTGTAATAATTCATAAAAAAGGTAATAGGGCAAAAATTTTGGGGAATTTTTTTACCCCCTTTTTTGGAATTAAAAGTCGATTTTGGTCAGAGAGGGTTGGCATACGCAAGTGTGTCTTCATCAAGCACAGCACGACACAGTTCCAGCACACTCATAAACTGATCCACGGTTTCACAATCAAGAACCTTCTCGTCACCTTGCTCAGAGTACAGATAGAACTTACGCTTCACGGGGTCCACAACGCAGCGTGTGAGGTAGTCGTCTTGCATGGGGTTCGTTTGATTACTTAGGTATTATAGCGCACTCAAGACCCTGTGTCAACCTCTGGTTCTACCTCAAGACGAGGAATATCCACCCTCTCAGCAAAGATGTGATAATAGCAGTTGATTGGAATTCCACCATTGGATTGGAGATAAACTTTATTCTCATCAATCCTCTTTACAATTATATTTTGATGTGCTCCAATTGGAGTTAAACTAACAGTAACTGTAGTCCAATCTACAAGTCCTTCCCAATATTTTGGAAACTCAATCTCTGTTCTATTCAATACTTTTCCGCGAGCATATACTCCATTCTCTGGACCCTCTAAGCAACCATGAACAAGTCTCTTATTCTCTTTGGTAGGGTGAGGTATATTGAATGTTTTTTGTTGAAATGATCCTATATTTCCACTGACAGTTCCACTAAAAGTTCCAGTTGCTCCTACAACTTTAGTTACACTAGGTGTTCCAAGAGTATCAGTGACCAACAAATTGTCAATCTTTGCATTGGAATAATAATAAGGAGTACATGCATCCTTCTTAGGATAGTCATCCTCATTCTCTACTTTAATTTTTGCAATATACTGAGGTATGATGACAGATGGGGATCCCCATGCAGCTATATCAGTACAATCTGGACCATCTGGTCTGTTTCCTGGTACAAATTCCATTGACATTAATTTTTCTCCTCAATTTTCTGTACAGTTTCGTTTACCATATCTTTAATAAGACCTTCAACATAGTTATGTTCAAAATTAAATGAGTATCCCTCATTACCACCTGGATAATCCTCATGGGATTCACCTTCATATTCTACAATAAGATCATCATCTAGTCTACGTGCCACAATATAATAGTCAGCATTTATTTGCCCACCAGCATTATTTTTTACAATAACTTGTCTTCCCCACTTAATTGTTTCAACGTAAAGTTCCTGCCAACTACCAATCGGTGTTAAACTAATTGACATATCTTCTTTATTCACAAGTCCATCCCAAAAAGTAGGAAGTTCGATAATTCCATCAGGAGGAACTTTTCCCCTACAATAAACGGCAATCTCTGGACCTTCTATACAAACATGACGCAATCTCCATCCATTCTTATTGGGATGGGGCATATCAAATGGAAGATCTTTCTTGAGTGATAAAACATGTCTTCCACAATTAGACATTACCTCACCTTGGGCTAGGCAATTTGAACCAACAATTACATTTGCATTTGTTTCTACATTACCAAGAAATCCAGAGGGTCCAGATACAGCAAGTGAAAATGGATTACTCACTGGACCATAACAAAATCCACCTGGAATAAATGGTGGGATTAAGTTATCACTATTAGTCAATGGTCCTATATTAACTGTCCCAAACGGAATTGGAAATTGTGTAGGGTTTCCTATTACAACAGGTCCTTCCATACCTGCAGACCCATTAACTCTAGTAACACCTTCACCAATAGCAGGGAAAATACCAGTTCCAACTTTTATTTGACCACCAACGTTGGCATCGTCTAAATTAAATGACATTTTTACTCCTTATGCTACGTTTTGTTGTTGATTATATCTTTGTCCACCAACTTTAGAATCCTTAACTGAAACTGCATCACTTACACCACTAATAATAGACCCATACATCTTAAGACAACTATTTGCAATTACTTCAGTAATACCAGACGACATAAGTTTAGTATTAACCTTAGAGTTAATAATAACTTTTGCGCCAAACATACTAGCAGTTTCTGTGGCAACTATTTGCACATTACCTTCATCACCAGCACCACATGCAAACATTTCAATACTATCTGCTTGTAATCTTATTTTACCATTAGTTGCTATAATGTCAATATTACCATTCTTTGCATTAATCATGCAAGTATCATCTGCCTTTGTCCTATTACTTCCACACTCAACTTGGAAGTTTCCAGGAGACATTGTTGTCGTCCATCCCTTTCTAGGACCATCTTTATCCATAGAAAAGAAATGCTCACCATCAGATGCCTGAAGCATAATATCTGATGTTACATCTGCTCTCTTATGAATTGATCCAAAAGAAATTGTACCGTGATCATTTCCCCATGTAATAGCAGTATAATTATTTTTTACATTATTACCACCACTAGATTTATCAAGATCTACATTACCTGCGGTCGCCATTTTTTCCCACTAAAGTGTATGAACTATTTAACACCCTAAACAAGATTATCAGGTGTATTAGGTATGTTAAGTCGTGGATCATTACTAGTGACATCAGAACCCTGTCTAAGGATTGCAGATGCCCTTGTAGTGACCTGACCATCAACACTCTCTTGAAGAGTTGCATAGACCTGAATAAGGTCTCCTGTGGTCTCATAGACACCAGCATAAAGAATACCATCCTGAGAGAATGTTGATCCATAGTATGGTTTTCCATTAACATACCCGGTCTGTTTGAGACCAACCAAATCTGTAACCTGAAGGAGTTGATCTTCTGGTAAGACAAGTTCAGGAACAATCACGGGTTCAAATACTGGTCTTCCTCTAAATCCAACGCCAGTATCAGATGGCATTGTTATGTTTGGATAGTCAGTAAATCCATAGAAAGGTCTATCTGATGGTTCAACTCCATCCACAGTCCCAAAAGGTCCAAGTATTGGTTTGAGTGGTTTTCCATCTATAAGAACTAGATCATCTGGTCCATAATTAATTCCAGGAGAGGTTGGTATAACTTCTTTAAGAACTAAAGTAACTGGAGGACCACCACCAGGAGCAACTGGATATCCATTTCCTGGTTCTTCTGCAATAATATCTGTGACAACACCAGTTCCTTGAATTACTTTAGGACATGGTGGTGGGATCATAATTGCAGATGCACAGAGTGGATTAGTCGTCCATGGTGGAGTTGAAAGTACCTTCTTAATATCTTTAGCAATTCTAAGAGCAAATCCTGTTGGATTGTCATTGAATATTATTCCAGCTCCTGAGTCATTTAACAATTGTACTCTAACTTGATATTTTCCTGCACTCAAATCAACAAACTGAGTGATTGGTTCTCCTTTAAAAGATTTAGATTCTAAAGACTTTACTCCGTTAATGAATAATATAGCTGCATTATCTGCATGGAATTTGAATTCATATCTACCACTTTCGGGGAAGTCTACATTAGACCAAGTAAAATCTTTATTTCCTATTATTTTTGGATTGGGTGAACCAAGAGGAGGAAAGAATGGAGATACATTATTTTTATTCATAAAGTCACTCCACCTTTTATCCTTATAGTTAAAAATAGGTGGACCATTATACCCCACACCACCTCTAGTTGTAATCTCAGAGGATTCAGTTGATACTCTTCTGGGTGATAATTGTCTTGATGTAACTGCTGTAAAACTTGCATTAACATCCAATCCATCAGCATCAAATAGATTTATTCTTTGTTGTCTTTGCGTTGGTTTAGAACCAGTATCAACAATAGTGGGATCAGCAGACCCTGATACCCTACCATTTAATTTAACAGTATATTTATTACCAGTTTTAAATGTTCCCGTAAGTTTTACAGAACCTCTTCTTCTCTTATTATCTCTATCAAAAAATAAATCACCATTCTCTGTTTGAATTATAATATTATCAATTGCAATTCCAGCAGTATTTGGATTATCAGAATAATCTAAAATAAAATCTGTCTCGATTATATCATTACCACCAGCAAGATAAACATACCCTCCACCCTCTTTTAAGAAAATGCCACCTGCAGGCACTTCTGCAAGAGTTGTTTTCTTGAGTGGTTTGGACCAATCTTGAGTACTAAAAATCTTTTTCTTAATTAAGGTTGAATTCTCTTGTCTAAAGTTTTCAACCTCAACAGTAATAGTATGCTTTCCTGCAATAAGTTTTACCTTTTCAATCTTTGGCGATGAATTTTTAAATCCCTTAAACTTATAGACTTCTTGATCATCAATTAAAATCCTCCCTGCATTATCAGCAGTTCCTTTAATACCATAGAATCCATCATAAGGAATCTCAAGTGGCCATGTGTTTTCATATGTGACTCCACCACCACCATCACTATTAAGAGTGTTGAGTGGAGGTAAAGGAGATAGTGCAAACCTATTTGTAAATTTACTCCATGCAGGATGATTTACAGGCCACCATTTCTTTTGTCCACCAGGGAATCGTGTTGTCCAAATTGGATTCTTTGGACATCTTCCTTCACCAACAGGAATAGGTGATTCTGGAATTGGAGGTAGGGGTGCATCAATTGTTAATGCAGCACCCATTGGATTCTCATTCCAAGATTTTGGAGAAATTCTTTTAACCTCTGGGGAATCCAGCTGAATATTAATGGCAAGTGCCATTGGATTAATTCCTTTAACCGATGAAGGTTGTTGATTTTTTATTTTGGTGATAGAAAGTTCACCATTATTATCAAATCCATTGTCAATATTATCATCATATTGAATCTCTTTTCCATTATTTCTTATTCTAGATCCCGTGCTTCGTGAAGATCCAATGGCATCAATGAGATATTCTCTTCCTGCCTCAAATACATCAGATCCAGTGATTGTTTCCCTTTCTTTATATCCATTGCTAGATCTACTTCTAGACAAAAGAACATAATCATTTGGTGGGAGTCCTATTTTAACTTTCTCAGCAAAAACTCCAGAAGTTCTTGGATTATCATCAACTCTTAATTTAAAACTAATCTCTGCTGTCCCAGATCCATCTACCTTAAGATAGTTTTTACCATCACGATTTACAAATCGTGCAGTAACTCTATTTGATTTTGGTTTACCATCACCATCAAAAGAAAATCTACCTCCAGGTACTTGAAGCAAATCTACTTTGATTTTATACTTACCTTTCTTAAAGAATTTGGTATGGGTTGTTTTTTTCATACCATTTTCAACATTTACCACATCACCCCTACCATTGTCAATAGATATCTTTGCGAAATCATCAACATCAACCTCAATATTATAATTTCCATCGGTAGGAAAGTCTATATTGCTCCAGCGAATTGTATGTGTTCCTGCATATGGATTATCATCTAATGGTTTTCTAGTATTGAATGGACATACCCCAAAGTCATTAATGAATCCACCACGACCATAAACATTTGTTCTCCAAAGTTTTCTATCTGCCTTGTTGATATAATCTATTGTATTGAAGATTGTATCTGAAACAGATGTTTGATCAGATCCAGATACACCAGAAGATGTTGAAGAAGTTGATGAATTAGGAGAACCTTTAACAACAAGAGTTTTTGTATCACTACCTTTTTCACCTCTTTGGTCTAATACTACACCACCAACTGAAATTTTATCTACAGCAACTCCTGCAGTTCTGGGGTTGTCATCCCATTTCAACCTTAACTTAACATTACCTGGACCATCAGTTATTAATCTCTTTCCATCATCAGAGAATCTAGCATTATTTGTGGAGGATTCGATTGAAAATGTAGAGTTGATGTCATCACCATGACCATCTTTCATTTTAACCTTCTTCTTATCACCACTAACGATATAACCACCTTTTCCGACTACCTCTTTGGTTTCTTTTGACCCTACTTTGATGGTCTCAGTCTGATCACCTTTCCGACTACTTTGTCTCCAAGTTTTATCACCAACTTTTATACTCTTGACAGCAACACCAGCAGTTCTTGGATTGTCATTCCACTCAAGACGTAAAGTAACATCTCCATCCCCTTTAACATCAAGACTTCTTCCGTCACTAGAGAACCTAGCACCTACTCCAGGAGAATCTGACATGATCCTAAAACTTGCATTAGTATCATTACCGTCACCATCTTTTAATTTAATTGTCTTACCACTACCCGAAACATCAATAGGATTATTTGCTGAATTTAATCCATCAAATTCTATTGGATATTTTCTTTCACCAGAATTAGTAATTCCTTTATTCAATCCATGATAGGTGATGGTTAGGTCTTGTGGTTTTTGAGGTTTTACTTTCTCTCGTATTGGAATATTGTAAAGATCAATTTTGATTCTATGAACACCCTCTTGAATTGTTTTTTTAATAATATTTTGTGGAAGAGGATCACCTCTAAAGTTTCTTGCCTCAGTTACAAGTTCGTTATCTAAGTAACATCTAGCAATATTGTCACCCATACCTCTAAAAGTATATTCTCCTGTGTAAGGAAAGTTTTCTTCCCATTCCATAGTTGCTATGTATCCAGCATAGTCACTACCGGGTGCATTTGAACTTGATACAGGAGAAACTGCATAGCGATTCATAAAACTATCACCAAGGTTTGTTCCTTTAGGAATATAACCAGCCACTTTTGCAGAGTGGGTTAGAATTCCTGCTCTGACTTGTTTACTAGTCAATCCAGTGCCAATCCAGTCACTGATTTCTTTTGCCGATGCAACCCTTCCCCATCTTGCTTTATACCAAGCGATAATTTCTCTAGCAGTGGGAGAATGATCTCCACCAGGGGGAGTATTGGACCATTCTACATGAGAAACATGATGAAGAACACGAGTTGTCTTATCTCTAAAGGTAACTGAGATTGGATTTTCTTTTCTCGTATGCCAGAAAGGATTAATACCTTGCCTTAAAAAATCCTGGTACTTATTAATCTCCGACTGAATAGGATCAGCAGCCAGAGTTGCGAATAAATTAGGATCCCAATTTCCTAAGACCTCACCTTCTACACCATATCTAAGTCCATATCCAGATAGTTCTGTTCCATCTGGAGTTAAATCATATATCTCAAAGTCTTCTTCCTGATCAAAATATTCTGTGGTTGGTGGTAGTTCACCTATAATAGTTCTTATAACAGCACCAGATCCCCTTCTACATGAGTCTACTAGTTTTGCTTTGGGTGGATACTTATATCCAAATCCACCTCTTACAACTCTAATTGCAAGAAGAGATCCATCTCTACCAAAAATAGGAGATCCTACTGCACCTACACCACCACCCCCACTAAGGAATAATCTTCCCCTACATCCATCATCATATGAAACGTTAACATTACTACCAGTTTGAGTTTCACCAGATCCTGTTCCACTAAGAGGAGTAAATGGTGCTCTTTCTCCTGGTTTTAATCCTTTAATTCCACCACAAACATTACTATCAACATCCAATACATCAGGAGTCAGGGCATTTACTTCATTAAGTGTTAAATATCTGGTTGCATCTCTAGTCTTAAGTATAAACATCGTGCCTGGATTTAAGGCAGCATACTTATTTGCTTCAAGAATACTTATATTCTCTACATATCCTGTGTCAGGATCAATATACCCAACACGAATATCTTTTTTAGTAGCAGGTCTGAAGATATTGAACGACATCCGGTGCTATTAATTACTGTTCATCATAGTGATATTTATCATTATATTTCAAGAGAATCTATGGCTGCTTGTCTCTCCGTTTGCTCTGCTGCAGTCAAGGGTCTGTTCGTAATTTCTGATGTTGATGGATTGACGGTAGATATTGGATCCGACTCACTACCAGCAGTTTGATTATTTACATCTGGTGTTGATCTATTAGGTTCAACCATTTTTTTAGATCCTTCTCCTTCAATACCACCTTCATTTTCAGATTCCTCTTTTGTTTTTTCATCAACAGATTTAGCA
>Ga0181394_1000729_pt1 | contig 14292 bp, 9 predicted proteins | sample 17SPOviralmetaG_FD_130123 | JGI IMG/M metagenome (GOLD analysis project Ga0181394, IMG submission 130123) | Marine viral communities from the oligotrophic San Pedro Time Series (SPOT) site, San Pedro Channel, CA, USA - 17 SPOT_SRF_2010-11-23 | ecosystem: Environmental > Aquatic > Marine > Strait...
CCCTCCACCCGTTTGGGGTAATGAGGGAACTTGACTAGGGAGTCCGTTTGCCATTATGCTTCGTTAAATTGTGGTTGACTAAAGACATTGCGAACAGCTTCGTATAGAGCCATAAGCTGATCCATAGTTGGTTCTTCACCAGAATCCACAATCTGCTCGATGCCTTTGTATGTCATACTAATCTCTTCCCCTTGTTCTGGGTTGAGGATGTATTCTCCGCCTGTAGCCTCAGCTTCTTTTACGCCTGTCTCCTCGTCGATAATAGCCTTCTTGTTGGTGCTGTGGTCGAACTCACCCTCTAGCTTTTTGACTGGTGCGTTCATGCCACCTTCTTCGAGGATGGCAATAAGCACGTCTTCGTTCATCTTACCACCGTGGCCGTACTTTACTCTGCCTCCCATTGCGTTAAATTCATCGTCTTCAATGGGGGGCCCAACGCCTGCGTCGAGCTCCGCTTGTGTCTGTCCTGTTCCAGCAACGGTTGGGGCAAAACCTCCAGTCGCAGCTGCAATACCGATGTTTGCAAGACCGCCAACGACACCCATGGCCCCTGCTCTCTTTGCTTGTCTGGCCGCCTCCATGTTCTGACGAGCCTGAGCTCTATCAGCCAAAGCCAACTGTCTATCCCCCTCTAGCAAACCAAGTTGCAGCTGCTGCTTCTTCTCAAGGGCTCCCTGCTCCAAGTTAGCGAGGTTCCCCATAGCCGTAAGCTCTCTACCCAAGTCGGCTTGCTGAGCAGCAAGCGTAGCCTGCTGAGCCCTTGCTGTAGAGGCGCCAAGCCCTCCCATAAGCGCCCTTGGGTCCGTAGACAAAGCAGCGAGCTCGGTGGCCTGTATGCCCTGCATGGGCGATAAATCTGTTGGTCTAATCCCTGCGGTAGCGAGGTCTCGTTGAGCTTGAGAAACATCAAAATCAAAAGCATCAAGACCAGCTCTGGCTTTTTGACGTCTCTCTTGCGCTTTTCTTTTTTGATCCCTCGCTCTGCTAAGATCTTTTTTTGAGCCTACTATATCCGCAATGCCCCCTGCGACTTGACCTAACCCGCTTAAAGCACCACCGCCAGGAATAAGACCTGAGATAGCGTTTCCAAAATTGTCTACCCCTCCACCCGCTGGATCAACTCCGCTTAAGAATTGCTGTAAATCAAAGTTACCGTTTGCCATAGTCTACAAATTTAAGAATTTTGAGTTAAACGCGCAGCAGAGCTAGAGAATGCGTAGTCTACGTTTACAGAGTGAAGCTCCAAAGGATCAGGTGTATTACAACGAAGCCTAGCGTTGAGGTATGGTCCGCGCATTTGATCACCGTTTACCTCTGGTGGGGTCATAGCAAAGATTGCAGATGAGTTTACCAAAAAGTCTTGAATTGCAAAAAAGAAAAGATCTATATCTCCTTCAGGAAAGTCTTGAAGGAGAGGCGGAAAATTAACAAAAAACGTTATGAACCCGTTTTGTATGTTTGATATTGAAATAGAAGCGCCTAGCGGGATCTGACCACTAGAAAAAACATAGTAGCTGCCAATGAGCTGCGAAAACATTTCGCTAAAGCTGTACATCCCTGTGGGGATTGGAAAGGACTGATTCCCCTGGAAATATCCTAAAAGCTCAACATTATCGCCATACGGTGTAGACAAAAAGGAAGAGGAGCTAACCTGATCCAAAGGAACCGTTACGGGTATAGGCTGGTAAATATTCTGATCAAGATTGTCAAGATAAAGCTGTTGAGCTTCGGCAACGGCTGTCTCTGTCTGCTCCTGACCAGTGCTCCCCTCCACAGAAGACAGCAGCGCTGGGGCGGGTACGACATTAGCCGTTGAGTTCGAGACAGACTTGGGTAGCTCAAAATATTTAAACCCTTCTTTGTCACTTATGCGACCGCCAAGAAGCGTTTCTGTCAAGGTATTCTGATTGTTTTCGTCTTGGTGCTCTGTGTTGCAGGAAAAACCTGTTGTCCAAGCGAGCTCCGTATTAGTCTCCAAAGAAACGCTGTTGAAAACCTTTACTTCTGAGGGGGAGTCGTTAAACGAAACCTCTAGAAAGGAAGGATTTAGCCCATCATAAAACCTGTTTCTTGTGGAGCTCTTGTCGTGAAGCCAGACTTTTCCTAGCGCCTCTTTAAATGACAGCATCTGGTCATCGCAGTTTGCGTAGCAAGTCGGAACGAAAGAATATCTTGTCGTCCATGCGTCTTGCTTTTCAGAAAAAGCAAACGTTATATTGGCTGAATTTACTTCGGTTACAGGCATATTACAGTCCGAATATTGGATCGTTTAAATTATACGTCCAGTCGTTGGTCCCGCCTGTAACGCCTGAAGGAATAATGCTCAAGTAATTCAACATGTCTATTGTGGTTATTGAAAATATAGTATTGTATCCATCCTGCTGGGTTGTGCCGCCTTGAGATAAATACTCTGATGGGGCGGTGCTGTTGAGCCTCATGAGGTCGTTGAGGTGTTCTCCGAGCTGATAAAACTGACCTACAGTCATTGGGTCAACCCCTGAAACATGTTGTTGCTGTATAAAACCTAAAACCTGCAAAGCGCTAAACTCAGGGTTTTCAATAGTAGGCCCTGGGTAGGAATTACCAAATGCAGAATCGTTTCCAGAAATATCTTGACCAAACACTGACAGCAAAACAAGAAAATCAGTGATAGTGATTGACCCAGAGTTGTTAACGTTGTACACATGGCGCATGTCTTCAACTTGATAGGAACTAAAGAACTGATAAAATTCCCACACCTTCATGTGACCAGCGTCAACCAGATAATCAACAGCTTCTTGAGTGCTGGTAAACAACGGGAGTTTGACTGGTGGTGGTGGCGGGACAGCCGCTGTATTAGTTTGCGGAATAAATATAGATCCGCCTGTATTGTATTCCGTGTCGTAAACGGAAAGGAATTGAAGCAAGTCAGCGCTGCCAACAAGGCCGTCAGTGTGATAGTCAAAACGAAATTTTGCAAACAAGCTGTCGTCTATCCCGTTCAACAAGTCAGCAAGATTATCGAACGTGGGGTGATTTGCCTGATTCGGGTCGTTCTCAAGGTCTTTTAAGTAGTTTATTGCTAATTCTGCACTCATATCTTCTGATGATAGATTTGTTAAGTAAAAGTCGTTGTAAGCGCCCACAAGTAAAGCGGTTGAATCAGGTGGTTCAGTGCCGTCATCTTCTTCTGGAGCGACAGTCACAACGGGCTGATCAACTAATTCAACGCCAGATGTTTCGTGTTCTTCAAGGTTTTGAATTGACAGTAAATACTCTTCTTTCAAGGGGTCGAATCCCCCTACAACTCTAACCTGGCCTGTGTTAATCGCTCTCTTCAAGGCAGCCCTGATAAACGACGAAACACCCTTTGCTGAAATGTCCTCAACGCCTCCGCCTCTTGTCCACCTATATACCTTTGACAGCGCTTTATTGCAGAAGTAAACATTAGCTCCTGAGTCATAGACAGAAGATGGATCTTCGTCGCATCCAGACAGCTCAGGATAGGTAATTACCTCACCGAGAACGTTTAACGAAGCTATTAACTGCGAAGCACCAGACGCATCGGACAAAACATTTTTGCCAGTAGGTATCATGCTGATTCTTTCTTTCTGAATCACATATATGTACCCGTTGTGGTCGCCAATGTATTGAATGTCCCCATACTTTTCTGACAGGTCCTTAAAGTTTGCCAGCGAAGCATTGAAGGAAGAGTAGTTTAGAATCTTTGACTCTGGGTTGCTAGGGTCAGAATACGTTAACGTAGCCTCTCTTCTAATTTCAGCCTCCCCCTCGAAGACAACGTTCGGTCTCCCTTTGTAGGACAGAGAATCAGACCTGAATAAATCGCTCGCGGACTCGGTTTCCAAGTAGACGTTGGTGAAGTTGGGCTGAGGAGCGGGGTCCGCACCGTCATCGTTTATGATTATGTCTAAATAATTTCCGCTTTGAATTTGCTTCACATTAGTTGCAACTCTCCTGAACCACACGTCACCTTTGTTTAGAGTTACTGGATTCTCTTCGTGAAAAAGAACACCATTAGGGTTAAGCGGCGGTTCAGGTGCTGTTCTCAAGACTCTGTAGCTATCGCTAGCCTCATAATAAACTTGATCTTCGGGGCCTAAATTCTTCTTATCTGTCCTTAGTTCTACAATACAATTTCTTTCCCATTTGCTCTGCTCTGTAAAGGCAACAGCAGCATGATTAAACCCCTCGGCAGAAACGTTATCTCTAACTATCAAGAACTGACCCTTTTGGTTTTCTTCTGGATTCTCCTGAGACGTTAGGGGGTTATCCGTTGAACCAAGGTCAACCAAGCCTATAATTTCAAACTGGTGGTCTTCATACACTCTTTCGCTACCAGGCCCGTAAGAGATTACGTTTAGCTTGTCTCCCTCCTCAAACTTATACAGATTTAGTCCTCCCTCTGGGGTTCTAGCTCCGAAAGCGCTGACGTAAGAAACAGGGTGGCCCTGTAGGTAGTTTAAAGACAGATAAATGTTTTTGTTCGTGTCGCCTCCAGGCGGCAAGTCCTCTGGATCCGCACCAACGAAAGCAGTACCAACGGTATATTGTACAAAATCTTGCACTGTCGTGTTCCCCCCATAAACAATTTTATACGAATGAGCCCACTCTGGAGGACTTCCCTCCAACTGCAGGTTGATTTCAGCCGATCCGAATCCCTCATCCGAAGTTCTTTCTCCTAGCGACTTTACATATTGGCTATCAACCATGCTTCCGTCGGGCCTTACAATTTTTAAGTGATGAACGAACCCGTGCCTACCCCTCTCGTCATAGTAGACAATACCAAAACTGTGGTTGGCCTTTGCCTTAAATGATTCATTTCCATCCCCGTAACTTTCGCCCCCACTAGCAAAGCTGGTAGATGTGTTGGTTGCCTCTGCGATGCTCTGCTGTCTTTTGAAGTTTACGCTAGGCACTCCTGTTCCTGCGTCGTTATCAAAGCTGTTGTATATCTCCCCCACGATCCCTTCTGCGGTATTAGGAGGGGGGCCTTGCGGGATTTGATACCGAAACTTTGGAGTTACTTCGAAGGTGCCATCAACAGAATTGACCTCAGACCTGTTGAGCAAAAGGGGCAAGATAGTGGGCTGTTGTCCGCTGCCTAGGTTTATATTAGAATCAGAGACATATTTAAATGGAGTCATGCACCCAGCGTAAAAAACAGTACCCGCATAATACCTGACAAGTCCTGTCGTCAAAACCTGGTACGCAGCATTTACCGTTACGGACCCTTGGTTGTATAGCTTGCAAATATCATAAGGATGGTTGCTGCCATCTTCTGCAAACCCCTGAGCGGGGCCGCCTCCAGGACCGCCCTCGCCATCCATAACGCTGAGGTCGCGCGAAAAATTAAATCCAAAATCACGGGGAATCTCGTCAGTGATTACTACAGGGTAACCGTCAGGGGAAAGTATTTCGAACTCATCAGGCACCCCAACCCCCGTTATGAAGTTCGACCCAGCACCACCAATTCCGCCAACCAAATTCAAAACCAACCTTCCGACTTGATTTGCATAGCCGTTTGTAGCATTTATTTCGGGTACCCCTCCCTGCCCTTCTGGGACGTTAGCAAAACCCAGGAAGGAACTTGCAGAATACCCATCCTGGGCGTTAAGCCAATTCTCTAAACCGTCTTGGGCGATTGAGTCTAGGGCGGCATCATCTAAAACGATCCACTGAGTTTTGGGTGTGGAATAGATGAAATTGCCGCCTTTTTGCGTATCGTGAATACAGGTGTGGATTTCTACGTCTTCTATCTCCCTTAGCCCCAGGTTAAAAAGACAAGCGTTATCAGCCCTATAGTTGGTTTCTCCCACGAGCAAGATGTCGTTCAAAAAAGCAGCATACGAAGTACCAAACAAATCATCCCAATACTCATGATCTTGAGCTGGGCCTTGAGGGAAATCAGTTTCGTCATAGGGGCGTTCATGAAATTGGCGCAAAGCAAACGTAACGGTAGCCTTATTGACTATGAAGTGCCCTACTGGTACGCCAGTAATGCTAGACCCTTTTAAGTTGCCATCAGAGTCCTCCCCTCTCCCGTGAACAGCACATATCTTCCCAGAATGCTTTTTAGGTGCAGGAGCAGAAGTTACAACTCCTGGCGCATAAAGATAATTCTGGTCTATTAGGTCTCCACCTTGCAGGCCAAGGTCAAATGAATATGTGTACCTGGATTGAGCATCAATAAGCTTAATTCCGCTGCACTGATTAAGAAAATTGTAGCCTGGGGGGATGTCGGGTACGGTTAAAGCAAACGAGCAGGCTACAGCAAGCCTTCTTCTTGCCTCATCCAGCTCAGAGGTTATAAGAAAAGAAGCCTTAAATGTTATTGGTTGGCCATCTAAAATAATTGGGTTGGATGCCGAAGTCCCGCAAGAAGCCCTCATCGAATCAGGAACGCTGTTCGCCCAGGTGGCGTCTAAGTTTTCACCATTAACATTTAGGTCTGGGGCAAAAACCCTCCTCCACATCGCATCAACAGCAAGAGCCCCCTGTTGATGCACGTTGGCGATCATCCCGCCGATCTCATCAATAGGCCCTCCCCATATCTTTCCTCCAGCAGGGTGCAAATCACCAGACGCATTGTCTTCAGAATTAATGTTTTCTGCATCTACGTGTGCTTCGTAAATCTCATTACCTATAGTGAGACCGCTTATACTTTCTTGTTCCTGCTGCGCATAAAGGCTGTTGCTCTGTTCGAGATTTACTCCGTCGTGCAGGTCGTTAAAGTTGCTGGGTGTTTGGGGACCCCTCTGAACGGTTTGAGAGGTTGTACTATTTTTGTATATATGCCAGTTTCTCTGGGGGGAAATTGTTAGAGAAAAAGATATTGATGTACCCGCTGGAAGGGTGTCTGGGATTTCACTAAAGTCCAAATAGAAAGAGTTTCCATCTGAAATTGTCTGGTAATTATTATCTCCATAGCCGCTAGATATGTGCCCGTGCTGAGCCACTGACGGTATGTGCCTAATAGCAAACTGCAAGAAATCCTCTGGTCTTTCCTTGTACGAAACAGTACATGAAGCGGTTACGTTAGGGGGGTTGAAGCCGTCCAAGTAGTTCCCGTACATAAGCCTATTGGACGACACTGTTTGAGCTTTTGCACTCCTCGGCAGAGAGTCGAACTGCTTATTAACTGTATCTGCACTAACCCCCTTTAAGATCCTGTCGTTATAAAAAGCATAAACAAAATCATCAGGCTGAGCGTCTACCTCCTCAATTATTAAAAAAGACCCCGTGTTCCCTTGCCTCCCCAATAAACGAACAGACTTTATCTCTGGCCCAGAGCCAGGAATGGTAAGGTCGCACCTATTCTCTACAGCTTCATTTACGTTTGTCGCAGCGCCCTGGTTTATTAAGACGGGCGGTATAGCAACACCAGAGTAAGGCGAGATGGCGCTTTCAAACCCGTCGGTATATATGTGCTGATAGGCAAACTGGAACCCAGGGGTTCTAGAGAAGTTGTTTACAGACTTCTCTTCATCCTGAGAAAAAGAAAACGTTATGGGCGTTAGCGGTGTCTTGGGGCAGGCTGTTATAAAGTCTGCTTCTGCATAAATGTCTGAACCGTTAATTTGTGAGCCGTAAGACTCAACAAGAGCTCTGTAGGCATTTAACCTTCTTGGTTCGTTTACACCGTCAGTAAAGTATATGATCACGTCCTTGTCGAAGTCATCACCCATTCCTACTGGGAAGCTTCTAGAGCCGTTGCTGTAAACTATATCGCCCTTCACAAAACCATTCTGGGGAAAGTTGAACTGCTTGGACTTGTATACGAGCCTTATAGAAGGGCCTTGAGGCCCCCCTCCTGAAGCGGTATTTAAAACATCGTCTTTGTCATAAGCCCAAACACCCTGATTAGAAGCCTGGTCGCTGTAAACAAAGAAATAAGTAATGCTGTTTTTGGGGTCCTCGACAGACCCTATAACCCTGCAATCAACTGGGAGTTCCTCCTCTGGGTGAATATAGACCTCCTCTGTGCCTCTAATGTTTTTAAGGACTCCCTCCCCAGAATCTGACTTAATTCCGCTCTGTAAGCCTTCGTTATCAGGGCCAGAATAAAGATTCAAGGCATCCAACATGGATACCTTGTTTATGATCTTAGAGTCAGCGTCTGAATTTAAGATCCTTGGTATTCTCTTGTCTACAGCCATTAGTATTTAGGCGCTTGCATAAAGTTCTTACGAATCGTCTTAAGCGCTTCGTCTTTAGTGAAGTTGCTCAATCTAGCGTTAGCCTTTCTTCTTTCGTTATAGTATTCGGCTCTAGCCCTAGCCTTTTCATTAGCGGGTACAGAGGCTTTGCGTTCAATAATCTTGTAGTAGATGTACGATCGAAGCGCTTCTTCAGCGTATACATGCACCTCTGGGTCGAAAGACCTTGCCTCGTCAGCAATGTACTCAAGCACAATCTCTGCGTGTCCGCTATTCGTTTCTATCTCGATTCTGTTTTGATCAAGGTTGAGCCTGTACTCCCCCGCCAGGTGTCCCCCGCCAACGCCGTAAAGATTGCCTATGCCGCCCTGGTAGAGGTAGTTTTCAAATATGTAATGATGTAAATCACCTCCAGTAGCCGAAGAACCACTAGTGGCGGTTTTATCGTCCTCCAAGTCGATTACCTTATTTGAGTTAATGTCTAAGGGACCAGCATTAAAGTCCTGTACGGACTCTGAACCAACAGTGCCCGTTTCATACTTCCTTGAGTAGTTGATGTTTTTGTTGTTGCCGAAAACACGTATAACCCCATCAGAATCAACAATGCCGATCTTAGAAATATCAACGAAATCCTGGGGAAGAGTAACCGTATCGTTAGAGCTAACCGTCAGTTTAATCGATTTAATGCGCTTGCCCAGATCAAAACCAATCTCTCTAATACCTCTCAGCGCAAAGTTTCTGATAGCGGTGTCCGAGGCGTTGCTGGCGTAATCATCACCATCAAGCGTAATAATAAAGTCTTTTATGACCTGACTGAGCTTTACCTTATTGAATGCCATTATTCAGCTGCTTCTTCTTGTGTTGAAAATACAGATACCTGCTGATCCCTAAGCCTAATGCCGATTAGCTTAGCTATCTCCATTACTATTTCATTCAAATAGTGAGGAGGCAACATAAAGTTCCTGGAGCCAGCGGCATCAAAAAGCTCCAGGCTCTCTCCAGTATAGTTGACAACATTGAAGTCATAATAAGGGGGATCTGCACTTATATCGCCATTACTGTCAAACGATGTAGGCTTTGCATAGTATGTCAAGGAGTACGTAAGGATTTCAGGGAACACCTCAATATCAACAGCCGAAATCAAAGCCACAGGGAAACCGCTCGTTGGGTGCGATAAGTTGCTACCAATAATTCTGTCTAGTTTCTCTGGGTCGTATACCAACTCGCAAATAGTCAAAGCTGGCAGGAGGTCAGTAAATTCAGCCTCGACAGATTGCAACGGGGTCACATCCGTTCCGTTTACGTGAAGCGATATAATTTTAGAAAAGTCAGAGGGCTTAGGAATCAGGCTGTTTGAAGCCGCGCCCACCAGCCTTCGATGAAAGAAAGAGAGATCTTCTTGCTTTTGCTTTCTAATAGATTTATCTCTTCCTGGGTCGAAGTTTTGCCTCATGAGGCGCTTCGCGTCCACAAGCTCTGTAAACAGCTCGTTATAGATGTTCATTTGAGCTAGCGCTGCAAAAGAGTTAAACACCTGGGGAGTGATAAACCCCTTCTGCTCTTTGTTCGCTAGATCCTTTAAAGCCGTGTATACTTGCAATACGCTAACCATAAAGCAAATATACGAAAAAGAAATAGGCTGTTATTTTTTGCCGTATAGGTCAAAAAGCTGACGGGCAAGGTTAGCAGCTTCGTTGGGGCCAACATCCCGTGTGATCACTCCAAATCGATTGAGGTACACCTTAGCTGAAATAGAAACACCATTTGATTCGGAAAGAAAGTGAAACTCAAAATCCCCATCTGTCCTGCCTGGAGAGCTAGCCGTCAGAGAAGGATCAAGCTCCGAGGTCTTTGCTGGGATCTTAGCAATTATATCGCCTGTCCTGTCGTGCAAATACATATTGTAATCAGGGTCCCTTCTGATAATGAACACGTTATTCGCGTTGTAATTGATAGAGCTTACATCCACGTCTGGAACGTTTACAGATTTAGTGCCGTCAGTGTCAGTAGTGGAGACGAAAGCTGGATAACCTGTAATTCCTTTGTGTCGTACCGCAAAGGTGTTCCTTACGTTTTTAAACGTGTTATTTGTTGAGCTAAGAACGCCATCGTCTTGAGGCCTGCTGCCAAATCCAAATGACTCACCAGCTAAATCTCCGTACAAAGATCCAATACCATAGTCCCCAGTTGTAGCTATACCGTTTGTATTCATGACGGCGTAGACGGTGTAGTCGTCTGAGACGGTAAGCGCAGCCCCCGCCCTAAAGGTGTTTGAGCTGCCGATGCTTGCGGCTTTCTCTATAAGTGTGGATTCGCCAGCCGTGGTAACAGCAACAGAAACCCCCAGAGATGGGCCTAAATTATATGTAGACCCGCCAGTACCTGCATTAGCCCAAGAGGTAATCGCACTAGTGTTTGTGAAGGCGCTCAAGCCCGCATGATTGTAATCGATAATAGGTTTACTTTCGTTAAAGTAGATGCCGTCAATCGTGTTGGCTGTTTCATGAGTCGAATCCCCTTTTGATAAAGACTTCGTTGCCGTGTTGATAGGCGTTGCAGGAATTACCGACACAACGTCGTCAAGCTCATCCATAACGGCCTCTTTAAATGTGGACTCGTTATTTACCACATCAAACTTCATGATGTTCTTCGGCGTGTCTCTAGACATAAAATTTATCACCGATTCAATCAGGTTTGCCTCTTCGCCTTCTTTGCAGGAAATCGTTATGGTAGCCTTGGGTACCGACTCGCCTTGTATTAAGTTGGATTCGTCAAAGCCGTTGCAGTCTTTGAAGGTAAACACAACCTTCTTCTTTGCTGTTGTTATAAACGTTAGGTTTTCAGATGGTATCGCAATAGTGCTTAGACCAACGCCAGTGTCTGAAAACGACGAGCTGGTCTCTGACTCTGGCTCCCTTCGAAAAAAGAAAAACTTCCTGTCCATGAAACAAATATACGAAACAAAAAAGCCACCCGAAGGTGGCCTTTCTTTATGCTAGGCGTTCAAGCCTCTCTTCTAGAGAGGACAAGACGGAGGCTCCCTTTTCTGTTAAACAGAATCGAGTCATCACATCTAGGTTGTCCTGACCCACAGGCACAGATACGATTAGGCTGTTGGAGTCAAACCAGTAGACCCCGTTGCTCTTTAGATTAATGATCTGATAGTCGGCAGCCTGCTTGATCGTAGCGCGAGCCTGGACTTGAGGTGAGTCAAAGGCTTGGATAAACTCAGAGGGCTTAGACTTTGCAATGCGCAACAGATTAAATCGGATCTCAGAGGTAGGCTGATCGATATTTACGTTAAAGTAAATCGCCACAGGCAGAAGCTCTTCAATGTTTTTCTCTCGGACCATCATGATGGCTTCGTTTTGCAGGAACTCTTTCTTGAGCTCCTGCTCAGCCTCCAGCTTCTTGTTTACCTCTTTGAAAAGATTGCCTCCGTTTGTCATGTTGAGCGGGTGAGCTTCTAAGAACATGCGCAGGTTGGGCTTGGCCTTTGGGACAAAAATGCGCCCATCATTAAATATGATCGCCTCTCTACGAGCGTTTTGGCTTTGCTCATCTACGTAAATAGAAGGCTCGTTAGGGCAGTAGCGAATCTCACGAACGGTGTCCTGGTCCGCGTCGTATACGGTCACTCCTTTTTGAGGGAGTAGAAATACTACGCCAGCATTTTTTGGGATCTCAAACTCTTTGTTCTGATTAACCTGTTCTTTTCTTTTGATAGAGGGCTTCTTTTTAGCTGGGGTAGGAGAAGCTACTTGAGCATCAGGTTGGACTTTTTTAGGCCGTCCAGGAGACTTCTTAGTTTGTGCAGTCATATTGAATTGAATTAGTAGTGCAAATATAACTAAAATAAAAAAGGGGGCCGAAGCCCCCTTTCCGTAATAGTTTATTCAAAGACTTTAAATACAACAGTTACTTCGTAGTCTCCGTTTACAGTAACAACATCGTCCGTGCAAGTAACTCTCGCGTGGAGATCTCTTCCAGTAGAAGAGAATCCAGGAGCAGCTGCAGGGGCGGCGGCATCATCTGCGGAATACTGAAAAGTATAAGTTATATCGGTTCCAGTATTACCCTTCATGTCCAAGATATACCCTTCTGCGATAGTTGATGCTCCATCTGCAATACCATCTACTCCAGTATCAAGAACATCAGTAGCGCCTGCGGTGTAACCAAGAGTAAACTTTACATCCATTGCTGTAGCAAAAGTAGGTGCCTTTAGCTGACGCCAAAAGACATTATCAATCACGCTATTAGCGGGTTGTTCAATTTCAAAATCAACATTACCCGCCTGCGTAAATCCATCTTTCACAATAACTCTACGAGCTACTGTAGCAACGCCTGGACGTGCATGTGAAAATATAGCCATAGTTAAAAGTATTGTGAAGCTTGAGAGGAGGCCCATTGCCTCCCCTCTTACTTCAGGTTAATTATCCCTTGATGAGTACGTGTTGGTTCGCAGCACGAGTCAACAAAGCAACTTCAGAGCGGTAGTGGAACGTAGCAACGTCCTTACCAGCATCACCGTTGTTGTTATGACCCAATACGCCACCACCAGTTACCCAGTGCTCCATCTCACGAGAGTAGCCGTTAGTCGCCTTGAACTTCATCTCCAGAGCTGGAGCCTTCATACCAGAACGAGCATCAGTCACCTGAGTCAATGGACACATAACGCCTTGGAACTTGTTTGAAGCACCCACCAAGGTAGGATCATTCAACAGTTTCCAGTCGTGCTTGTGGAAAGTGTAACCGCCGCGAGTAAACGACTTAAAGCCCAACTTGACAGCCATGTCAGCGTCGTTGTTAAAAGCGCCAAACTGTCCAGCCAAGCCAGCAGTAACACTAGTAGCGATACCAGCAGCCAACATGTCATCAATCGCCAAGTCTTGCTTTCTGTTCAGGTACATAGCGTACTCAGAAGGAGCGCCCTGCTTGTCCAGTTCCAAGATGATGTCATCGAACTCACTAAATGAATCGAGAGGGTTTGCGTTTGCGTTAGAAACGTTGATGCCTCTAGCCTCCAAGGCTGTGATGTACCCCTCGGAGCCAGCGATTCCTGCGTCGTTACTGCCATCATTCAAGGCACCAAACAACAAAGTCATTTCTCTCTTGTCCATGAAGCGCTTACGTGCTTCTTGCTCACCGTACATGAACCATCTGTAATCACCGTTGCCGATGTTTACGTAGCCAACGTTGGTGGCCTGTGATCCAGCAACCTGGAATCTGTCTTTTACGATAGCGTAAGAGTTGATTCTTCTGATCACATCTGGCTGGTCGAAGTTTGTAGGCTGGTCAGTACCCTGAGCGTACATGTTGCCTAACAAGATGAAAGTACCTCCGCTAGAAGTGTCAACTTCAGCAGTCCCTGAACAGTTTTCACCGTCAAGTCTGATAAGGGTGTAGTCGTTAGCAGCGGTAACGCCGTGGTCCTTAACGATCAAGCGAACACCAGTGACGGAATCCATAACGATATCACCTGCCTGCAATACGTTTCCAGTAGGGGTAGAGACAGACGTCTGCGTTCCAGAAGAATCAGTAATGTGAGTCAAGTTAGCTTGTGGCAAGTTAAGCGCGTTAGAAGCAACGGAGATTCCGCTAGTGTAAGCGTATGTCTTGTGACGACGGCCTACCTCGTAGAATTCAACCTGATCAGAAGCACCAGCAGCAGTGATTGCGCCAGTCATCTTCAAGAAACCCGTGATGCCCTGGTCGCCGTATGTCTCGATCAAGAGTTCACTTACGTCGGGCTTACCCAACTCATTTGATGTTGAAGCAGCAGCGTTCAAGAGGTCTCCAAGAGCAGCATACGTGTCTGGAGTAGTTTTAATGCCGTATCCCGCAATATCGGTAGCAGCACCTGTAGTAGTAGCCATAATTTTCTAATTTTTAAATTTTAAAAGTCATCCTTCCCGATGAGCCAGTCATAATGTTTTTTAGCTGCTCAGCGAGAGGATCTGTTTGTTGGTTTTGATTCCCAATAGGAACGGTATCCGTTGAGACATTAGATGCTGTGTCCACAAGTGTTCTTTGTCCGTCACCCAATCCTCTGGTGTAAGCAGACTTAACAATTCTGTCAATGTTGTCAATGACAGCCATGTGAGACGATAGCAGGTCGTAGTCCCAGCTTCCA
>Ga0181394_1000743_pt1 | contig 14127 bp, 18 predicted proteins | sample 17SPOviralmetaG_FD_130123 | JGI IMG/M metagenome (GOLD analysis project Ga0181394, IMG submission 130123) | Marine viral communities from the oligotrophic San Pedro Time Series (SPOT) site, San Pedro Channel, CA, USA - 17 SPOT_SRF_2010-11-23 | ecosystem: Environmental > Aquatic > Marine > Strait...
AATCTGCTTAATAATCCTTGGTAAGTACTTATCCATTGTATGATAGTTAAGCTTATATTTAGGGTTACATATGATAGGAGCTTTTTTAGGATCGAAACTTGATTCAGCTTCAACATATTTATAGTCTGTAATGCCAAGACTCTTACAAAAGTTAGCAGGGTCAATAATAGTAGCAGACATTAGTATAACTTTATCAGCAAACTCAAATAATCTATGAGCTAGCTTATCAACTTTCAATGGCATAAATGTAATTGACTGCCTATCCTTCTCAAAGACATATTCTGACTCATCCCAAGAGTCAATAACAAGCTCAACCTTACTATGAATATTCATTAATCGAGTCATCATTGAGGCAAGATCTTGAATAGCTTTCTGATTCTTACTCTTTTTTGTAGCGATAATCTCTCTGATCTCTTCTACCCTATCACTAATATCGATAGCAACACTACCTAACCATTTAACAGCAGAGTTACTGCTCATATAAGGTTTAATATTAACATCTAACCTGCTTAGAAAGACATAATCTACAACACATGTAAACTCTTTAACAAGCTGATCTTCAAGCTCAGAAGCTTCATCACATATAAGAAACGATCTCTTCTTAAGATGATCTGGTAGAGCGAAGAACATATTATAGTTCAAGGTATTGAACTTAGATACTAGAGTTTTATTACGTTGCTCATAATAAGGGCATTTACATTCAGCCCAACATTGACGCTTAATACTTGGTGCATGTAAGCAAGGCGCAATATCTACAGGGTATCTATCATCGATAGCACATTGATAGTTAGATTTACCTTTCAGTACCTCCACATCATCAAACAATTCCTTGTATTGATCTTGTAAAGCTTTTGTAATAGTGAGGGCTGTAGTACCAAATGACTTCTCATTCTCACAATCCTCTTCATACGTATAACCTGCTGGAGTATGCTTATATGCAAGGTAACTTGTAACTATATCTCTAAACTCTTTACTACAGTCATCTGAAGCATTACCTACAGTCTTTGATATAAATGACTTACCTGAACCAGTAGGAGCATTACATATAACGAACTTATGTCCGTTTTCAAAAGCATCATCAATATTTTTAAGTAGCTTAACTTGAGATGGGTTAGGATCATATCCTTCAGGAAATTTTTGTAGTAGTTTAGATATCACTAAACTAATTGTAGTCTACTCTCTTCATTAATCAACTTCTCTTAGCGGTAAAATGTAAACCAATTCATCATACAGCTTTGACTTTTTAGTTGAGTCAAGTAACTTAACTTGCAAATCTAAATCTTGAATGTTTAAGAATACATCTGTCTTATAGTTAAGTGTAGTTACATTACCTTCTTTACTAATATCATAAGGATAAGGAATCTCATATATACGTGTACGTTCTCCATCTTCTAAAGTAAGACGTGCATAGTGTTGCTTTACTTGAAAAATCTTAAGCTTACCCTTACGAATAACTTTCTTATCTGTCTTAATAGCAATTGTATCAAGCAAATAAGGTTTGATATACTCAGAAAAATTTTCAAGTGCAGTGTTCATGAATTCATAAAACCAGCCTTTTGAGCTGGTGACATTGGGTAAATGTTATCATTAAAGTAAGTCCAGAACTCCTCAGTTGCTGGTATCTTCTCAATAAGATCAACCTGGTTACAATTAATGGTACGGTAGTTCTGCATTAGAATATCCCATACAACTAAAAGATTGTCTGCTGCTTCATTAATCTTTTTTGGTCCTTTAGGTGTAAAATAATTAAGAGTTGTTCTACCATTTACAGAATTTAAAAGATCATATGACTTAGTAGCAAACATTCGCCTAGTAGGTCCGTCGCCTGGTCGTGGATCACGTCGTACGAATCGTACATCACAAACATTTGATAGTAATGCAATGTCTAAAGCTGACCTTTGAATAATCACTCCTTAAGTGTGCAAATACCAAACAGGCGATCCTCATTCAAGAAGATACCTTTTTTAAGTTTCTTACCATTTATATCTAGATTAGAAATACTAACTCCTAGATTGTTAGGGAAGATAACAACATCACCTACCTTAACATACTCAGCTTTTGGACCTGTAAGAATAACTCTTGCTTTACGCCAAGCTTTTGTTACAGCATTCGTTGGTACAAAAATACCATTACGCTGAATTTCTCCTTCATCATTTTCATCAACATACTCTACTAGTAAAATATCATCAAAGATAAAATTTAATTCAAAATCATCTGTAAGACCAATATCACCTTCACTGTGTGTAGAGAGGTCAATTAGATGTTTCTGGGAAGGTAAACGGTCAATACTTTCATGTGCAGGCATATAGATATTTAGCTAGTGTTTAAAAATAATCAACTTACATTTCCATATAAGACTTTAACTCTCTTACAGATATATGTTTATTCTTCGCAATAAGTTCCAGATGTTCAACCTCTTCTGTTTTATCTTTCTTCTTTTTCTTAATATAGCTAATACGTTTAAACTGTAGTCTAGGAATTATGTTATAATAGAATCGAAACATTTTTTGCTTATCATCAAAGATACCACAATACTTATTAAGGATATTATTTGTAAATGATACAGTATCTTTACTATACATTGAAAGCCATCTATTAAGCAAGAAAGGTACAAAAGCTTGCTCACCTTCTGAGTCTATATAATCTGGCTGCTTTCTCTTATCTGAGAAGAATAGTTTATTTTGTAATTGAAAGAAGTTCATAGTTTAGAGCAAATATAATCAGCAACTGCTTTAACACTATAACGATTATTGTAGTCGCTATCTTGCTGTTCCTTAACTAATTGTAGCATATCAAGATCAGATAGCAAGTCCATAATAACTCCACCAGCCTCTTTACCCCAATCATCTACTTGTACAATATAATTATCTTTATAGATTTCATTCTGAGGTAATCTAGGAGATACAACAACTGTACCACTTCTTAATCCTTCATAATGTCTAAATGTCTCCATACTAACATTACCTGCAGGACAAACTACAATTTTAGAATTATGAAGTCTTTCAGAATATTCAGATGGATTAAACCCCATATTAAATCCTTTTGTAATATTAATATCTAGTTTAGGACGCTTACTAGGAGCTAGCTGTTCAAAAAACTTAACTACTGGTGTCATGTGATCAACTCGGTTTTGAGATGACATATGACCAGAGAAAAATACATCAACAGGTCGCTCTTTAATAGGTCTATTTTTTAGCTTACTATGCTTTTTATTATAACCTAAAGGTAAGGGGAAAATATTAGTCTCTACTTGATTAGGTAGTAAGTATGATTTAAATACTAGAACATCATCCCGATTTTTCCATTCATCAGGAATACAATCAGTCATATATTCATCATGCACAGCAAGTATAACATTACGGGTTGTCTCACTAAGTACAACTTCATCTCTACGATCCCACTCTGGAGTTACGCTTACAATATGAAGTGTTAGAGTATCAACTTTATCTGTGAGATGTTTAATAATACCTTGCAAGTAATTCCACTCACAAACATTATCTTCTACACCGTAATATTTAACAATCATTATACAACAATCTTTGTAGTAGCTACAAATTGATCACGAACTTCATGATTAAAATAATCAATTACTTCATTCATAAATGCTTCTACCTCTTCATCAGACAGGTTAGTTGAGAAAGCAAAATTAGGAGCGTCTGGTCCTGCGTCAATATTGATAGCGGTATGACCGACAGCAACATTCTCTAGAGAGTATGTAATTGAAACACTTACCTTTCCTTCATCAAGAGCTTCACCTTCTGAACCAACAAAAGTTTTTTGAACCATGAGATCATCTCCATCCATCACAATAGGAGCATCAATTCGCTTACTTAGAAACTTTGCAATCTCTGTATTAAGAAGTCGTTGAAAAGCTACAGCACCGAGCGCGCAAAGGTTAGGAATTTCCCAACAAAAGTTTACTGCATCTGCAGATGCGATAAAGTCATTAGAGAGAGTATCTTCCAAGTCAATAAGATTTTCCGTTACATCCATCGGAGCCCTAAAAGCGACAATATTACCATAAGCAGAGACATTCTTTCGAAACTGCTCATAAGCAAAGCGCCTATGGATCAGATCACCATTATATTTTTCTTGTTTAATTATCATACCTATATATATATTATAGTCTAATACTTTTTAGTATCAACATCTTTATTAATCTTATTTGCAGCAACAAATATCATCTCATCAAGCATAGTCTCAAATGTATAAGTTGGTTTCCATCCAAGCTTTGTTCTAAGCTTTGTAGAGTCTCCTTTTAAGTGCTCAAGCTCTTCTGGTCTCTCAAACTTTGCAGATGTCTTAACTAGGTTAGTATCTACACCAAGTACACCAAATGTATAATCTACTAGTTGTTGAATTGTATGGGACGCTCCAGTTGCACAAACATAGTTGTCTGGCTCATCCTGTTGAAGCATTAACCACATTGCCTTGACATAGTCTTTAGCATGACCCCAATCACGACTTGCAGCGAGGTTACCTAGAACAAGATCTTTTTTACGTCCTTGCTTAATATCTACTGCACCATTAACAACTTTATTAGTTACAAAATTCATACCACGTCTTGGAGACTCATGATTGAATAGGATACCATTGCTGATATGCATACCATAACTATTCTTATAATTATTACAAATGTTATATGAGAATACTTTTGCACATCCATAAGGACTTACTGGATTGAGTTGAGTAGTCTCTCTTTGAAAGCCATCATCATCGATAGTGTTACCAAACATCTCACTTGAAGATGCTTGATAGATTCTAGAATTAGGACAAGTAAGTCTAATTGCTTCAAGTAGATTTAACGTACCAAGTCCTGTAGCTTCAGCAGTATAGATTGGAGCATCGAAACTAACACGTACATGTGATTGTGCAGCAAGATTATAAATTTCATGAGGACCTTGTGCTTTTTGTAACACGCTAACAAGAGAAGACATATCAGTCAAATCTGCATACACTAGATTAACTCTATCAAAGATATGATCTACTCGAGTAGTATTATATTCTGGTGACGAGTTACGACGAATTGTTCCCCAAACCTCATACCCTTTATCTAAAAGAAGCTCTGCAAGATAAGATCCATCTTGCCCGTTAATTCCTGTTATCAATGCTGTTTTCATCCTTTAATTAATTTAACTATATTACGTACATCTTCTTCTGTCATACCTTGGTGATTGGGTACATAGAAACCATATTTATTGATCATAGTTGATACAGGTATATTAGTATGACCTGTACCGAATTTCCGCCACATTGGAGACATGGTCATTGAACCTGCAATAAGTGGTCTACATTCAACTCCATTATCACGAAGACGTTTTACGATCTTATCCCTATCATAACTAACAATAGGATAACAAAAGCTTGATATGAAACAGTCTTCTCTATCAATAATATCTAACAAGCTATCTTCATCATCTAAAAGCTCTTGATATAATTTAAAGTTCTTATTACGTGCAGCTGAAAACTTATCAATTTTATCTACTTGACGTAAACCAATAACAGCTTGTAAATCTGTTGATCGTACATTTAGTCCTGGTAAGTAGAAAGCAAACTGTGCACTAAAGTCATCTACTCTATTAGTTGATCGTAATACATTTTTACTACCTTCATCTAGATCTCTATCCCACCCATGGCTACGAATCATAAGAAGCAAATCATTAATCTCATCGTAATTAGTACAGACCATACCTCCTTCAATAGTAGAAATATGATGACCGTAATACATTGAGTAAAAACTCATAATACCAAATGTACCAAGTTTCTTACCTTTATACTCTGATCCCATACTCTCACAGACGTCTTCAATAAGAAGAACATCATACGTTTCACAAAGCTCAATAATCTTATCCATGTCAGGTACTAGCCCTAAAACAGATACTAAAATAAATGCTGATGGATTCTGACGTTTAAAAATCGATTCCAGTCTATCGAGATCTACTGAAAGATCTTGTTCATTAGCATCAATAAGAATAGGATCAAGGCCTAGTATTAGAGGTGAACTAACATCAGTAGCCCAACTTAAATCAGGTACAACAATTTTATTATTCTTTAGCTTACCTCCAAATTTAAGAGCTGCAAGTCCTAATAGAATAGCAGATGATCCAGAGTTAACAAAAACTGAATGCTTAGTACCAAGCCAATCAGAGAACTTTGATTCATACTCTTTAGTTATAGGACCCTTTGTGAGTTGAGGTATCTCTGGTTGATTAAGCCAGTTAATAAGTCCACATATATCCTCACGGTCAATTGTATCAGATACAAGCTTAACGGGTTTCATACTTATATTATAAGGTTTTTTCCCAGATTGCAAGTGTATGTTCGAAGGGATTTCCTTCAATATTTTTAACTAATGTTAGCATATCATCTGCTAACTCTCTAATTTCTTTTTGAGCATGCTCACTATTACGTAGCTTTTGAAAGTTAGCAAAGGAACGCATATTAAATGTTACATCAGCTTGAATCTTCGAATTATATGTCTTGAAGAATCGTGCACTTTCCTTAGCTCTCTTACGTCCAAGTATAGGTTCTAATGCTTGGATAGCTTCATGATATAAAGTATTACCAGCTGCTGTATAAACTTCTAATTGAATCTTCCAATCATCAGGCCAATCATCAGGTATAAAAGTTTTATCCTCTTTTAATTCTTTGTATCGCGCCGACTCAGCATTAAGCGAAGATAATCTATGCTTAAGTAAATGAATATGACTGGCAATATCACAATCAATAAGGAAATGGACGCTACCCTTTTCAAAAGGGGTCTCGTGGCCGTTGCTCCAAAGCATGTCGATAAGCTTCGGAATTCTCTTTCGTTTCTTTTCATTTAAATCTCTACTAGTTGATGTCCATGCGCTACATGCAATAACTTCATCACTACCATAATATCCTAAAAGTTCTACTGTATTATTCATTTAATACTGAATTATAGACTGACTCTATACCATTTGCAAATGGTTTAAATTCAAATTCTGGAAATAATTCTCTCATCTTGCAATTACATGCATCTTTTCTAATTTGACCATCAGGCATTAATGTATCAAAGTTCAGAATTAAATCCTTATCTAAAACATCTAGAGCAATTTCTGCCATCTCTCTAATAGAATGACATTCATCACCTGCGACATTAAAATCTGTCTTAAGTACTTTATCTAAACCTTGTATGATAATATCAGCAAGATCACTAGCATGTATAAATTGCCTTAATGGCTTACCAGTTCCAAATAACTTAAGTACTACTTCTTTATTTTCTACACAATTCTGAATCTTTTTAATTAAAGCAGTTACGAAATGAGCTTTCTTTTCATTATCAAAATTGTCATATTGGCTATAAAGATTACAAGCATATACAGTTGAATAATCTACATTATACTTTTCTCTATATAATTCAATTTGGGTACCCATTACCCTCTTAGCCATTGCATACCCAAAGTTAGTTGGGGTAGGTGGTCCTAGATGCAAGAGGTCTTCTTTAAGTGGGTAATGATTTTCAGGTAAAGCATCTGGATATACACAAGTACTTGATACAGCAATGAATTTTTTTACTCCATACTTATAAGCCTCATGAACTACATTTGTATTCATTAAGATATTCTGCTCAAGAAACTCAATTGGATGATCAATATTCTCTTGAATTCCTCCTACTCTTGCTGCAGCATGAATAACTGCATCAGGCATTATCTCCTCAAACATTTTTCTTACTTGAAACTGAGAAGTAAGATCATAATCTTTTGAACCTACAAATACACCTTTATGGGATGTTGTCCAAAGTTTATCTTGGATATGACATCCAAGCATACCACGACCACCAGTAACAAGAACTTTCATCTACATATATTATAGATGATATTTTAGAATAGTCAACTAGTTTATATGCTATAGCCAAACTTTGCAATATCTTCTGCAAAATGTTTTGCCACCAGATCAATAGATTCTTGATTATAAGCTTGGGTATATGTTATATCATATCGTTGAGCGTTCTCTCGCCCTCTAAACACTCTTTTCATTCCTATCTCACGAGCTAGAGGTACAATTTCATTATCTAACTCTTCCATTTTAATTATTTTATCTACTCTATAATCTTCATTATCATCAGACTTAAACCAATTTAGTTGGTTGTTAAATACATAACGCCAAAGATTTAAACCCTTACGTATTCGATTTCTATCGTAATTGTCTGAATAAGTCCATTTTATCCATTCATTAAAATCTTTATCAATATTTTCATCTTCAGAAAAATATTCCATATATTGAAGTTGACCAAAAAATCTCCATGTTGAATATAGCTTAGACCATGGATTTCTTACTAATGAAATAGTATACAAATTATTAATATCAATATCTTCATCTCTACATCGTTTGTATAAGTCAACTAAAGGTACGTGCTTAGGTTCTTTTTCATGATCCCATTCAATTTCAAAGCTTTCTTTTAAATTCTTTCTTATATACGTACCACCTGTTTTAGGTATATGTATAAACAATATTCTTTTATCTGCTAGCAAGCTCATTATATAATATTCGGTATTGTTTCTTCAGCTAATCTATAGTTTTGTGCTAATTCAAAATTCTCTTTAATTGCATCAAGCTTTGACTCATAAAATTCTGTTGTACAAGAAGGTAGTAGCTCTGGTAAATGCTTAAGCTCATCAAAGCAAACCATACCATCAATATTAAAGAAGTCATCAATAGAAGGGCATCCCCAATAAATTGGAATGGTACCTGTTACGAAACAATCAATAAGCTTTTCTGTAAACCAATAATCACGATCAATATTCTCTATGCAAAAATGATATCTATAATCTCTCAATCCATCAATTTTATTATCTAGAGGATTATAACCACCACCAAACACATCTACACGTCCTTGTGAACCAGCAATAATTTGATGCCTCATTTTATGACCTGGAAGTTGCTGCTTAGCAGAAGCAATAATAGAAAAGTCTTTACTCTTTGGATGTATACCCCAATCAAAATCATCAATCCAACAACCACCATAGGGTAAAAGAGTAGCATTAGGTAAAGTCGCTACCATCTCTACATCATGTGTCCAAATGGCTTCAAACTTATCTGCATTTTTAATTACAAATTCATACAAGTGAGGAATATAATCATATGCTTCAATTAACCAAACAATATTTTTACCTGGTCTGTTTAAAGCATTTGGAATATCTATATCAGTCCATACAACAATATCATCTTGTGTAAATGTTTTATCTCGTATCCATTCAACCTTGTCGGTGAACTGTTTTGGCGGCATTGGATTATTTGAAAAGGTACAATGTGCAAAAGCAGAGTCTTGTAAATATATTTTTAAAGGAGTGTCCATCTGTCAGGTATAATATCTTTTGAATTGTAATTATGAGCAGGTCCAAACCATAGTTTAGGCGCTACAATAGTTTTATGTGTAAGTGGATTATTTTGCTCTCCCAACCAGGCGCCCCACCAACCAAATGATGAGTTGCAGATTATATTGTTTCTGCATAGAGACATGTGATAGAGGGCTGAGAAAGGATTATCTTCCTCTGAGTAGTATGTTTTTACATCACCAAACATCTTCCTTGCTGTTACTATATCATCAGAAAAAATCATGTAGTGCTTTGATGCAGCTAACCTACTAGCTTGTGACCAGTAATCAGCTGGTTGTGCAGGGTGGTATGCCCTCTTCTTTATATAATCACCTAATCTAATATGAATTGCTGTGCAGTTATCTGGATTAGGGTAGGTACCATCTGCAATCTTTCTATCTACAATCTCTTTTACTGAATCTTTAAACTTTAATTGTGAACGAATTTCTGTTAATGCATTCTCAAAGTATTTTTCTGACTGAAAGTAACCAAGCATATCTGTAAAGTCATTAACCTTTATATCTTGATATTCAAATGGAAAATGAACTTCTTTAAAGTTAAGTTCACTTGGATCTAAAACTGGTACATCTAAATCAAACCCATCAAAGATTGAGTTGTTGTTACACTCATAATTAACATCGTAATAGGACTCATTATACGGTATACAATATTTTAATCCTAGCTTTTTTGACATACCTAGTACAGCTGCAAACTGAAATAAAGAGTTGCAGGTATTACCATATCGGCCTATTCTAGTTGACGTTATCATTCTACTAAAATATCTTTATGCCAATCCCACTTATCAATATGTTCTTGCAATTGAAATTTATTCATATTTTGAATTTCTAAGCAGTAATCTCGGTTAAAATTAATATGGGGGTTATGATTAAAAGAAGTATCACCTCTTGCATGAGTAAGATGCCATAAGGGCCATTGCGTACGCATAATTTTTGTTCCTAAGGTTTTAAAACGAGCATTAATTTCATTATCTTCATAACCTACACTTTTAAAATGCTCATTAGCTCCACCACATTTCCAGTAATGTTCTCTATCAAACATAACCACACCACCAACAGAATGAGGATTAAAAAGAATACAATCCTCTAAATTTACTTTAGTAAGATCTTTAGTCTCATTTATAATATCAAAATACTTCTCTGGAACATCATAAAATTTACCATCATATGGATAAACTAATTGAGCTTTTCCACTTACAATAGCCTCTGTTGCACCTACTATTTGCTGAGGTCTTAATAAAATATCAGCATCATAATGTGCAATAACAGGAGTAGTTGCTTCTTTTGCTGCAAGATTAACTCCACGTTGCCTATTAAAGAACTCATCTGTTTCAATATAGACGTGCCTACATTTGAAAGCCTTGCACATATCGTGTAGCTTACTTGATGTATCCTGCTCACTAATAATAATATTAGCATCAAAGTGATGTCGTAAATAAGATAGAGTCGTTCTAATATTGCGAAGTCGGTCTTTATGATCTACTTTTGCAGCAATAAGAAATGTTAGTTTGTCTTTAAGATCGTGCATTATAAATGGTTTTTAAAGTTTTAACTACCTCTTCTACAGGTGTATCAGGTACTTGAACTGGACTTACACCATGCTTTTCTTTAAAGAATCCGAATGCATCTTGAATATTAGATTGCCAATCTGATCTAGGTCTAATAGCTGAAGAGTCTTCTGAACATTTTTGCTCTTGTACAAAGTCTAGGCTGTTAGCAATGTCAGCCCACCACCAATAAGGTGTACTATAATTATTTTTTGCTAGCATATACGAATGGTCTACATGCTCAAAAGCATTTGTATAACCTTCATCATATAAACCAACAGCATCTAAAGACTCTTTAGTATAAAAAGTAACAGCACCTACACAGTGTTGATTGAGAGCTATTTTATGATCACCATAATCAATAACTTTACGTGGTACAGGCTTGCCATAGCTTATACCCGCTTTGTTAGCTGGTCCGTGATAAGCAAACATGAAGTGATGAATACCAGTTTGTTCGTAAGCATCTATATATTCTTTAAATAAATTTCCTGTAAATTTCATATCATCTTCAATAAGAATAATATAATTACAATCTTCACCCATAAGATGTTTAAGGGCAGCATTCTTTGCCTTTCCTACACCTTCACCACCTGTAGTCTGGATGTATATACCATCTCTATTGTGATTGGGATGATCCTTTTTACCATCATCCACTACAACCAACTCATCATACCAACTCTTATCAATAGATTCTATACAGATATCATACATATCTGGTCTATCACAAGTAATAATTCCAACACCTACCTTGCTCATTACTACTATTTTATACGAAAACAAGCGATAATCAACTGTTATCGACATAAATATTAGCATGCCTTGCGTTGATAATAAAGATTTAATCTACAATGTTAAAGAACTTCCTGAAACATTTTCAGTAGCAGATGGTGATTTACTTCTTATTGAAACGGATGAAGGTACAAACATTTTAGATTATGCTAATTTTATTATTGGTTTAGAGAATACAACATTTGGCTCTACTATCACTCAACACTCTACAGATATTGATACTTTATCTGCTGATGTTACCTCTTTAGAGTCTCTTAGCGCAGCGGTTAATGAAACTTCTGCTGCACTTAGTGCGCAAGTTGTAGGTAATAATACTAAAGCAATGATCTATTTATCAAGTGGTAGTGAATATGGTCCTAGATTGCTAGGAGCTAATAATATAGCTTCTGTTGATTGGAATGGAGCTATAGTTAGATTTAACTTTACACGTAATTTCTCCAATACTAACTATATGGTAATACCATCTGCACCGATTCTCTTTGGTGCTGCTCTTACTCAATTTGCAGTATCAGAAAAAGCAACCAATTATGTTGATCTTTCTGCTATAGATTCAAGAGCTACACTAGCAGCATTTGCACCTGCATCAGGAGAAGCAATTGGATTCCAAATTCAGACCTTTTAGAACTTAAATTGGTTTTGATCAATACCAAACTTCTCAAAAAGTTCTTTATCTTTCTCTTCTTTATCTAATTGTTCTTTTTGCATCTCAACAAGACGTTCTAAATCAGATAGATTCTCTGGATTAAGAATAGATTCTTCCTCGCCATACATTGTCCCTTCTGGTGTTACATACTCAGCAATAAGATCAACACGAGCCTGACCATGATTAGGTAGAAGTATTACAGTTGGTGAGTCACCATTAGGAAAAAAGACATCTGCTTGAGGATTACCCATATATTGCATGTAAATAGTATAGAAAATATTATCAACTTCTTTGATAAACTCAACATCTGTTTCTCGAGTACCATCTTTTTTAGCTTCAACCTTCTGTGATGAATCGAATCGCGATAAAAATATAATATCTAAAGAGCGCATTGACTCACGACACATAGCAATTTGATTTGTTACGAACTCTTTATCGAAACCTTTAATACCTTTTTCATGAGCCCACAATGTATACACTAAAGCATCTAAAGGGCAGCGATCATAAATTACATTATCATCAATCTTATATCCTTGAACCGTATCAACTAGATGATCTAGTATTACTGTTTGCGTTTTTGGTGTAGTTCCTTTAGAATGATCTAATTCCTTCTCCTTTAAGATATCTCTATAGGAGGTAGATGGAGATTCATAGTTTCTCCAAGTATGTAGAAAGCTTTTTAGTAAAGTTGTCTTACCACTATGTGCAGTTCCTGAAATTGCCAATCGCATACCCTTATTTAATTACTAATTATTATAAATCCACTACACCTTTAAAGCCATATCCCAAACTAACAAATGAAGTCGAGCAGAAAAATTAACGTGCATTGACTTTGCATACTCTACAACTGCTGCAGCATTCTCAATATGCTCTTTACGTGAACCTGCTACAGGCATAAACCAAATACGATCTCGAGTAATATTAATACCCTCTTCATCCTCAACATACTTACGCCAGATTTCATTAATATCTGCTGCTGGTTCATTAATAACAAACTTAAAGCCTGATCCAATCTCCTTATGATACTTAAGTACCTCTGGTTTATAAGTTTTCTCTTCAGGATCACCATTTGTAGTTAACTTAGGTGAAGTAGTAAACGTAGCATTATAAAGTCTTACCCATCTTTCATCGGGCATAAGAGTAGCATTAGTTTCAAAATCAATCTTCGGAGTAAAATCATACTTATTGACAAAAGCTTCAACAAGCTTAAGTAGTTGTTTCTGCTGAATAAGCGGTTCTCCACCTGTAAGTTTCCAGATTGTACCTTTCTCAAGCTTCTCAATCCAGTTATTATCTTCCATCATCTGAAAGATCTCATTAAAGGTCATCTTATTTTTAACACTCCAAGAGATAAATGAATCACAACCATGAGGAGAGTCTTCACTCGCAAATCCTATGCATGTTAAATTACACATAGCCATTCTCATAAATAGAGAACGTTGACCAACATATTCACCCTCGCCTTCTATAGTATAAAAGATTTTATCATCAGATAGTATTAGAGTTTCTTTATCTAAGTCCATATTCACTTACTAGTATAACCTACTATCTATGTAGTTCAACTGGTTTTTGCAAACTATAGTGAACTATAATACATAGGATTATTAGAGTTATTGCATAAGTAATTGTACATGAGCAGACGTTCTAAGAAACAAGCTGTGGATGTTGACGAAGATAATATTGGAAGCGACATCTTTAATGGAGATTGGTTATTGGATTTTACTATTCGGAAACCATTCTACTTCAAACCGAAACATCAAGATTTTTATTACAATATTTGTGATAAGAAT
>Ga0181394_1000745_pt1 | contig 14126 bp, 25 predicted proteins | sample 17SPOviralmetaG_FD_130123 | JGI IMG/M metagenome (GOLD analysis project Ga0181394, IMG submission 130123) | Marine viral communities from the oligotrophic San Pedro Time Series (SPOT) site, San Pedro Channel, CA, USA - 17 SPOT_SRF_2010-11-23 | ecosystem: Environmental > Aquatic > Marine > Strait...
GAATTAAAAAAATTAGAGTTGTTTTAAATGAATATGCTTGATTTATTTAGTGGTATAGGTGGATTTCACAAAGGCTTTGAACAAGCTGGTTATAAGCTTGATTGGGTTGGCTTTAGTGAAGTAGATAAATATTCAAGTGCTGTATATAAACATAAGTTTAAAAACGTAAAGGACTTAGGAGATGTTAGAACTATTCAATCAAAAGACTTACCCAAAATCGACCTCATCACTTTCGGAAGCCCTTGCCAAGATTTTAGCCAAGCTTCAGGATCTAGGAGTGGACTTAAAGGACATAGAAGCTCCCTTATTAGGGAATCAATTAGGCTTATATCTGAGTGCAAACCACATACTTTTATCTGGGAAAATGTTAAAGGAACTTTCTCCTCAAACAATGGCGAAGATTTTTGGGCAATTATCCAAGCCTTTATCAACATTGGGGGCTATAGACTTGAATGGGAATTGCTTAATTCACGCTGGTTTCAAGTGCCACAAAACAGAGAAAGAATCTATCTTATTGGACATCTTGGAAGAGGAAGTGGACGAACAGTATTTCCTCTCAGAGAAGCAAGTAAGTCAGTTAGTGAGATAAGTTTAAAACAAATAGGAACTATAGGGGAAGATAGCGAAGCTACTAGGGTGTATGATGCAAATGGGCTGTCAAAAACCATTAAAGATGGTGGTGGTATGGGAGTAAAAACTGGTTTATATAAATTACAAGAAAGAATTAGAAGATTAACTCCAATTGAATGTGAAAGATTGCAAGGTTTTCCAGATAACTTTACAAGTAAAGGTATTATAAATAATGAGGTTACCCCTATATCAAATAGTCAAAGATATAAACAATTAGGCAATGCCGTTACAGTTAATGTGGTTCAAGCTATTGCAGAAAAACTTAATAAAATAAGGAGATGATTATGTATTATATACAAGAAGTATTACAAACCCAAGCGTTTGATACATTAATTCAAACCATTATGTGGGTTGCATTATGGGTATTTGTTATAATTAGATTAAATAGAATAGAGGATAAATTAAATGAAAGTTCCTGATTTTATAAAATGGGCAGAATCTATGCAACAAGAAGAACATAAGATTATGCTTGACAAAGGAAAAGAGTATACTGTCTCAGATGAAGATAAGTTTAAGAACTTCAAAAGTATAGGAGAAAGGCTTAATTTAGCCCCTAAAATCGTAGTAATGATTTACTTGCTAAAACATATGGACAGCATAAGAAACTACGTTTTAACGGGCAAAGAATCAAGCACAGAGACTATTATGGGCAGAATACAAGATGCCAGGAACTACCTATTGTTATTAGGTGGTGTAATAGAAGAAGAAAAAGATGATCAACGATCTTTTTTACTTAAACTGCAACAAGATAAATAAAATTCAAGAGTGGCAACAAAGTAATGTGTTTGGTAATATTATACACTCTTGAGTATCAAGTCTTTCAAAAGGAAAGCGGGTGTTTGTGGTCATCGCTGACTAAAACCACAAAAATTTAATTAAGGAAATACAATGAAAGAAAAATTTGGTTCTATTCAATGGGTTATTGATGCTTTAGGTACTGATCTATCAGCAAAAACTTTTAGTGTTGATGGGTATTGGAGAACAGATTCAACAAGAGCAGATAGGGATCTTTCATGGTGTCCAATATGTAAAAGAAAATGGAATATTAAATTTAATAGATTTTGGGCATCACAAGATCAGAAATTATGGAAGGAGAAGATATGTCAAGATTGCGATTCAGTTGCACCATAGAAAATGGTAAAATGTTTATAACTAACAGAGAAAGTTTTGACTCTGCCATAGAAAGGCTAGATGGTAGCTACTATATAGAGTTAAAAGAAAGTGGAGTTAGGTCTGCTCAACAAAATAACTATTATTGGAAAATTGTTAATCTATTGGCAGATGATATTGGATATACTGATAAAGAAATGCACCAGGCTATTAAAGATCATTTTGAAATCAAAAGCACTAAACATTTATCAAGCTTTGAGTTTTCTAAGTTTATTGAAAAATTAATACGTTGGGCAGCTATAGATTTTAATGTTGTAATTCCTGACCCTAATCTTTTACAATCTGAGCATAAACGCCATTAAAATTCTTCTTCAATCCTCATACTTATATTAAATACATCGGGTGCTACTTGGGTCATATTTAATGCATTTTGACCAAACCTAGCAAATATATGTTCTGATTCTGCATTATTGCCCGTAGAATCTTTGTCTATACTAAATATAAAAGGTAAGTGATTACCATTGGTTTTATTCCAAACATCTTCTATAACTGCATCATCTCCAGTTTGAACCGATGTGTATTCATTAGGAAGTAAATCTGTACTTGCTAGATAGTTAAATTTCATATCATAGCTTATTCTACCTCCATAAATACTGCGATTTGCATTGTGAACAGAAAATGGAGATTTAAGAGTAGATGTTGCAATTCTGCCATGACTAGGCATATTAGAATATCTTTGACCACCTATACTTTCTTGAACAGTATTTTTATCAAATGCAATAGTTTTTTTCACATCAAGTTCGGGAGCGTGGGGCATATCATAATATTCCCCTATCATTATACCTCCAATAAATAAATCTGTAGTACCCCATGTTTCATCTGTGTCAGCTCCTGACCCTCCATCTGCTCCTTCAAACTGTATTGCCCAATACTGAACTGTAGCATCAGGAAAAGCAAAAATTGTTGTTCCATTAGCTGCTGGTTGAATTACACAACTTTTATTACTAGCCCCTGTAGTAATTGTGTCAGCATTAACAACTTCTGTGGCAATATTAGCTCCATCCCATCTAGGATCTTGAATGTCTACATTTCCAGCATCTACAGCATCTATGTCACTAGATAAGTTTCCAGCAAATATTCTAATTTTACCTAAAGAAGAAGCTAGATTATGATTTAAAATAGCTACATAGTTATAAACAGAAGCATCATCACCTTTATTAATTTTAATTAATACATGACCATCTGGATCAGTACTTGTGGCAAAAGTACAAATATTTAAAGGTCGCATATCAAACAACTCTGGTTCTGAACCTGTAGTAAAAGTTCCCATTAAAGTAGCCCCAGCATCAGTTGCTGTGACATCAAAATTACCATTTTGTGCTACACCTCTAGATAGTTGATAATTAATATTATCTACATAAAATCTAGGTGTTCTTATATTCTGATTAGCCATTTTATATTTCCCTTAAATTTAATGTAAGTTTTCCCAATGTTCTTTTTGTGCCAATAACTATAAACTTAACTCCATCCCAACTACTAGAATTATGAGACATAGGAGTTTCTGGATACATATTGGTTGCATCAAATCCAATAATATGCCCTACTTCAATAGGAGATAATCCTGGCGTAGTCCATTTGGCTGGATTAACCACATCAACTGTAACTAATAATTTAATATCTCCAATAAGTTTATTATAATAAGCAATCCAATTAGCATTTCTAGATTCTCCAGTAGGGTCTGAATCCCCTACATTAGCCACTAACATATCTAAATTAACCTCTTGAATATTCTCTTGTGTTTTTATATTATATTGAGTTCGTTTATTTGGAGAAGTGGAATCAGAATAGGTGATAGATTGAGAGTATTTATTTTCTGCTGGATGCTTAAAGTAATTAACTGTTCGAGAAGTCACAATATCATTATAGTCTGTTGTTTCTATGTTAATATTAGCTATGTCGTATTTTGATAATGTGTATACAACAGAAGGATTGTTTTTTATGTATACATAATGAGGTCGAGTTGAATCTCCTAATTTATATCTAAAAATAAAAGCACCTTCAAATTGTGTTTTTTCTAATAATCCTTTTAAAGTAGTTTGTTCTAATTGTGAATATTTAACTGTCCAACCATCTCTATCATCATTTAAAGAACTACTATCCCAATTATTAGGAGTATCAGTAGTCATACCAGCATAGTCTATTAATAAATCTCTGTGCATATGATGAATATCAGTAATGGTAGCATAATCCCCCCATGATTTATCTGCTCCATCTGCAGCAGTAAATAAAATAGGTGTAACATCATCATTGGATTTTTTAAATTGATTAGTAAAAGTCACATCATACAATTCTAAAGAAAAAGTTGGAATATGACTTGCACTATGAGTTGCTTGAGTTCGATTATTTAATTCTAATACAATATCAACATATTCAGGGAAGTCATCTGCTGTCGTGTCATCATCTCCAATATAATCAAATGTTTTTGTTAATGTAAGAAGTGTTAAGTCACTATCATATGTAGAAGATCCGCTATTTAAAGCGTATGTACCTCCAGACCCTGAAGCATTATCTGCTGGTCCGAATTGAAAACTTGCAACAGCAGTAGATCCATTAGAGTATAAATTATGTACTTTTAAAACTATGTAGTCGTTTTGAGAAAAACTAGAAGGAGCATTAAACACTAAAGTAAACAATGAAGAGCAACTCCCTTGTATACCTTGACCTTCTGGTGTTTTAAAATATACTCTTAATCTTCTAAATGTATTTTCATTTAAATCATTTGCTGGAATACTTTCTAAATCTGTAGTCGTTCCCCAATTATTAATATTTAACACAGCTCGTGTGCTAGTATCTTTATCAATAGCATTTGAAGCAGAAACCCAATTAATAGTACCCCCTCCATAACTACCATCCCCAGTCATAATACTTCCACCAAAAGCAAGAGTGTCAAATCCAGGTTGTTTAAATCCTCGTTTTAAATCTCTAGCGGTATGATTATATTGTACTGTGTTTGTTCCTTCTGTAGATGTTGCAGAATTTACCTCTAAAGGTAAAAAAGCTTCTAAAGATTTATCATAAAAGGCTAACTGAGCATTGTTTCTAGATTGATCACTTTGAGCTACTTCTGTTGCGGTAGGAGAGTGAAATAAATATCTATCCCCACTTGCATTAGAATGACTATAAGGTACAGGCTTATAAGCAGTATTAGTAGTGACATAATATTGTGGACTAGAGCTATATGTTCCATGTGTATTAGCAGTATAATTACCATAACTAATTGGAACTAAAACATTGGCACTAGATTTTTGACTAGGTTGTTTAATAAAATCCCAAGGTCTGTGAGTATTTAAACTTAAAGATACTTTATTTCCATCTGTACTAATATTGACTAATCTAAAATTACCTATTTCAACAGGGTCTTCAGCATTAATAATGCTTAATACTTTAACTTGTTGATTTAAAAAAACCTTAGTTGCTCCAAACAAATGTGTAGATATTGGACTACCTTGATACTCATAGTCTGGAACAGTAATAGATGTGTTAGATGTTTTAGATTTTGAATTAACAATATCAATTGATTCTCTAATACTAGCTTTATTAGTAATTACTCCAGGATAAAACAATGTGCTTACAACTGTGTCCGAATATGCCATAGGAATAAAATTATACCAATATATTTGAGCATCATCAGAATGAGTTACAGCAGTTGTGCCTAAAGCTCCTCTTTGTACACTAATTACATCACTTGTTGGCAAACTAGTTATTTTCATAACTTCATTATCTACCTTTATAAAATCTCCTACAATAAACACGCTTTCATCATCAACATCAATTCCCGTTTCAGAATTATCAAGTGCTTCTCTTAATAAATTAGGTGTGCCATCAGCTTGTGTAACTGCACTAAATCCACCATCTCCATTGCCATGTGTATCCCCATTGTAAAATCCAAGTTGGAAAATCCAATTATCAGATATGTTAGAGTTTTTTATCGCAGAAGTAAATGTCATATTATGCTAAGTTTTGTCTTTGTGCTTTTTGTATTTGTGGAATAATAACGTCTAAAATTGTTTCATCAACTAAAGGAGCAGAAACATTAATTGTTAATCCTCCTCCATTGCCTTGATTTATTTGATTCATTGTTTCTAACCCAACAGACTGTACTGCTTGTCTAGACATTACAAATTCTCCTTGCTCTGCTTCTATAATTGTACCACCTTGAGAATGTCTTTGACCACCCACTAAACCACCTTGTTCAAATTCAGCTAATCCTTTATCTAATAAACCAGATACTACCGCTCCACCTCCAGCAGCCAACACTACATTAACAGGAAAAGGCACAGTTTTTAGCACACTAGCTATATAACCAGCTACTGCCTCCATAGCTTCAGCCTTAACTACTGTTTTCATTGCATCTTTTGCTGATTGACCCGATAGCATTGCTCCTCTTATATCTTGTTGTAAGTTTTCTTTTTTTACTTTTAAAAGCTCATTATAACTAACTATCCCATTGGAGGTTGCTCTTTCAATAACTGCCCCAGTGTTAATTTCAGACTCTTGATTAGACCTAGTAATTTCTAAATCTATATTTTTTACAGCCAATAAATCTTTATATTCTAAAATCTGATCTCTTAAGACTTGCAAACCTTCTTTCATGTGATCTGTGCTTAACCCAGCAGTAAGTTCATCAAACTCTTCCATGTTACTTAATTTAGAAAAAATTTCATCTACTGTGGATGATTGTAACTCTAATTCTTTAGTTGGTAATAGCGGTCCAGTAAACTCTGCATCCGATACTTTTTCTGTTAATTTAGTATACTCAGCTAACAACTTGTTTAATTCTGCTTGTCTATCGACAGTTGGGTCTAAAAATTCTGCTGTACTATCGGCTATTTCACCCATATTTTTAGCAAGATTAGCAAATAATGGAGCAAACCTTTTAGATACAGCATTAGCTAGTTTATCCATAGAAGTAGCTAGCTGATCAAAATTATCTTGTGCTGATAATGTTTCTTCACCTAAACTTTCTACTTTTTTTCTTGCAGACTCCATTGTAGCCTCAAGAAAAGCTTGTTTTTTCTGAGCATCTGTAAGGCTATCGGTAGTTACTCCTAATTTTTTTGCATAGTCTTCATAAGCTTCTTCTGATTTTACTATAATACCAATATTATCTAACATAAGTCTAGACTGTCTACCAATACCAGTAATTAAAGATTCTACTGAAGATGCAGTATCTCTTCCCAATGCTCTACCTAGTCTTTGAGCAATATCAAACATTTCAGCCATTGTTTCTGAATTATCAGCTACGCCTAAAATCATAGCATTGTTAGCTTGCTGAAATAAGTCAAATTCACTCATTGTATTATTAGTAGCTTCTCTTAGCTTAATTAAAGACTGAGTAGAATCTTCTGTGGCACCAGCTAAAGTATTAAAAGCTCTTTCCATTGACTCTACTTTAGCAAATCTTGTTACCATCTTTGACATTTGCCTTATTCCAAGCCCTAATGCAAAATTAACTATTAAAAGTTTCGATCTTAATACCGCTAAGCTACCACCTAATATTCGAGTACTTACTTCAGCTTTTTTTTGAGTAGCTATGTATTTATTTACAGCTATTCTTACTTTTTCAATTGCAACTCTATCTCCTTTATGAGCTTGAGTTAAAAGTTTTTCACTAATTTGTGCTTTTCTAAATGAAGAATCTAATGCTTTAAGGCGAATGTCCATTCTTTGCATTGCATTAGAAGTTTTTTTGCTTTGGCTTTCATTGTTTTTATTTGAATCTATTATACTTTTTTGTGTGCTAATTAATTTTTGAGTAGAGCGATCTAGTTTATTAATTGCATTAATAACATCCTTATCCCCCTTTGCTCCAAACTGTATAGTTATTGTATTTGTATTAGCCATTTTTCATTGCCTTTGTTTTTTCTTTCTGTATAATATTGTTGATTACAAAGCTTTTTTCTACCCACTTATGTGGTTGTTCTCCATAAGATCCAGGATAAGGTTGTACATTATAATCTCTAGAGTATATAAATCTTGAGATGTCTTTTTGAGCTTGTGAATTGGTCATTATATTAGGACATGCAAAAAAGGGCAGTTGAGTCATTACCGATGAACCGATACTGAAATCACCACCCTCTAAATTTGCTTGTTTAGTTTCCTCTACAATCAAGCGAATAACATCCCAAACATTATCGTTTGATGTAAAGGTACGCTTTTGATACGATCCATCGATTAAGACGGGAATTTGAGCCTTATAAGGGTATGTATGATACATACACCCCTCACATCTTTCCTTGATTAGAAGGTTGTACTCTAGTGTGAGGGATTCTACTCCCCCAAGCGTTGATATTCTTGGATTGCCAATGATAGCTCATTTTTCTCTTCATCTGTTAAAGACTTAATAAAAGCATCATCAACTCCTTCCACACCTTTACGAATCCAAGCAGTCCTTGCTTTTGCTAGATTTGTAATAGCAACAATCTGATCATTCTCATATCTCATCTGAGGTAAATCATTACAATAATCCATATCATCTACAGACATTTCTTTCAACTTAACCTCCTTCTTAGTAGATAGCTTATGTGCTTTCATTATGAAGTCACATCAACTGTGATAAGTGGATTAGTTCCATTATCTACCGATTTTAATGCAACATCTAACATCATCATATCACCTTCAGATAAGGCAACATTTGTATATACAGCGTTGTCTATATTAATTCCAAAAGCATTATTGTTAATAATAACAAAAGAATCACTTGTATTTGCTGCAGTTTGAGTGTCATAATCATTGATCATTGTTTTAGTGTTTGCATCATACTTAACTTGGGTTTCGGTAGTAACTGCTATTTCAGCTCCTCTACCAACCACTTCATAACCTGAGGTAGTTAATCCAGAAAAAACAGCTGGATGTTCTATAGTTGTTGTAAAAGTATTTAAAACAACTTCTTTACCCATTGTTCTTATACCGCTACCATTTGAAAGTGTAGGCATATCTGTATTTAAATAAGGCGTAATTGTTGGTGTTGCTGTTGATGCTAAGTCTGGCTTTTTACCTGTTTGTAGTGTTGCAGAAAATTTATATCTACCACCTTCTGAGTTAGCATCTGCTGATATAGCAAAACTTGTCACTACACATCCAAAAAATTCTAATGCTTGTTGATTAGTTACATCAGATGGTTGCACAACCAATGTTAATGATGAACAGTTATTACTTACATTATCTCCATATCTTTGATCTGTGCCTGTATGATTAGTAGCTACTATGCCATTTTCAGAAGAGGTATTATTTGTTATATTTTGCAACAATTGTTTATGTGCTGCATCACTATGTAGTGTTCCTGATAGAGATATTTCAACTACTCTTAAAACATTATCTTGAAAAAAGTCTTCATCTTTAAATGTTCTGCCAGCACCGCTTCTTACATCAAGTACTTGGTTAGGATTTAAAGAAGGCATTCCTATAGAGTCAACATCTAATTGTAACATAGTTGAACCTATACCAGTAGACCCAGCGTTGGTTGCATCTGATATAAGTGCTACTTTCCATTCTTTTGGTGAAAAAACTTTTGCTGAAACTGACATTACTTAGCTCCTTTTGATTTAATTATACTTACTAGATTTTCTATTTGTTCAGTAACATTTTTTACTTCAATGGCTTTTCCACTTTGTAAACTCTGCCACTCTTCATGGGATACACCACAAGACTTCCAACAATTAGGGAGCGTTGTGTTTGTATCTTTGAGTTTAATTTTCATATCGTAATCCTTATTTCTTTATGATATGTTTCCTAAAAACATGCCTTTCCATGTCCATCTCATAACATTTAAACCTTCTATAGCTTCTTCAGCTTCTTCTTTTTCATTTATACGGCAATCTTCTAATCTACCATTAAAAAAAGTGTTATTACGATTTTCATAAAATACGGCTTCTATTGTAGACACTTGACGAAGTATATGTTGCCAAGCATCTCTTTTTACATTATGTTCCTTAAAAGTATAAGATATGTCTACCTCATACTCTCTTACTTCCCCACTAGAAAAATTTTGTATTAACTCACATCTAACAGGATTAAGTCTAATTGATTGATTACCCATGTCTTTAAAACCACCAGTATAAATAGCCATATTACCAGCAAAATCAGTTCTTAAAAAAGTTCTGATTGTGTCTAAAATCTTGTCATCCCAAATATTCACAACTATTCTTGGTAATCTATTATAAACACGAGTTTCATCTTGAAAATTTGAATTTAAAAAATTCCATGTATTTGCCATTATCTAGTATCATCGCCTTGTCATTCTGATTGATGCTGGTATCCCCATATCTGTAGTTTCACTTCTACCATGCACCTCAATTTCCCAATAATCATTAAGTGTTGCTTGATCTCCTGTGTCTCCAGCAAAACGAACATACAGGCCTCTACCTACTGGTTGATAATCACCTTTTATAAAGTCACTATATGATGAAGACTCTGAGTTATTCATTCTTTCTGATCCTAAATTATTAGAGTCTCCTTCCCAAAATGAGTACTTTGCAACACCTAGTTTTCCAGCAGTTGTAATCTTTACACCTATCTTATCATAGACCCCAACATACTCACCTCTTGTATCTATAATCCTTAGATTACCATTAACAGTTCCTTCCCTAACAATTCCTTGTGAAGCATCACCACTTATTTGCCAAGATAGTTTAGTCGTACCCGTATTAAGAGCTTGAATATTAGCTTCAGCTTCAGTAAATAACGCTTCTGATATTTCAGAATTAGGTTGAGATGCACGAATAAGAAAACTACAAGCTATTAAAGCAGTTGTTCTGATTAAAATATAGTCGTAGTTGCCATCTTGGTCTTTAAATTGTTTACGAGGTAATTTACCATCTAATCTAGAATCTAGGTAGTTAGTAGCATTAAGTATATATCTAGCTATTACAGTTGCCCAATCATCTCCAGACTCCATAAGCATATCATTAGGATTTGAGGCACTATTGTAATAATAAATAGCATCTAAAGATGTTTCATAAAACCATTGCCCATTAGAAGTAACTGCCCCACTATTAGCTTGAGCAGAGCCTAAATCTTGTCCATTAGCAAAGAGTTGAGTGATTAAACCACTATTATCGGCTCTATATAAACTTCCACTATGAACAACCCAATTGTATAAAGGTGTCTTTGTATCAAACTCATCAATTGATGGATAAATGTCTTTTAAATCTCTATGGGTACAGTAACTCATATCTCTCCTAATTTACATTCATAATGTTTATTAGACAACACTATCTTAGCTCTATATGAACTAAATCATCAAAATTATTATCTTTAGTATCTCCATCACTATCCCAGTCTCCACCAAACCTAATATCAATATTAAGTTGTTTAGCTATACCTCTAACCATACCACCCATATAATAAAAGCCATCTCTATTATCCCAATCTATTGGATATGGAGCAATATCAACTGCTTTGCCTTCCATATGCTTAGAGTATTTAACTTTGGTAGCACCTTTAGCTAATAATTCTTCCTGGCGTTCAGCAGAGCGAAGCCCTTCTATAACAGTAACATCCATCATTTTAATTAGCTCATTTAAGACATTCACTAACTTTGCATCAACACCTTTTAATCTTTCTCGACTTCGCTTGCCAAACTTATACATTATTTCTTCTTCTTTTTCATTGACTTCTTTTTTTTCTTTTTAGGTCTTCCAACCTTTGATCCGTATGTTCCTTTCCCAAATGGCATTATCTTGCTCTCCTTACTTTTTTTCTAGTTGATTTACTATACTTTGCAAATTGCTTTCCAGCTTTACTTGCCTTACGTTTACGCCTATTTTCATATGCTTTTTGACTAGATGTTAATGACTTTCTTACACTTGCTGGTAGATAACGTCCTCTTTTTTTACGAGGTTTTTTTTTATCTGCTTTTGTAACATAATCCCACTTTTGAGCAGTCCATCTTTTTAAACTACGTTGTGATTTTTTAAGTGCCATTATCTGTATCCACCTCCAGCTTTTTTATAAGCCCTCGCTAACATCTGTGCTTTTCTAGCAGACCATTGCCCAGCTCTTCCACCTTTAGAACCAGACTTTATTCTGTAAAATAATCGTTTTCTTAATGCTGGCTTTGTATAATTACCAGCCTTATTTACTGTTGATTTTTTACGTTTAGGCATTACCACTTTACCTTATTTGCCCAATAAGCAGCAGACATCTTACCTCTAGCAATATTCTTTCTATGGCGAGCTTTAAAAGATTTACGCTTGGCTTTCATTCTTGCTGACTCCCCAGCTTTAGGTTTACCAGCAGTCTTAGCTCCTTGCTGACCAAATCTAATTAACTTAGTTCTGCCTCCAGATCGAGCTAATACCATATGGCTTTTGCTCTTGTGACCTGGAGTTCTCTTAGGTTTGTTAAACCCTCTTAATCCAAACCTTTTAAGCCTTGGATCTCTAGCCATTACTTACTACCAAATATCTTAGAGAAAAAACCTTTTTTAGATTTCTTTCCCTTAGAGCCACCAATCTTCTTACCTTTCTTCTTTTTCTTTTTTACATCTTCCATCATTGCATACTGCTCTAGGTATTTATTTTCTTCTAGGGGTTGTCCATGCAAAGAAGATGCCACTATTAAGGTTATTATTGAATGTGTCATTTCAGTCTGCCTCCCCACCCATAACTTCAGCTACACTATCTGTGCAAGCATCAGCTATATTTTTAAAAAATGCTACTTCTTCAGCTTCATTCATTTCTGGTAAATTAATAGCACTAGCTAACTTTTTAGCTAATGCAGTTTCAAACTTATCAGATTGTATCTTTTCCATAAGCTCTTTCATAAACATTGAAATAATTTTCTTTGCGAACTTTTTCATTTACGACTCCTTAACTTTCTTTATTTTATAATACAAATATATTACATTCATTACGGCAATTGCTATTCCTAAAAAGTAAGGAAGCATATCCATAAATACTATTGCTTGACTAGCAAAGCTAGTTCCTGAAACTTTAAGACTGTCCATTACTTACTATTCCCGTTCATTCTAGACATAATGCCATCCATTCTAGATAGTTGCTTTTCAAGATCTGACATAGCATCCATAGTTTGTTCATATCTGCGATCTCTCACAGCATCTGACTCATTCCATCTTCCAATTAACTTAATGATCATACCCTCCATATTAGCTATTGTTTCTGATTGCCCTTTATTTTCTATCTCTAGATTTTTAAGAGATTCTTGTTGTGATTCTGATTTTTTAGATAAAGAAACAACAAGGTATACAAACATTACCCCTACTACCCCAATCATTCCAGCTTCTCCGTAAACTGCCATGAAATCCATTATTTCTTTTTCCTTTTCCCCCAGGATAGGGGATTGATGTTAAATTCTTTTTCATAGAAGGAAAGCTTCTCTTCTAATTGTTTTCTTTCGCCTCGTTCTTCTTCCATATGTTTATCAAGTAAACTCCCAATCTTCCCATCTGCTGATACCATTTTGTCTTCAAGAGACTTAATTCTTGTTTCAATCTGCCAATAACCATAGACTAAAGCTCCAACAAGCACACATATTTGCAATGCCCATTTAAAGTTAATAGTGATTGCCATTGAATCCCCAATAACCTCTCCCTTATAACTTCTAGCACCTTCATTCACTTGTTTGCTTGACTTCTTCATCTAAAGCATAACCCATTACAGACCAACCTTCACAGCTCATTAGTAACAACCCCACAAAGACAAACTTTATGGGGATGTTATAAGATGTTGACTGATTACTTTTCTTTTTCTTCTTTGACAACTTCCATTCCTGTTTCAATTAAAGCATCTTCACAGCCCTTTAATCCAATTCTCAGTTGAGTAAGATTAAAATTTGACCTATCAATTTTATTTATCAAATCTTGCCTGTGCTGTAAAAATACCTTTTGTTCTGGTGTTAGAGCATCTAAATCTTCTTGTGAATACTCTTTACCAAATATATTAATCTTAGGCACTTCTTTTTCTTTTTTTGCCATTGTTAACTCCTGTTGTTATTTAAAGTTTTTTAAAGTCTGCTATCGCCTCTGCTAATCCATCGCTTTGTGCTTTGGCTCTAGCCATCTCATCATCATATCTTTTCTTTTCATTTTCAAGTTGAGATAATGAGTATTCATTTTCTTGGTCATCTAGCTTTTCTCCAGTTGATGGATTCCAAGCCTTTTGAACCATAGCTATGTATGCTCTCTTTTCTTCTGCTTCTGCTTTTCTTACTACTACGCCATCAGAGTCTTTAACCTCTTTGATAGCTTTTTTAGTTACTACTTCTTTGTTTGCAAAGTCGGCTGTTTTACCTTTCTTTGCCTTATATTCTGACCAGTTCATTCTGATTCTCCTTAATTAAGTTTATTTACTTTCTAATTCTTTAAC
>Ga0181394_1000753_pt1 | contig 14066 bp, 28 predicted proteins | sample 17SPOviralmetaG_FD_130123 | JGI IMG/M metagenome (GOLD analysis project Ga0181394, IMG submission 130123) | Marine viral communities from the oligotrophic San Pedro Time Series (SPOT) site, San Pedro Channel, CA, USA - 17 SPOT_SRF_2010-11-23 | ecosystem: Environmental > Aquatic > Marine > Strait...
AGATAATTACAACAATTACAAAAAACTACTTCCCGATGTCACTTTTTTTTGAACCCCCCTTTGTTGTTTCATCTGTTTTTATTTGCTTATTATTTATTTGTCCAGGCCTTTCCGGGTTCAAATCTTTAAAAGAAATAATTTCTATTGTAATATCCTGAGATGATTCACTAAGTCCGGCAATCTTTGCAAGTTTGTCAGATGCTTGTGCGTTGCCTTTACTACTCTCTTGGTATAGATGTTGCAATACGTGCGTACGTAAGGCGTCCTTGTCGTCCAGTAGATCAGGAGCAAAGTCTAAACCTTTTTTTGTTTCTTTTTGTTGTTTGTCTCTCTCTATGTATTCTATTGCTGTTTTATAATCTTTGTATACTTTCGCAATCTCACCACAGAAAGACCATCTGCCAGAATTGTCTAACGTTTTGAATTTATCAAATATTTCTTGTTGCTTCATAATCTCTTTAATATGCCTTGATCTATCCGCTTGCAAGAATAAATACACTTTTTTCTTTACACGTCTAAAAGCCCCATATTTGCGTTCTAAGGCACTTTAGTCTTTAGGCATATCACTACCTTGCTATAGTATCGTTCGTTGATTCTAGGTCATACAATATGTAGTGGTAGGGCCTGGCCAATACCACAATATGTAGGTTTCATTTTTAGGGATAAGATGTTCAAAACTAAGTATATAAAAGGCAGCCGATTCATGTACTATTACACCAAATTAAACAGGAGATGTAAGACATGATAATACCTACAAAATATGAAGTGTTAAAAACAAGAGACTTGACCGAGGTAGAAATCTACGGACTAGAAACAATAGTCAACCAATACATTGACCAGCTTTATGATGGCCATGGTACGTTAAAAACGGGTTTCTATTATTGCGGGGGAATGCTACACCCCGAAACCGATTTACATTGCGATGAGGGCAAAATAAATTGCGTTGGTATGGTAAGTAATCGGATTGTAATTGAAATTGAGTTGACCGATGACGAGGATGAGGGAGCCGATGAGTTTCTTATCTATTTTCTTGATCCCGCTGTAGGCGGTCATAAACTGTATCAAATTGAGTTAGAATATTTACAAGTCGGTTAAATGTGGGGGATTGTTAAAATGGCTGGTCATATACATACCGAGTTTATTAGTTGGCAAACGCAAGCATCTATCGAACAAGATACCTCTCTTAGATGGGAGGTAGTTTCTTGGAAGAATGATGAATGCGACTCAATAGAAAGCGACACTCTGCAGGTAAAAATTTACTTCCCCAATTCTTTTTTCGATGATGAAGAAAGAGAATTGCGTTCATGGTTTTACGTTACGCATATCGAAGAGTGTGGAAATACTGAGCTCCCCTTTTTAGGTGAAGAAAAATTCGAGTGGACATACGGGGAAGTTATTGAGTATTGCAATAAACTTTCGAAATATGTGTTGCATAGGGATTTAGATAGAAGATCGAAAGGGTTATAAAATGAAACGTACGGATATATATAGAGTAAAAGTAAAATATGTAGTAGATGTTTGGGTGGACGTTGAAGCCAACGAACCGGATGAAGCGATCACAAAGTATGACGATAACATCACATTTCAACCGGATGCAGTAGTTTATTACAACACCGCTGACATCGAAAGGTCTATTGATTGGCAGACTTATTCAATCGAGAGCGAATATTTAACATCAAATTTTGAGGAAGAAAAAGATGATTGAACCACCTATCGATCCCCCAGCTTCTTATTGGGGAGAAGAAGAAGAAGAGGAAGATTACTCTTTAGATTTAAGCAAACGAGAAGCAGAAGATAATATTTAACCAGGAGATAATGATGCCAAATTGGATAAGTAATACAGTAGAAGTTTATACGGCCAGCAAAGCCGATGATCAAAAAATATATAAATCAATCGTAAACAAGAATAAAGAAATAGATTTTTCTATTCTTATACCAGAACCATTTGAATGGGTGGGTGAAAAATTTGGAGGTAATCTTTCAATGATGAAAGCTATGAAAGATAATGAAGAGTTTGATTGGTATTCATGGAGGTGGGATAATTGGGGAACCAAATGGAACGCATCCGAGGGAGAAGCTGAAGGCAATGGTGTCTACTGGTTTCAGACGGCCTGGGCTATGCCGATGCCATGGATCATTGCATTGAGCAAAAAGTTTCCCGAATCAGAAGTCTATGTATCATATTATGATGAAGACTATGGATCAAACTTTGGACAATTTTCCATGATAGATGGTAAGCCGAAGGGATATGTAATCAATCAACTGGATGATGCAGCAGACGAACAAGAGTTTAATGAGTGGGTCGAAGTCTTATATGAAGTTGCGGGTAAAGATTATTGTTGTTATCCAATATGGAATGATGGAGAAGTAGAATGGGTGGGTGAAAATGAGTGATACTTTAGTGTTGCTTATAGCATCCGTACTTAGTTTAATAGCTTTAGTTTCAATAATCGGAGGTTAAAAAATGGAAGTAATATATAAATACAAAAGCGAAGTTTATGTTCTTACTTTGCCTATGACAAAGATACATAAAGTAGAAGGCGATCATGTTCAGATTTATTTAGATGATAATGAGGCCGATCAAATCTCACAAGCAAGAGCAGTTGCCGAGATGGGTGATAGTGAAATGAGGGCTAAGTATAATGATTAGCATTAATTTATCAGGCATTCAAAGTATCTCAATCCCTACCGATATACAGGTAGGGGATGAGGTTATTGTTGTACATGACGAAAAGAATAAATACCAAACAGAATGTGAACCTGCATTGTTGGTAAAGCATACTGAAAGAGCAGTTGGTTTTATTCCATGTCCATCTACTATTGAAAAATATATGGTGGCGGCCAGGAAAGAAAACGATTTGCGTAAATATGAAATGCAAAGAGAACGCAAAGCTATCACCGAATTGATTCGATCAGAGTTAATTACTGAATTGTTCCGCAATCATATCACCCCATTGGGAAAGATTGGTAGGTTGCAGCATGACGAAGATGGTAATGTAATATCGATTAGCATCATGTTTAACATAATGTAAGGGATAACAATGGATGAGTTAAGCGAATGTTGCGGAGTATATACACATGAATTAGGAGACTTTCATATCTGTTCATCATGTAAAGAATGGTGTGAAATTTTTAACGAAGAAGGAGAAGACGATGATACATCCAAATAGTAAGCAGGCATACAAAGAAGAAAAAACAAATTTAGGTAAGAGAGCGCAGATGATATATGATTTCTTAACTAACATTGAAAAACCTATGACAGATCGACAGGTTCAAATCGCCCTGGGCTTTGCTGAACCTAACAATGTCAGACCAAGAATTACAGAATTAATGGACGAAGGTTTAGTTTTTGAATGCGGTAAAGTAAAATGCGAAATAACAAACAAGCAAGTACGATTAGTTAGTGGTATGATATGCCATTACGATTATTATTTTTTAACACAATTAGAAAAATCAATAGAGAAGGAGTTACTCAATGAGGGAAGATAGCACAACAAGTATTAAATTGCCGGATGAATTAAGAGGTACTGTAATTGGAGAGAATGATATTCAGATTACAGATATGTATGCGGCCAATGGTAAGATGCCGATCAATCAACATGGTAGTAAAACATTTGAGGATTGGTGCTTCAAAGATTGTCAGCGTATAGGTGATAGTTCTTATGTAGTTGAACATTATAAAACATTTGAAGGTGAACGTATTAAATTTGTCTGTATCATGAGGGCCATATAATGGATAAGCCAAGTTACTATGCAATCATACCAGCAGAGGTGCGGTACAACAATCAACTATCAGCCAATGAGAAGCTGATGTATGGAGAAATCACAGCACTTACCCAGGCAACGGGTGAGTGTTGGGCTACCAATGCTTACTTCGGTAGAATATATAACAAGGATGTTCGTACCATACGGAGATGGGTTAGCCACCTGGCCTCATTGGAGTACATAGACATCAAGTTGGTATACAAATCAGATAGCAAAGAGGTAGACAAACGAATCATTACTCTAGGGACAAAACTATCTCTAGGGTCAGGACAAAAATGTCCGACAGGTGAGGGCAAAAATGTCCTAGATAATAGTACAAGTAAGAATAGTACAAGTATAATAGATGAGTGGTTTGAAAAGGTATGGATACAGTACGGTAGAAAAGGTAACAAACAATCTGCTATACGCTATTGGCGTAAGCTAAGTGATATAGATAGGAAAGACATCGAAGCATCTATACCTGCATACCTACAAAGCCGAGAGCCACAGTTCCGAAAAGACTTGAGTGGATACATCAACCCTACATACAAGCGTTGGCAGGATGAGATCGTTGCTCAACAAGAAGAATCTAAACCATTGCAGTTAGGTAATATGTAATGAAACAAAGACCATGGAGTGATGAAGGTGAGAAGGGTGTATTAGGTTCATGCTTACTAGATGTGCAAATTATTAGTAAGCTTACCCTTCAACCAGATGATTTTTATGATAGGCGAAATGCTATCTTATGGGAATCATTACGCAATCAATACGCTGAAGGTAAAGCAATGGATGCTATTACTATAGGCAACTATCTAAAAGAATCTAATCAGTTAGATCAAATAGGTGGATATGATAGGTTGATCGAGTTGCAAGATAGTACATTAGTTGCAGCTCATTCAGAGTATTATCAGAACATGGTGCTAGAAGCTTCACAATTAAGGCGTGAGATCGATGTACTTGAAAGTGGGTTGGCATCAGCTTATGGTGGAGATAGTTGCTCAGATGTAGTTGTTAGCAGTTTTATAGGCATGAATCAAAAGCTAGATGCCGAGCAGTCTATGGATGAGTTAGCTAAAAACTTTATTGCCGATTGTGATAGAGGAACAGTAGGACACTTCCCCTGGTGGTGTGATGATTGGACTAAAGAGTTAGGTAATATGTCTAGCGACCTTATGATATTCCATGCACCCAGGTCGACTGGTAAGACAGCAATGATGTTACAATGGATTATTGCAGCCCATTCAAAACAAATGCGAACACCATTAGCATCTATCGAAATGTTAAAGAAAGAATTAGCACCTCGGTTTATTGCTCATGTTGGGCAAGTAGTTACATTTACAATGCGTATCCGTGGACACATTACCGAGGATGAGCGGAATAAATCAGAAGCGGCCGTAAAAGAAATCAAAGCATTGCAGTTATGTATTCGTGATAAAGCTATGACTATAGATGATATACGAACATGGGCCGTATCAGAGTATCGTAATGGTGCAGATGCAATCTTCATCGACAACCTGCTATCTATATCAGATGGAGGAAAGCAGTATCAAAGCAAGACTATAATGTATGATGACTTCATTCGTAAGCTGAGAGACCTAAGAGACTTGCTAAAGATTCCAATCATTATCCTGGCCCATCCTAATGCAGAAGGTCAGGTGGCTTGGAGTAGAGATGTAGAAAACTTTGCAGATGTTATTCTTTATATGGTGGAAGTACCACTAACAGGTATAGATATACGCAACCAACATATAGAAAAAAACTTAGATATTTCTGGAAAACATATCCTTGCAATCTTTCAAAAAAATAGACAAGGTATTAGTCCTATAGCTAGTTTAGAATTTAAAGGCGATACACAAACATTTAAACATATAAGATGGGAGACATAATGTGGATACTACCAAAGCAATTACACACCTCAGTTTATGTAGCGGATACTCAGGTATCGGAATCGGACTTAAGAGAGTTCTGCCAAACCTGCGAGAAGTCGCTCATGTGGAGATCGAAACCTACGCCATTGCAAACCTGGTTGCGAAGATGGAAGAGGGTCGCTTGGCTCCGTCTCCTATATATACGGATGTTAAAACCTTCCCATATAAACGCTTTTCTGGGTGCGTGGACATACTCAGCGGTGGATTTCCATGCCAACCGTTTTCATCAGCAGGAAATAGAAAAGGAGTTGAGGATGATCGCCACCTCTATCCTTATATCAGCAAAGGAATATCAGAGTGCAAACCAGGAATTGTTTTCCTCGAAAATGTTGAAGGAATTATCAGTAGCAAAACCGCAGACGGAGAATCAGTTCTCAAGTATGTCCTCCGGGACTTGGAAGGAATGGGTTACAGAGCAACGGCAGGAGTATTCTCAGCGAGTGAAGTTGGCGCACCTCATCAGAGAAAGCGAGTGTTTATCCTGGCCTACTCCATCGGTGAGCGATCAGGAGGGAAGCAGTCAAGCGCATCGAGTAGAGTGGACGAAAAAATCTGCGAGATTGCGAAAGAAAGACCGACCGAATATAACGTTCGGGGCAAAGCTGAGGGATGCGGTAGAGAGTTGGCCGACACCAACAACAGCAGAGGGTACGAAGATAGGCAACCAAGCGAACTACGGACAGAAGGGACTGAGCAATCATCCAGAGATAGTTGGCAAACCAACAAGGGAGAAAGGTGTAAAGAGTTATCCAACACCAACGGCCAGGGATTGGAAGGGAGTATACAAGACAATCATACGCAAAGATGGGAAGAGTCGAATGGACAACTTACCTCAGGTTGCGGATTTCCTGCACGACCAAACGAATATCAATACGAATGGGAAGAGCCACGCACTAAACCCAAGTTGGGTGGAACAACTGATGGATATTCCAGTAGGGTGGACAGACTTAGGTTATTGGGGAACGGAGTAGTGCCTGCTACTGCGGCCAAAGCTTTTGTTACTTTATTAGGTAGACTTGTTGATTAAATATATATACAGACAAGATGGAGTACGAAAAATTAAAGAGTTTCCATACAATTATAAGGGAAAAGGTATTGACTATAAACAACTTACACATTATTATGATTGGTGTAAAAAAAATAAGACTGAGTTCTTAAACTTAATTATAACTAACGGGAGTAACTAATGGGACTAATAGAAATGGACAGCAATAACAACTATCAACTTGTCACTATTCAAGGTGGCAAATTTGCAATCAGATTACCTGATAATTCAGATCATCCAAAAGCTGAAAGACGCAAGCTTGAAGCAGGAGATAACATCGGCAAAGAGATATGCGAGTTAAGGTATCCTGGCATCGAGGGTAAGATAGAGAGTTGTAAGATTGAGGAAATGCAATATGGTGAAAACTTTATTATTAATCTTATCGATGATGAGGGCAGTAGATTTAAAGTGCAGCTTAGTATGGCATCTTCCTTTTGGAAAACGTTTGTAAAGAGCGTTCCTAACATGAGTGTAGATATACCAATTACTCTTCGATTAGGACTTGATAAAGAGAAGAATAAAAACTTCATGTGGATTACTCAAGCGGGTGAAACCGTTCGATCTTTCTATACTAAAGATAATCCTAATGGAATACCTGAACCCAAAAAACGTCCTAATGGTAAGTTTGATTGGGCAGATCGTGATGATTTTCTATACGAAAAAGCTATGGAATTTTGTGATTCATTTACTCCAATGGAAGAGACTGACGTTCCCTTCTAATGAAACTACCCCACAACAGAACGTGGTACACCAAGAAGCTAGTCGCTAAGGCAAAGCTGTGTGTCAAGTTGCGAGATAACTATACCTGCCAACGATGTAACAAAGAAGTATCTGGTAGTAATTGTCACGCAAGCCACGTTCTGAATGTGGGAACCCACAAGAATATGGAGATAGACCCGATAAATATGAAGGTACTATGCTCATACTGTCACCTGCATTGGTGGCACAAAGATGTACTACACGCTACCGAATGGTTTAAAGATAAGTTCTTCCTGCGTTACGATGTACTAATGCGTATGGCTAAACTTAAATTTAAAATATCAACGGCAGACCTTGCTGAGTTACACGATGCAACTAAAGCTGATGGCTCTGACTACGGGCAGGCGTATTACAAATTAATACAGGAGATAATAAATGAATAAGGAATTTTATTACGAACTGATCGGAATGTTATTAATAGGTTTAACATTAGCTTGTTTGTATATAGAAATAGTAGAGGTGACAAATGGCTTACAGCGTTGAAAAATGTAGAGAGATTAGGAAACGTGTAGATGAAGTAGGAATCTATGAGACTGCTGTTGAATATGGTGTAGCTATAGACACTATTAAAAGAGCATTGCGCTATATTAAACGAGAGGATAAAACAGATGATGTTGTCGAAAAAAGAGATTGCAGAATTAACGGAGGCCATCGAGTACTTTGTATTGGAGACTTACACGCACCCTTCGACCTTGAAGAATACTTCGACTTTGTATGTGAAGTTAATAGAGAGTATGCACCTACTCAAATTGTCTTCATCGGTGATGTCATCGACAACCACTACGCAAGCTATCACGAAACCGACCCTGATGGAATGGGCGGCCGAGATGAGTTAGACCTGGCGATTGAAAGGTTAACAAGATGGCATGATAAGTTTCCAGATGCTTATGTTACCATTGGCAACCATGATCGTATGGTTATGCGTAAGAGTCAGACTAGCCACATACCAAGGCGTTGGATTAAATCTTATGCTGAAGTATTAGGCACACCAGGATGGTACTTTACAGACCGAGTAGACATTGATGGTGTTCAGTATATACATGGTGAAGCGGGTACGGCCAGGACTAAATGCAAAATGGATATGATGAGTACCGTTCAGGGCCACCTTCATACACAAGCTTATACTGATTGGCAGGTAGGCCGTAAGTTTAAAGTGTTTGGTATGCAGGTAGGATGTGGTATTGATTTTAGTAGCTATGCTATGGCGTATGCTAAGTCAGGTAAGAAACCTGCTATCGGATGCGGTGTAATTATTAATGGTGAAGTAGCAATTAACAGAATGATGGAGTTATAAAATGCAGCAGATAACTTTAAAGAAGGGTAATATGGCTGTCACATTATCTAACGAAGATGGTGAGAGCAGAGAAGAGTTAATAGTACTTATGAGTACCGCATTGTCCTGGATAGAGGAAGATACTATCGTGCTAGGTGAGTGCGAAATTGAAGAAGACGATAACCTTTATATAGAACCAAACCCACCCAGAGATAATATACAGCACGAAGGAATGTAATTAAATTTCTTCTATGCTTTTTATGCAGCCAACTGGTATCACAATTTTGTCTGCCAGTTGTATTGTATCTTTATACTTCGTCGTGAATAGACGTAAGTATTTTTTTGTATAGCTATCAATCCATCCAACGCTTTGAGCCACGGCAGGTTCGATGTCATTCTCTGTATGCAGGTCGGCTACAATATCCCACCACTCTACATAAACTCTAGTTCCTTTTTTAATCATTTATCTTATTGGAGTTATTCTAAAGTGTCCGATCATTAATTCAATCCTAGAGTTGCCATATAATTGCTTGCAAGCCTTCTCTAAAACCTTACCTCTGTGGTACTCAGGTAGTTCAACAACTGTTTCATTACCCCTTGAATCAACAACTTTATACATAGACATAGTTCCTCCGTTAAGATTAAAAAAAATAAGGACAATAGTAGTGTTAACGATGTGTCCCGCACCGTACAAAAGGGGGAAATGAAGAAACCCCCTAGGTTAACTACTTAACCTGCGATGAACCGAAGTAAAATCCTACTAAAGCTAACATAGTCTGTCGCACTTCAGGTAATAAAACGTATCCTTGCAATTCGATCCAACCATTTCCTTTACTGAATAAGTTTCCAAACAAGAACCCGAATAGTCCTCCACTTGGATTAGCCTCAATAGTAACTGGCTCATTAAAAAATGCAAGTACAAATGGCGCAAAGATTACAGCAAACAAAGTACACAATGCAATCGTTCTGCGGACAATAGCACCTGCCTGTCCATCACGACTGGCGGCCCGGTCAGCAGAATCATCAGCAACCCCCTGCTTCTTAATCATATTCTCAACCATTGCGGTTTGAGATTGTGCCTGGGATGCGATTAGTTTCATAACGAAACCAGACAGCGAGCCACCTAGCATTGCGATGAGTTCAACAGACATTAGTAGCCTTTCTTCATAGACATTTTCTTGCCAGTCTTCTTGGCTTCTTTCTTAGCTTCCTTCATACCCTTCTTAGTATACTTAAATACTTTTTTTCCTACCTTTGGCATAACTATCTCCTTACCATTTAACTTTATCTGCCCAATATGCAGCACTCATTTTACCTTTGGATATATTAGCACGATGCCTGGCCTTGAAAGACTTACGCTTTGCCTTCATCTTAGCTGACTCACCCGCTTTAGGTTTACCTGCTGTACTTGCACCTTGCTCTCCAAATCGAATTGTCTTAACCTTATCACCTGATTTAGCTACAACAACGTGCGACTTCTTAGGGTGGCTAGGTGTACGCTTGGGCTTGTTGTAACCTGATACACCTATACGTTTTAGTAATGACTCGCTCATCTATACCTCGCTGTTTTCTTTGCTATTCCTTTAGGTTGTTTTACAAATTGTTTACCCTTCTTTGTTCCTGCTCGTTTGGCTTTAGATGTAGCCGAATACTCAGCAGGTGTGAGGGCTTTGATCGCAGCTTCAGGTAGGTAACGCTCACCAGTTTCGCCAGACTTCTTGCCAGATTTAGTACGCCATTTTTGTTTTGTCCAACGCTTCAAGGACTTTTGTGGAGCCTTCATCTGTAGCCACCTCCTGCGGCCTTATATTTACGAGCAAGTAACTGTGCCTTACGAGCAGACCATTGCCCTGCCTTGCCACCCTTCGTGCCTGCCTTGATGCGGTTGAACATTCTCTTTCGCATTCCAGGCTTAGTATAGTTTCCGGCTTGATTAACTTTGGATGTATATTTTTTCCTACCCATCTTTTATCATTCCTACTATATTTACGGCCCTTCTCTTTGTTTGATTCCAATAGTCAGAGTTACCTTTAGATAAATCTCTGCCGTCTTTATATTTAATTTCATTCGATGCCCAATTCCATAAATTATTTCTTTGCTCTTCATTTGTAGATAAAGCGGCCGACTTAATTAATTTGTAGGCATTTTTAAATTCTGTTGTCCAACCAAACCCCATGTTAAAGGTAAGGTCTATCATTGCTATTTGTCTAGAGGGAGACATACGATCAAAACCAGGTATACTTGTGGCTTGTCTTATTGATCTTTCAGTATCTTTTTTAAACCATTCATCTGCTTGTTGCTGTGATATTACTTGTTCTTTAGAAACAATAGGATTGCCATATATATCTTTATCACCAGGCAAAACCTTATGACCATAGCCTACAGTCAAGTGATCCTCTGAATCATAATAAGAAATCATTTGCTTATTAGCATTATACTTAGAACCTTCATGGTCTTTGAGCGTGCTAATTAATGTATTCTTATCATACATTTTATTCGCAAAGCTTTCTGGTAATACTAATAACCAAGTAAACAATAGTAAGAATCGCCACAATCGCAGACAAAATTTGGTTGACGTTAACCAACCCAACGCTTGAGATGAATCCAACCGCACCCACACATCCTTTTTCAATAATATCATTCATCTCCAATATCCTCTGGTACTCCATTAATCTCATCTAAAGTAACTGGTATACCAATTTCATTAGCTTCATTAACTACTGTTGCATCTGTTACATCATATATTAAAAACTGTTTTGCACTTTCCAACTCCTGGCTTGGAGTTACATAACCACAAGTCCAATCATTAACATCATTATACGTTACATAGAATGTTGTTTCTTCAGGGAATTTAATTTCTACTGATCCTAAACTCATGCCCTACCTCCATCTACAATGGTGAACCCATAATTATCGATTAAATTTCTTTTAGCCGGATAAGAAGGTATCGTTGGATTAGCTGTATAAGTTGAGTCTCCCATATTCATAGTAATATTTCTAACAAGAGGGTTATCATCAGCATTGTTACTAATAGCTATAAGCAACCTGCCATACTCATCAGAACTTGCTAGTTTAGTTTCAACGTGTGTTGACTGAGAATCATTTAGAAACATATATATCATTTCTAAGTTATTATTTCTTAGCCCATTAAAATTCCATTTGCTTATATTAGTTGTAACAACACCTGCACTTTGAAACATACCCTTGTAGTTATTAACCTGACTAAAATCAAACCTAGTTAAGTCTACAGTTTTATTAGAGCCTGTTCTTAAAAACATATACTGAACATCGTTTTGAGTAACAGAAGGGCTAGTTGCAAATGTAACAGAAGTCAATCCGTTCATTTTTACAAAAGCACTTCTGAAGGAATCAGTCCGATTACTCCCGCCATAATTAGGATTAATTTTCCCAAAGCCACTACCAATAACTATACTAGTATAAGCATTTTTAATATCTTGATTGTTTACACCCTTAATAGCCTCGGCTCTAAATCTAGGTATCTCAATGTTACCACTTGCAGGACTTATTGTAATATTATAAGTTCCATTGGCAACATAAGAATGAGTAGGGGAAGCAATATCATATCTTTGATCAATGGTTTGTGTAGCTGAACCATCACCCCAGTCAACTACATATCGTTGGCTTCCACTAAAAGGCAACTGACATTGTTGATTTTCAAGTGAATTAACAACATAAGTTAATGCTGTATTAATAGAAGGTGCTTTGTAGGTTGGAGTATAACCTAAACCTAAATTTGCCCTTAAAGACATATTATACCTCGGTATCTAATGCTCTAATATTTACTGAACCACTTGTTTCAATATACTGTCCTGCTTTAAGTACGAATGGACGAGTAATGCCATAAGGTGGAATACAAGCATTTCCATTAGCAGCAGATGGATTAGTAATATCGTTTGTTGCTTTAATTGCAAACCATACAACCGCTCCGCTGTAATCTTGAATCTCAACAACACGATCATTGTTTGCATCAAACTGTAACCCCGTATTAGGTACTGTAACTTTTGCATCAGAAGTTTTTAAACCACCAATTTGTATGCCTTCACCAGTATTTGGATATTGTTTTGTTATAATTGCCATAATATTATTTTACCTTTTTGTTAAAAAATTTTGCTTATCCTCTAAGCATTGCTCCTTGAATATGAATACGTGCAGAATCTCCATTAGAAGAAGCATCAGTTGTTGTTCCTTCTACATTAATTCTAAAAACTAATGGTTGGCCATCTCTCATAGCTTGAGTAACAGGTAATACTGCACAAGAACTAGTGTTAAATTGTAACCCACTAGCAGTACTATATTTATTATTTGTTAGCGTACTTAATATGTGTTCCTTATAAAGTGTAGAAGTTCCACCTCTATAGTATCTACCTCTAACAAAGCATCGTCTATTTTGTCCTAGATCTCCGCTACCAAGAAGTGTTGTCGCTCTTAGTATTAAAGCATAACATTTACTTTGCCATCCAGTTTCAGCAGTAGATAATAAGTCATTAAGATAAGTTGTTATAGTAAACTCACCTGTATTTTGACCAAAATTATTTACATACTCAATATAAGTATTAGTATCTGATGCAGGTTTAGCGGCCGTTGATCCTGCTGTCCAATATGAACCAGAAGTAGTTGCTCCATTTGTTCCATTTATTTCAATAAATCTAGGAAATGTATTTGTTATCTGTGAATCAATATAAGATTTAATTGCTTCAGACGTAGATAGATTAGTAGCTGTAGCAGTACCCATTGTATCATCATCTATAACATCACTTAACTTTGCAAACGGAATAGCTTTTACAGCAAAGTTTCCATTATTATCAAACTCCATTGTAGTGTTATCAACTTTTCCTGATATAATAGAGTTAGTAACCTCAATACCTTTATTGTTATTTGCAGCACCTGCTTGTAAATTAAGTAAATCTAACTCAGAAATATTACCATTAGTATCAAAGCCTAATGCTTTATTGGCCCGTCTAGTAGTTGAGCCTACTGTATATGTAGTTGTGGATGGATCAGTTTCAGGGAAAACAACTGTTCGATTTAACTGATCATTTTGCTGTTGATTCTGTGCTACTACCCGGTCGAATGATTTATTTAAAGCCGTTGGAACAATAGTTGATCCTTCCTGAAGATCATATTCCTGGGTGTAAGGCACTTCTCTAAATATAACTACTTTGTCATGGATAGTTAATGCAGGAGATATTGTAATAACAACATCTGCACCTAACTCTACGTTGCCATTGATAGCTGATACTGTAAAAGAAAAATCAGAAGAGGGTACAATGTTTCCATTAGCTAATAGAATAGATAC